>ERZ808048.49-NODE-49-length-25459-cov-4.436412_pt1 | contig 25459 bp, 27 predicted proteins | sample MGYA00380197_ERZ808048 | MGnify/ENA primary metagenome ERZ808048 (study PRJEB31490, sample SAMN06133377) | cow dung metagenome | isolation source: M1 | host: cow | place: China: Chengdu | collected 2015-05 ... | reverse complement strand
CCCTTCCGTCTGCAAGAACCGAAGGCGAGACACAGGAAAAACCTGAAGAACACCTAAGATCCATTGGAATAAGTGTTCACGAACTAAGACGCGCTCCATTCCATGCCTTTGCTGTGTTTGAGAACGAAACAATTCTAACCTGTTACGGAACACCGCAAAAGACTGTGCAGAGAGCCGAGCTTCTTGGAAACATCTCGCAGATTTCAGGCACTCACTCTCTTTGCGTGGTAACTGATTACAGCAAGGAAAAGAAGATCGGCTCAACTCTTGTTATCGGAGACAAGAGGCTCAAGGATGTTGAGGACGGAGAGGATTTACTGTCTATGGTTGCGGAGAGGAAATGACAGAAGAAAAACCAATTGACCACCCGCGCCTCATCTTAGGGGCTGTCGGACTTGCTATGGGAATAGCAACCCTTGTACTTTCCATCTTAGAAGCAGCAGAGCCTAAAACCGCAGTGATATTTCTCTCGATAGCTGTCATCTGCTTTGGACTGTCGGCTCTGATTCCAAAAAGAGAACAATGATTTACGAACTCTACGAGAAACACATAAAAAAAGGACTTGAATTTTTCCCGGAAGAACTCTGTCTCATGCTTACCGACAGAGAGCTTGCGGCAGACTCAGCCAAACTTGTTTCGATGCTGAAATGGGTAAAGGAGTTTTCGGAGATTAAGCGGTTCATTATCCACATAAGCTCCGACTCCGAATACATCCCGCTCCCGCTTTCAGAGATGGAAAAGCATGCATCAGTTCGTGTCAGTTCATCTCACGGTGACGAGAGATACGGAAGCGGAGCCCTTGATGTCTTAATTGTAATCGGCAAATGCGGAAGACAGGAGATTTGTGATGCTGTATCAAAAATTGCAGAGTCCGGCATCTCACCAGAAGACATTACTGAAGAGATAATCGAAGCAAATCTCCTCTACAAAGTAACTCCGGACTTCATAATCAAAACAGGCGGAAACCACTTAACCGACTTTTTAATCTGGCAGTCGGTCTATTCCGAGCTGTTCTTCTGCGATGTAAACTGGAACAGATTCCGCTACGTTGACTTCCTGCGTGCTCTTCGTGACTTCCAGTCAAGACAGCGCAGATTCGGTAAGTGAGAACCATTATATATTCTCACATCAAACCCCTTTTTGCGTATGTCGCTTAAAGACCTTCTTCATCCAAAAAGTGAGGGCGCAACTTTTGTCAGAGACATTATTCTAATTCTGCTCGTAGTTGCAGGAATAGGTATTGTACTCTTTGGTGTGTCTGGAACCTGGCCCGCATTAGTCGCAGTCGAGTCTGGAAGTATGGAGCCGAATCTTCCAACCTACAGTCTGGCTTTCGTAGTGGATGAAAACCGATTCGGCGATTGGATGACTCAGGAGGAAGCAGAAGCGGCAGGTACTCATAAAGTATTCAATGAGTATGGCGATGTGATTGTGTATCAGCCAAACGGAATGAAAGGAGTAACACCAATCATCCACCGTGCAATCACAACAGTTACAAAAGAAGAGGCACAAGCTCTTGGATTTACAGGAGACGCCGCCCACAGCGGAGTTATCACGAAAGGAGATAATGAAATCACCAATCCGTATCCTGACCAGTTTGGAAGTTTCCCAAGTTACGGTATTTCCAGAATGGAGCCGGTAAAAGAGGAGTGGATTGTTGGAAAAGCTGTCTTTGCCATTCCGCTTATCGGATGGGTGCCTCTCCATATAATAGAGAGTATCCTGATTGCCGCGGCAGTTATTATCTGCATTGAGATTGTAAGCCGCATTGTTTCAAAACGCAAGAGCAGGAAGAGATAATCATGAACGTTAATACAATTCTTTCAGATGTCCTTTCCGGGGCAAGAATGAGTGAGGAGGAAGCAGCATTCTTATTCGGCCTTAAAGGACGCGAGGTCTGGAAAGTAGCTGAGGCCGCAGATGAGCTTCGCGAGAGAAAGGTCGGAAATGCAGTGACCTATGTCCGCAATATGAATATTCACTTAACCAACATCTGCAAGAACCGCTGCGGTCTTTGCGGATTTGGAAGAAAGCCAACCGAGGCTGATGCATTCTGTTTCTCTGAGGAGGAGTTCCGCGAGCACTGCAAAGATGCTCTTTCGAAGAATGTAACAGAGGTCTGCTATCTTGCAGGAATCCACCCGGAGTTTACCGTCGAAAGTTATGAGAATATCATCAGAACTTTCCACGAGGTAATCCCCGGAGTTCATGTTCACGGATGCAGTCCGGATGAGATTTTATACGCGGCTGAAAGAAGCGGAGTTACAACCAAAGAAGCCTTAATCCGTTTAAAGGAGGCAGGTCTTAACTCGGTTCAGGGAACAGCCGCAGAGATTTTAGTTGACCGTGTTCGAAAGATTATCTGCGAGAAGAAGCTTCCAACAGCAGAATGGGTTCGAATCATCCGCGAGGCGGCAGATTTAGGTTTCAAAGCAACGTCAACTATCATGTACGGCTCTGTTGAGACGGACAAAGAGCGTGCAGAACACCTGCGCATTCTCCGTGACCTTCAGGATGAATGCCGCCCATTCGAGGAGCTTGTCCCGCTTTCATTCCTGCACAAGAACACACCGTTGGAACAGGCAGGAGTAGTAAACCATGGAGCGACCGGAAGACAGGATGTTTTACTCACCGCAGTTTCCCGTCTCTTCATGGATAATGTGGATAACATCCAGGTTCCGTGGTCTAAGATTGGTCAGAAAATGACTGAAGTCTGTTTAATGGCCGGCGGAAACGATGTTGGAGGAACCATGTTTGTTGACTCCTTATCCCGCGAGGCAGGAACAGCAGAAGGTACTGACTACTTCAGTCCGGAAGATATGCAGATTATGTGTGATGATATGGGTCGTGTGTTAAAACAGAGAGACACACTCTATCACATTCTCTAACTTTTTTCAAAACAGCCGTATTCGCAGTACCGCTTCCCCCCAGAACAGGATAACCAAACAACCTGGCTCATTAGAGCAGGGGAAGCAGATATCTGCAATATATATCCATGAAACCTACTGGATTATTCAATGCATGCTTTGCCCCATGCGGGCACAGATGATACAGCAGGGAATCAGCCGGCACAAACCGCTAACGCCGGACAGATATTGACACGGGAAAAAGAATTAAAAACCGTTTCCTGTTAGTCTGTATTACTGCACATAATTATTTGTCATGAGAGATAAAATAGATTCCCCCGGAAACGGGGGAAGCTTTTATGCAGTTTAGTTCATCACGAAGAGAGTGATTGTAAGAATCGTTGCAAACGTTACCCAGAGGATGTATGGAATCATCATCCAGCCGGCAGCGCGGTTTACTTTGAAGAAGTAAATAATCGTTGCAAGCAGAGTTCCCCAGAGAAGAACAATGTTTACGGATGCTCCAAGAAGTGTCTGTACTCCAAAGAACATGAACGACCAGAGGATGTTTAAGATAAGCTGAACTGCGAAGAGAATAAGTGCGGTTTTTCCCTCCATTTTGTTTTTGCCTTCAACATAAACAATTCCTGCGGCAACACCCATTAAGATGTAGAGAATGGTCCACACCGGGGCAAAGAGCCAGTTCGGCGGCTGGAATACTGGTTTGTTCAAGTCAATGAACCACATTGATTCAACAGCAGGCATGGTTACCATACTGCCGAGAAGTCCTGCGGCAAGACATATAAGAACGCCTATTACCACAGGCAGTACAAACGGTTTGATTTTTTCTGTCTGCATAGTAGTATCTACGCAGGCTATTTAAATAAATAGAAAGATTGCGGCAAAAAAAGTGAAAAGATACGATAGAATTGTGGTTGGGTTTAGACCCATCCACGGAGTTTCATTGCCTCAACAACGCGCTCGACTGCGACAACGTATGCTGCCTGGCGCATGTTGATGTTGTATTTTTCTGCTGCTGCATAGACATTTGCGTATGCTGCAGACATTGCTGCGTCGAGTTTTGCATAGACATCCTCGACGGTCCAGTAGTGCATGTACATGTTCTGAACCATCTCGTAGTAGGAGACAGTAACTCCTCCTGCATTGCAGAGGAAGTCAGGAATTACATGAACACCGTTCTTGTGGAGAACTTCGTCTCCTTCCGGAGTGGTCGGACCGTTTGCAAGTTCACAGATAACCTTTGCCTTAACAGTTGCTGCGACTTCTGCGTTGATTGCTCCCTCTTCAGGTGCTGCTGCAACGATGATATCGACTGGAAGTGCCATGACATCGTTGTTGGTGAGTTTTGGAAGTCCCTTGTATCCAACAACAGAGCGGGTCTCTTTCTTGTGTGCCATGAGTGCTTCAATGTCAAGACCTGCTTCTTCGTAGACACCGCCTTTGGAGTCAGTGACTGCAACGACATTGCATCCGAACATGTCGCGGACAAGGGTTGCTGCGAAGCTTCCTGCGTTTCCGAATCCAAGGATTGCAACAGTTGCGCCCTTGAGATCGAAGTTGAGCTTCTTTGATGCTTCACGGAGGGTGTACATACCGCCCTTTGCGGTTGCATCACTGCGGCCGAGGGAACCGCCGACGATAATCGGTTTTCCGGTTACAACACCGAACTGGTTCTTGCCCTGAATGGTGGAGTACTCGTCCATCATCCATGCCATGATCTGACCGTTGGTATATACATCCGGTGCCGGGATATCTACATCCGGACCGAGGTTCTGCCACATTGCGCGGATGTATCCGCGGCTTAAACGCTCAAGTTCACCCTCGGACATTTCCTTCGGGTTGCAGACGATACCGCCCTTTCCTCCGCCAAGCGGAAGTCCAAGGACAGAGCCCTTCCAGGTCATCCATGCTGCAAGTGCACGGACAGTATCGATGGTTTCGTCCGGGTGGTATCTGATACCTCCCTTGTATGGACCAAGTGCATTATTGTACTGGACACGGAATCCCTGGAAGACTTTTGTAGTTCCGTCGTCCATCTTGACTGGAATTGATACCTGAATCTGTCTCTGCGGCTGCAGGAGGATCTCGACAACGCCCTGTTCGAGGTTCAGGATTTTTGCGCAATCCAGAAGCTGCTGCTGGGCCATTTCAAACGGATTTACCTTAGACATGGTTATATTCCTGCCATATTACGGTGGGACATGTCCCTTTCCGTCTTGTGACAATATATGTTTGAATATATTCCTATTAAATCTATTCGACTGATTCAAATTTAGGCTAAGAATATTGCACCAATTCAAAAAAGAAAGCAGAAAAGCCGAATAAAAAAATTCTGTCACATGCGTGCCGCGTTCTATGGCACAGATTAGCACACATGTTATTTACTCTGTGATGTGTGACTTTTGTCGCGCGTGATACAAATAACATCTTAAAGAACGCAGGACAAACAAGTAGTAGTAAAATGGATATGAACTGGCTGATTCCGGTAATTGTTGCTCTAATGGTGTATGCCTGCATATACTATTATCTCAAATCCAGAAAGGTTCTGCCGCACGTGATTGATTTTATGGGTCCGTGCATTATGATAAAAACGGAGAAGGTCGGATTCTTTGATAAGCTGGCTCGTCCGAAGAAGCTTTTGTATGCGTATGCATCAGCAGGTGTGCTTCTTACAATTATCTGCGGTGTTGCTGTTACTCTGCTTTTTGTAATCTCCGGTCTGCTTTCGCTGACAGTTCCAACAGAACCTATTCCGCCGCAGGATTTACTGCTGATTCCAGGCCTTAACAGTTATGTTCCGTCAACGTTTGCTGTGTGGTTTGCCCTTGTTTTTGCGATGGTAATCCACGAAGCAGGACACGGTATTATCTCACGCGTTGAGAATATGCGTGTTAAGTCCACAGGTCTTTTAACGCTTATTATCCCGATTGGAGCTTTTGTTGAGTCGTACGGTGAGGATGTGGAGAAGGCACGTCTCGGCTCAAAGCTTCGTATGTTTGCCGCAGGCATTACGAATAATATTGTGATTGGAATAATCTGTCTGCTGCTTCTTACAGTTCTTCTTGGAATGGCAGTCCCGGGAGACCATCCGTATGTATACGGTGTCTATTCAGGCTATCCGGCAGAAGAGGCAGGTGTTTTACCGGGACTGATTGTTACAGATATCGACGGGATGGCTGTTTATTCTCTTGAAGATATCACAGCAATCATGTCTAATACAAAACCGGGACAGGTTGTAACTCTCTCCGGCGAGTACAAAGGAGAGGCACAGTCCTACGATATCACGCTCGCCGCCGTTCCGGATGACCTTCAGTCCACAATCACACGTGCTGACAGCGAGGCAGGATATCTTGGAATCTCCTTTATGGAACCTGAGACTCTGACTTCCGCGGTTGATGTGCTGACGCATCCAAAGTCACTCTCCGAAGCTGCGGGTTCATTCATGGCTTTCCTGATTCTTCCGTTCTCATCTATGATGGGGGCTGATGTGCTGAGCTTTGTCGCGGCTGATACGCCGGACCCGGCAATTCTTGCAGCTCCGTTCTTTGGATACTGGAGTATTGTTCATCTGCTGTTCTGGTGTGCATGGCTTAATCTGCTTCTTGGAATCTTTAATGCCCTGCCGCTTGGAGGACTGGATGGAGGGCAGATGCTTCGCGAGTCTCTCAGGCATCTCTGCCGCAGGGTTGGATGGGACGAGAGACATGCTTTGAGGATTTGCGGTATGGTAACCTATGTGCTTATCCTGATTGTTATTATGCAGATTATCATGCCGTATATGTGGTAAACCAAATCTAATTTTCATTTTTTTAATTTCACTAAATATCAGTTTCAAATCTCACACCCATCACATTTAATTTGTCATAACACAAATCAATTAGTATTAGCATGATGCGCCGCCCCATCCTATTAATCCCGGTTCTGCTGGTAATTCTAATCATCTCCATGTTCCTCTCGCTCTGTATTGGAGTGTCAGGATTTTCACTCTTCACCTTCGAAAGCGAACTCATTCAGCGTCTCTTATTCGAAGTACGTCTTCCAAGAATCATTGCCGCAGTCTTAGTGGGCGCAGGACTTGCCGCTGCCGGATGCGCCATGCAGGGACTTTTCAGAAACCCCATGGCAGACCCATACCTTCTTGGAACAAGCTCAGGCGGAGCACTTGGAGCGGCAATCTCAATTGTATTCTTAGGCGGACTGTTCATGCCGGTCTTTGCATTTGCAGGTGCAATCATCTCAATAATTGTCGTCTACTTCGCATCGAAAAGAAACGGGCGTGTCGCTGTTGAAACACTGCTTTTGACAGGAATTGCCGTATCATTCCTGCTCTCTGCAATGCTTTCCTTTATCACCTACATCTCAGGAAACAACCTCCAGCAGATTATGTTCTTCACAATGGGCGGCCTCTGGAACGTATACTGGGATGACGTAAGACTTGGACTATTAATCATCTTAGCAGCTCTTGTTCTCTTCATATTCGCACGTGACATGAACGTCATGACCTTAGGCGAAGAAGAAGCAGTACACCTCGGCGTCTCAACAGAAAAAACAAAAAGAGTACTGCTTTTAATCTCCACATTCATCACAGCAATCGCAGTATCTATCGCCGGATGTATCGGATTTATCGGATTAATCGTCCCGCACATCGTCCGCATCATAACAGGCCCGGACCACAGAATCCTTCTTCCTGCCTCAATGGTTGCAGGAGCAATCCTCCTTCTGGCAGCCGACACATTCGCACGCACCCTGCCGACTGAAATCCCGGTTGGAATCGTCACCTCCTTTATCGGAGCTCCGTTCTTCATCTACCTGCTTCGCCGGAGGACACGCGTATGACATTCGCCGCAGAAGCAAAAGACATCACCGTAGGCTACGGAGACCACACAGTCTTAAAATCAGTCTCACTTGACATTGAGCAGGGAGGATTTATCGGAATCCTTGGTCCAAACGGATGCGGAAAGACCACCTTCCTTCGCTCACTCTCCAAAGTACTCAAGCCTGAAGACGGAGTAGTCTACATCGACGGAAAAACAGTCTCATCATATGACGCGAAAACATTCGCAAAGACACTCGGATGTGTCAGTCAGGAAACAGAAACAGGCTTCGAGTTCACAGTAAAAGACATCGTCTTAATGGGAAGACACCCGCACATAGGACGCCTTACTCCGCTCAAAGCAGAAGACTACGCAATTGCTGAAGAGGCAATGCGGTTTACAAACGTCTTATCATTCAAAGACAGACTTGTAACCGAACTCTCAGGAGGAGAAAGACAGCGTGTCTTAATCGCCAAAACCTTAGCTCAGCAGCCAAAAATTCTCCTGCTTGATGAGCCCACCAATCATTTAGATGTCTGTCACCAGATTGAAATTCTCCAGCTCATCAGAAGCCTGACACCAAAGATTACCGTAATTGGTGTCCTCCACGACCTAAACCTCGCATCATACTTCTGCGACCGCATTGTACTGATGGAAAAAGGAGAGATTGTATCTGTCGGAACTCCTGCCGAAGTATTAACTCCTGAACGGATATATCAGGTGTTTTCAGTCCGCATGATTATCTCAAAGCACCCGGTTACAGGAAAGCCGTACTTAATCCCGCAGTACGGAATCCCGCAGATTCCCGGAAGCCGAAAAATCCATGTCATCTCAGGAGGGGGTTCTGGAGCTGAACTCTTCTACACCTTATCACTTCATGGATTTACAGTCACCGCAGGAGTTCTTTCAGCAAACGATTCAGACGCCGCCGCCGCATCGGTTCTTGGAATCGACACAATCCTGGAACCCCCGTTCTCTGCCGTAAGCAAAGAATCAGTTGAGAGACTAAAAGAGATGGTCAAAGCCGCAGACGCGGTTGTTGTAACAGCCATGCCTGTTGGAATTGGAAACATCGCAAACCTCACAGCACTTCTTGGATGCGGAGTTCCAGTCTACATAGTCGGAGAGTTCGATGACTACACCGGAGGAGACGCAAAAGAGGCAAGACGCAAAATTCTATCTGAAGGCGGCATCTGTACCGCAGACAGCATGGCTCTGATTAAAAAACTCCTGCCTCTTGAACAATAGGATTCATTAATCCAGACACCAATTATCATAATAGAGATGCGCTATTATTATACCAATAAAACCCTCTATGTCAGAGGAAAATTCAAAGCTGTAAGCACCGGGGTTGACGGCGGAATCCGTGAAGTCTCAACTCTTCTAAACCACACAGTCGCAGAAGACTTCGACCATGAAGACCCTCTGCAATATATTCAGGGACTTCTTGCAAAGCGCGGATATGATAATGACGCATTCGGACTTTTAACCGCTGTCTGGATGCAGAACCTCTGCGTCTTACAGTTCGACTACATCACAGTCTTTGTAACAGCAGGCGTCACCAACCCGAACCCTGACCCGACAAAACCGCACACAATCAATATCATCGTGGTATCAGCCGAAGGCATGTCTGATGCTGCACTCTTAGAGACCATCATTACAGCAACCGAAGCAAAAGCGCACGCTCTCCGTCTCCTTGGCCGTGACTTTACAGGAACCACATCCGACGCAGTAATTGCCGCATGCGAAGGAGAAGCAGTCCACACTTATGCCGGAACATACACCGAACCTGGAAAGCGCATCTATGCAGCAGTTCTCCACGGAGTAATGGAGGCAGTAAAACGCCACGAAGAAACAGTAATCCGCAAAAGACCATCCTACTTCATCTACAGCCGATACGGAGAAGAAGGCTGGTTTGAGTGGATAAAGGAGGACTGCCCGTACTATCCGTGCCACTTCGAAGGACAGTCATGCGATTTCTGCTACTGTCCGTTCTACCCGTGCGGAGATGAATCACTTGGCGAATGGATTGACAGCACATCTCTTGGAACAAAAATCTGGGCATGCTCCAACTGCAGTCTGCTTCACGAGCCGAAGCGTGCCAGATACCTAAAGGAACACCCTGACGCAGAGTTTTTGGAGGTCAGAAACTATGAATAACTCAGCAATTGTAAAAATACCGGCCGTCCGATACAAAGGAGGAGAGGTTGAGGAGATTACAGAACCTGTTGTCGTCGAAGACAAAATTACTCTTTACTTAAACGGTAAAAAGTACATCACAATGGTCGCAACAAACGACTCCTTAACCGAGCTTGGGGCAGGATTCTTTGTCGCAGCAGGTATTGCAAAACGTATTTTAACCGTAACTGTCGAAGGGCTGGATATCTTTGTTGAAGCAGATGATGTCAGATGTGTTGATGGGGCTTTGGAATCTTCCGGAGGTTTTGACCCTGGACGCGCTGAAACAGTGTCTGTAAATGATGCACGTATCACACCAGATGAGATTTTTGAAATCCGCGAAGCATTAAACGGAGATGCATGGGGCGAGACAGGCGGTCTGCACTGCACAGTACTTTACCACAACCACAAACAGGCAGCAGTGTTCTCTGATATCGGACGACACAACACGGTTGACAAAGCAATCGGATACATGACACTAAACGGATTAAATCCTGCTGAGTGTGTTATCGGATGTACAGGAAGACAGCCTGTCGGTATGGTCTCCAAGGCTGCAAACGCAGGAATTCCGGTTATTGTATCACGAGCTGCATCGACCTCTGCAGGAATTGAAGCAGCAGAGAAGAGTGGTGTTACTCTAATCTGCTTTACCCGTGACAGACGGTTTACAGTCTATGCTCATCCGGAAAGGATTGCAGGATTATAACTCTCTTTTTTTACAACCCCATCGGGCGATTAATAACTCCTCAGAAACAAATATATTGTATCTATGCCGGACATATCAGATTACTTCCCGTATCAGGGATATCGCAAAAATCAGCAGGAGATGTTAGAAGCTGCAGCGCGTGCTGCCGCAAACAACAGTGTGCTTCTAATCGACGCACCAACAGGAAGCGGAAAATCCAGTGTTGTCTCAGCTCTTCTTGCAAAAGCAGCCGGCAAAAAAATTATAATTGCAGTTCGAACCATCTCACAGCTTCAGATTTTCATCCGCGAACTTGATATGATCCGCATCAAAAAACAGCGGGATTTGAAGTTTACATATCTGATAGGCAAAGGAAACATGTGTCCTCTTGGAGGATACGGAGATGTATACCGCAGATGCGAAGGAGTTAAAGCATTTACAACCTCCTTGATGCAGCAGAGAGCAGAACGCGGCTCATATGACCCGTCTCAGGATAAAGTAATCCGCGACCAGATTGCACGGCAGGACAAAGACCACCCGTTAATCTGCCCTTACTTTGTAAACAGCAGGGTTTTTGTCCCGTCCGAAGAAGGCGGACGCCGTATGGTGCCGTCTCCTGATATCAGGAAAAAATCAGAGACCGCACAGAAAAAAGTCGTAACTCCTGCAGACCTGCACACATTCGCAGGACGGTGCTGTCCATATGACTTAATGCTCTCCGCGGCAAAAGGTGCCGATGTTCTAATCTGCAACTATTACCACCTTTTCAGCGATGAGATTCGCGAACAGCTCTACGTAAACCTTGGATGCGAGGAGCAGAATGTGATTCTGCTCTTAGACGAAGCACACAACTTAGGTGATGTGGTGCAGACCATCGAAAGCATCAGGATTCGTGAATCGGATATCGAAGCCGCAGCCTCTGAGCTTGCCGGACTTCGCGAGAGAGTACGCGGAAGTGAAGCCATCCGCCATATTCTGCCCCGTATTGCACAGTTCATGGACGGTCTGCGCCGCTCTACTGAGGTTGAAGACTGGTTCGACCCTGAAATCTTCAACCGCATTATAATCCGCGGTTCGCTCTACAACAAGCCCGAAGATATGATGGAGGATGTAATAGCCATCAAAGAGGCTCTCCGCAATATGAGCATCGAAAAAGGAGACTTCAGAGAGACAGCCATTGAAAAACTCTGCGAGTTCTTAATCCGCCTATACCGCTCATCCACTGATTCAGCATTCCTTACAGTCTACACCAAAGACGCAGAAGCCGTAACACTTGAGGTTCGAAACATCGACCCGGCAAACCGTCTGCAGGAGTTAGCCTCCAAACACGCGGCAACGGTTCTAATCAGCGGAACTTTATCGCCTGTTGATGCATACCGCAGATACTACTTTGGAGATATGCCGGTTGAAACAATCTCTCTTGAGAACTCATTCCCGAAAGAGAACCGTATGGTACTTGGAACGGCTGACATCACAACCGCTTTTTCCAAACGGCAGAATGCAGAGAACACCAAAGCCATCGAGGACTACATTATGGCTTTCTCAAAGCTTCCAGGAAATGTCGCGGTGTACTTCCCGTCCTATCAGCTTCAGACACAGTTTGCAAATTCCTGTGCGTCACGCATCAGAAACAAAGTAGTCTTCATCGAGCCGCGTGAATCAGCCGAGGCAACAGAAGCCCTCAAAGAGTTCGTAAGCCTTCCGTCAAAGAAGAAGTCCGGCATCATGTTTGCTGTGTGCGGCGGAAAGTGGAGCGAGGGGCTTGATTACAGAGGCGACCAGATGACCGCTGCCATGGTTATAGGACTGCCTCTTGCTCCGTTCACGCCTGTCCGCCGTATGGTAAACAGTTACTTCAAACGAAAGTTCGGAGAGCAGGGGGAGTTTATCGCATACACTCTTCCGGCCATTAACAAATCCATGCAGGCGTTAGGGCGTGTGCTTCGAACAGAGACCGACCGCGGCGTTTTAATCTTAGGTGACCAGAGATTCTTAAGCCCCGAAATATTTGCAGGTGTTTCACCCTGGATGCAGAAAGAGATGAAACGCTGTACGGTTTCAGAAGTTAAGGCTCTTCTTGCCGCGTGGGATTCGTGATGCTGTCTGGTTCATGTTCATTTAATCTCTGGAAGGTCGCAGTTGACTTTGATGGAGCAACAGTCCACCGCGTCCGTTTTCTGAAATCAGCAGATGCGGGTTCAGTTCCTGTTCAGTTCACGAAGTTTCTTGCTGGAAAAGGCACTGACTTTTCCCCTCTTACATCATCGGCTCTTTTAGGAGACTCAGTTTACGCCAGAATTTACCGTGAGGTTTCAAAAATCCCGTACGGCAAAACAAAAACCTATGGTGAGATTGCAGAGGCCGCTGGCACTCATGCCAGAGTTGTTGGAAATGCAATGTCCAGAAATCCGACTCCGCTTATCATTCCATGCCACAGAGTGGTTGGAACAGACGGGCTTGGCGGCTTTTCTCCTGATATTGAGATTAAGAAGGCATTGCTTGCAATGGAGAGGAAAGTTTCGAAAAAACATCCTCTAACTCCATGTTGAAATACTCACCCGCCCTATAACAAACCATGATAATCGATGTCCAAAACCCTGCAACCGGAGAACATATCTCTTCCATTCCGGTCTTCTCCGCCTCTGATGTATCTGCCGCGGCAAATCGTGCCGCAGAAGCCGCAAAGTCATGGGAAAACACTGCAGCATCTGTTCGTGCAGTAAAACTCGTAAATGCAGCGTCTCTTATCCGTTCACGCCAGGATTCACTCGCCGCCCTTCTGACACGTGAACAGGGAAAGCCGCTTACTGAAGCTAAAAGCGAAATCATGGGTGCGGCTCATGTATTCGAGTACTACGCATCAGTCTGCGGCAGTATCAGAGGAGACGCTCAAAACCTTCCAAACTACGGATATCTGAATGTGGTTCGAAAACCGGTTGGTGTCTGTGCTGCAATCATCCCGTGGAATATGCCTGCAATTATCTTTGCATGGAAGGTTGGAGCAGCACTCGCCTGCGGAAACCCGGTTCTTGCAAAGCCGTCAGCAACAGCACCTCTTACAGTTCAGGCACTTGGAAACGCTCTGCACGAAGCAGGAATCCCGACAGACGTCCTGCAGATTATTACCGGAAACGGCGGAGAAACAGGACGAGCTCTTGTAGACGAGCCGCTTGTTCGTCATGTTTCATTCACAGGCTCTACAGCAACCGGCCGCGAAGTTGGAGCTTCCGCCGGACGTAATCTGAAGCGTGTCCACTTAGAGCTTGGCGGAAATGATGCATTTATCGTAACCAAATCCGCTGATGTCAAACGTGCGGCAGCAGCAGCTGTCCGCCACAGATTCTACAACTGCGGACAGGTCTGCACTTCAGCAAAGCGTATCTTAGTACACGAATCCTGCGAGGATACTTTTGTTGCTCACGCAAAGGACTTAATTGAGCAGATTCAGGTCGGAAATGGTCTTCTTGGAAGCAAGATGGGACCGCTCAACAACAAAGACCAGCTTGTGTTTGTATCAAACGCTGTTGACAATATTGTATCCCGCGATGAGGGAACTCTTGTTACAGGAGGAGAACGCATCGAAGGAAAAGGATACTTCTACCGGCCGACACTTCTTCGTGATGTAACACCTGAAGTTGTGTCTGAAGAAATCTTCGGGCCTGTTATGTCTGTTATTCCATTCAGAACAGACGATGAAGCAATCCAGATTGCAAACAGCACCAGGTACGGTCTTGGATCTTCTGTATGGACCGACCGCTTAGCTGTCGCTCACAAATATGCAGACGAACTTAAAGCAGGTGTTGTATGGGTGAATAAGCACCTTATCTTACCGCCTGAGATGCCGTTTGGAGGCGTTGGTGATTCAGGATTTGGAAGAGAAAACGGTACAGACTTTATCTACGAATACACGGAAGCTAAGAGTATTCTCTTTGGATAAGATGCAGGATTCTCCTGCATTCTTTTTTGTACATATTTTTCATCCATTTTAACTCCAAAAAATACATAATAAATCAAAACAATCTTTTGGTATTGTGTCATCTGACCCGGCAGTATCTGAAATACTATCCTTTATCCTGATTCTCGGAATCACAGCTTTAGGAATTACAGTATTTACAGCCGCAGTTCTTCCTGAGATGGAAAAATCAGCAGAGCTGTCTCATGAAAATCAGCTGACCGATTCTGTATTGTCACTCAAAACGGGAATTGACAAACTCTGGATTCTTGGAAAATGCGGAATGCAAAGCGGCACTATGTTTTTTCCAGGTTCTGAAAAACTCCTGGAAGGCGGAACCATCCAGATAAAAGAAGGAACAAAAATTTCATTCGACCATGATGATGGAGAAAAGACTGCATCGCTTCTATTCGTTTCTGTTACATCTGCATACCGCACGCTTCACCAAAGTGAATACATCTTAGAAGGCGGAGCTGTCTTTGAGGATGGAACTGTTTTCCTGCCGCACAGTACAAGAGACAAGACTGCGGCACTCATCTGTTTTACGGGAGAGGAGGAGATACTCTCTGCAAACTGTCCTGTTACGATTTTTTACACATACAAAAGTTTAGAGAGTTTTTCCAATGTTACAAACCTCACAGTCAGCAGTTCTGAAATCCAGGGTTACTGGAAAAATAGACTTGGCAGTATAGATAATCTCACGCTTCTAAACTATGAAGTCCGGGTGGAGGCCGTTGTATGAATTCAGATGATGCAGTTTCAGAGGTTCTTGGGTTTGTTCTGGTATTTGGTCTTGTAATAATTCTGGTCTCAGTTGTAACCGCGGCTGCATTGCCTAATCTGATTAAAGAAACCGAGATTGAGGATAACGAAAAAGCACTATCTTCATTCGAGGGAATAAAAAAAGACATGGATACATTCTGCTTGGCAGAAGTCCCGGGGATGAAAAAACAGGTCATCATCGACACATCAGATAAGGCCAGATTATCAGTCTCACACGGCAAAAAAGTTGGAGAGATATACCGCGAGTTGAAAATAACATATGAGGCAGAAAATATTCTCGCAGAAAAAGTCAGGATAGTAATTGACTCAAACGGGCTTACAAGGAACGGGAAGAGTGTTCTTCCGCCGTCTTTTCTCATTGCTGTAAACCCAAAAGATACTGCAGAACAGATGGAAAGCGGTGACAAAATCAGGATTGAGTACAGTTATCAGGGCACAACTGTTGAAGGAGGATATACATGGCATCTGTTTTCGATAAGACTGCTTTGAAGAATGATTCTGCAACATCATCGGCTGTCGCATTCATTATGATTCTGGCTGTTCTGGCAGTTTGTGCCGGAGTCTGGGCTTTGCTTGTAGTTCCGGAAGAGATTCGAATGAAAGATGAAGGAAATTTCGAAGCAGCAGTGTCAGTTCTATCAGACATTGTTCTTATGTCAGATAGGACTGATTACACTGTATATTTTGCACTCCCGGCAGGAACTTTAAGGCATGCAAACTGCGGAGAGGTTTATACAAATAATGGTGATTCATTACCGCTTACAACCCTCATCTATTCACCAGGCAAAGAAACATCTTTTGGAATCATGGCAGGAGGTGTGTGGAGGATGGATTCAGGCAATGCCGCATGGATTCTCTATCCAAAGATTTCCCATGATTCTGACACAGTCAGATTCCAGCTTCCGGTATTTTTGGGCGATGCCGCGTACGGTTCTTCGAAGCCAATCCCATTGGGTGTTGGTCTTGAAGAAAACTCCATGCATAGAATATCTTCGAACAAACTAACAGTATCAGCAAACGAAGAGTGGGCAGCAAATCTTTTTGTAACTCTTTTCCAGGAGACAGCATTTTCATATGATACTTTAGACATTGAGATATCCCGGAATAGAAACAGGGTAACAGCAGAGTTTTCAGCAAAAGAAGGAGACATTTGTCTTGAGCTAGATGAAAAAAGATACAAAATCTGCACTGAGGATAAAATATGAAGGATGACGCAGTATCAACAGTTCTGGCCACCATTCTGCTTTTTGGAATCGTGGTTCTTTTGGCTGGAACATTTGCTTTATTTGCCGCAGAAGAAATCACCAGAAAATCAGAGTCGGACCCATATGTTATGTTTCAGGAGTCTGCATCACCAAACTATCTTTACCATGCAGGAGGAGACTCTATTTTGAAAGATGAGATTAGAGTCTATGCAAAAAACTACGATATCACTGAGAAAACAACAATCGAAGGAAAGTCATGGTACATATGGCAAACAGGAGATGCTCTATATCTTGGAAACCACAAGACATCCGAGATAACAATAGTCTCCAGAACATCACTTGGAAATGAAATAATCCTCTATGAAGGATTGAATAATAATTAAGTCTTGAAAATTAGAAAGAACTTTTGAAAAGAAATTTGCGGGAAATCCCGCTCAATTTCAATTTTAGTTCTCGAGAACAATCTCGATGCTGATATCTTTTGGAACCTGAATGCGCATAAGCTGACGGAGTGCACGCTCATCTGCGTCAAGGTCGATGAGTCTCTTGTGAACTCTCATCTGCCAGCGGTCCCAGGTTGCCGTACCTTCTCCATCCGGAGATTTTCTGATTGGGACAACGAGTCTCTTGGTCGGCAGTGGGATAGGTCCAGCCATATTTACACCGGTACGCTCTGCAATCTCACGGATACGGCTGCAAACCGTCTCCACTTTCTCATAATCTGTTCCCGTAAGGCGTATTCTGGCTTTCTGCATTATATATTCACCCAAAAAAATTCGTGTGTTGATGAGATTATCTCATCTGCTTTGCCTTGATTGCGAGAACAAGACCTGCTGCGACAGTCATACCCATATCACGGACTGCGAATCTTCCGAGCTGTGGGAATTCCTTTGCAGTCTCGATAACGAGCGGGCGGGTCGGAGTGATGGTACAGATTGCTGCATCGCCAGCCTTAAGGAATGCCGGGTTCTCTTCCTTGACCTGTCCAGAGCGTGGGTCGAGCTTCTTGTTGAGCTCAGTGAACATACATGCAGTCTGGGAAGTGTGGCAGTGGAAGACCGGGGTGTATCCGACGGAAAGGACGGATGGGTGCTGAAGGACAACGACCTGTGCGGTGAATTCTTCTGCAACTGTTGGCGGGTGCTCGACTGGACCACAGACATCTCCGCGGCGGACGTCGTTCTTTGCGATACCACGGACGTTGAAACCAACGTTGTCTCCCGGAACTGCCTCTGGGAATTCTTCGTGGTGCATTTCGATGGACTTAACTTCACCAGTTACGTTTGCTGGCATGAAGGAGACCTTCTGACCCTTCTTGAGGATACCAGTCTCGACACGTCCTACTGGGACAGTTCCAACACCAGAGATGGTGTAAACGTCCTGGATCGGAAGTCTGAGGGACTTGTCAGTCGGCATGTCCGGCTGCTTGAAGTTGTCGAGTGCTGCAAGGAGAGTGGTTCCCTTGTACCATGGGGTGTTTGCGGATGCTTCCTTGATGTTGTCGCCGACGAATGCGGAAATTGGGATGAACGGAGTCTCGGATGGCTTGAAACCAACGGACATAATGAGCTTGGACATCTTTTCCTTTGCTTCGTTGTACTTCTCTTCGGAGTACTGAACTGCGTCCATCTTGTTGATTGCGACGATGATCTGGTTGATACCAAGAGTCTTGGAAAGGAAGACGTGCTCTTTGGTCTGTTCCATCGGACCTTCGGTACCGGAAACGACGATAATTGCTGCGTCTGCCTGGGATGCACCAGTAATCATGTTCTTAACGAAGTCACGGTGACCTGGACAGTCTACGACGGTAAAATTGTACTTCGGAGTTTCGAACTTCTTGTGTGCAATATCGATAGTGATACCGCGCTCACGTTCCTCCTTGAGGGAGTCCATTACCCATGCAAACTCAAAAGAGCCCTTACCCTTGGATTCTGCTTCTTTCTTGTAGGAATCAAGAACGTGCTGTGCGACGACACCGGTCTCGAAAAGGATACGACCGACAGTCGTGGACTTACCGTGGTCAATGTGACCGATAACGGCAAGGTTCATGTGTGGCTTTTCTGCTGCCATAGTAATGTTTCTCCACTTTGACTCATTGAAGGGGTACGGATACTTCCGCATTGCCAGCTTCAACACGAGTGTCTATTACTTGGACTTAAGAGCATATAAAGGTATCTCTGGTTTGAACAGAGAATTTGTGATGAAAAAAGAGAGAGGTATGTTGTTTCTTTAGAGTCCAAGGGATTTGATGACGTTAATTGTCTCAATCGCGCTGACTGCAGCCTCAAATCCTTTGTTTCCGACTTTTGAACCCGCGCGTTCGATGGCCTGCTCTAAGTTGTCGCAGGTAAGAACTCCAAACATTACAGGAACGCCGGTCTTTAAGGAAACGGCAGCGATTCCTTTGGTTACTTCGTTTGCCACATACTCATAGTGGTCGGTAGAGCCGCGAATAACAGCCCCTAAGCAGATTACTGCATCGTATTTTCCAGACTGTGCCATCTTGGAGGCTACAAGCGGGATTTCGAATGCCCCGGGAACCCATGCGAGGTCGACGTTTTCATCTTTTACGTTGTGACGCCTTAAAGCATCATCTGCTCCGCCGATGAGTTTTGATACGATAAATTCGTTAAAGCGGCTTGCAACGATTCCAATCTTAATATCTTCCGGGATTAATTTTCCTTCGTAAATGTTCATTTTTGTTTCCTCCTTTATGCGTGTGTTCTTCTGTATTCCTGGATTGCCTCAATAGTTGTAAAGACTAAGCCCATCTTTTTGGCGAGTTCGATGAGTTCTGGTGTTCTCATCATGTCTCCGCTGTCTGCCATGATTTCACAGCAGAGCCCGGCAGGCTTTAAGCCTGCGATTTTGAGAAGATCAACGGTAGCTTCGGTGTGTCCGTCACGTTCTAAGACACCTCCTGCTTTTGCACGAAGCGGGAACATGTGTCCCGGGCGTCTGAAGTCATCCGGCACAGAGGTTTCAGAAACTACTGCACGTGCTGTGATTCCACGCTCGATGGCAGAGATTCCGGTTCTTGTATCTTTGTGGTCGATAGATACTGTGAATGCAGTCTCGTGGTTGTCGGTGTTTTTTGCAACCATCGGCGGAAGGTCAAGTCTGTCTGCAATTTCTGCGGCCATGGGCATGCAGATTAATCCTTTTCCGATACTTGCCATGATGTTAACGTTTTCGGTGGTGGCGAACTCTGCCGCACAGATGAAGTCACCTTCGTTTTCACGGGATTCGTCATCAGTTACAATAATGAGCTCTCCGCGGCGAAGGGCTTCTGCGGCTTCTTCTACGGTGTTGAATTGAAACATCTAAAATCCTCTCTCTCGTAAGTATTCCTCGGTTATTCTGCTGACTGCCGGTGTTTTTGTTTCGGTTTTTGCGATGAACTTCGCAACATACTTTCCGATGACATCAGTTTCGAGATTTACAATGTCTCCTCTTTTTCTTTCGAGAAGAATTGTTTCTTTTCCGGTGTGCGGGATTACAGATACAGTAAAGCTGTCTTTGTCGACTGAGGCAACAGTTAAGCTGATTCCATCGATAGCGACAGAGCCTTTTTCGATGATTCCTTCCATCTGTTCTTTGGTGCAGGTGAAACGAATGATTACTGCGTTGTCATCTTTTCTGATGTCCGATACTTTGGCAGTCCCGTCAATGTGACCTGTTACAATGTGCCCTCCAAATCTTCCTGAGGCAGACATTGCACGTTCAAGGTTTACATGAGATCCTGTTGACAGGAGACTGAGTGAGGTTCTATCCAGTGTTTCAGGAGTTGCATCAGTGCTGAATACGTTGCCCAAAAATTCGGTTACTGTAAGGCAGATGCCGTTTACGGCGATGCTGTCTCCAAGTTTCATGTCGGAGAAGATTACATTACCTTTGATTTTGAGAGTTGCTGAACGTGAACCGCGGCGGATGGATACAATTTCCCCGACTTCTTCTACGATGCCGGTAAACATGTTATGCATCACCACTCAGTTTTGTCATAGTTACTTATTCGTGGTGTGTGTATTAATAAGTTCTTGTTTGAGTACGTACTAAGATGTGGATTATAATCAGTATAAGAGAGATGCCAAGCCGCTCCTTTGTCCTCAGCTCTCACTTGATTAATGTACCTGTTTGGGTGTGAGTGTGTTTGGTTTATGTTTTCGGGATATGCAGGAATGCAGTGCAGCAGGGGCATGATGACAGTCCACAGGACATATGAGTAGTGTGATTTGGTATGGACTTTAGAGAGAGCCGACTGCCCATACTTAGAATTAGCTAAAGAACACGACAGATTAATCACCGAAAAAGAGAAACACTACTAACTAACATGCGTTACTATCTCCGAAAAGACACCCTCATTGTAAGAGGCAGCTTCCGTGCGGCAAGCAACGGTGCTGAAGGAGGATTAAAGGATGCAAAAACCCTTCTAAACGTTACAGTGCCACGCGGATTTTCGGAGAATGCATCAGAGTATCTGGAAAGAGTTTCAGCAAGGAACGGATTCCTTGCTCCATACTTTGGACTGCTCACAGCAGTCCCGATAACGAACCTCTGTATTGCTCAGTACGATTACATTACAGCCTTTGTAACTGCGGCCGTTTCTGATAGAAACCGCACGATTAACATCATTGTAACATCAGAAAAACCGCTCACAGATGCGGCACTCCTTGGTGCTATGATGACAGTAACCGAAGCCAAGATGAAGGTCATCTTAGAGCGAAAACTCCCGTCAACCGCGCTTTCGACTGATGCAGTAATCGTTGCCGCAGAAAAGAGAGGAAGTGCTGCCGAAGAGTTTGCAGGACCATTGACCGAAGTTGGAATGAGAATCACAAAAGCAGTGTCCCATGCATTAACCGAAGCATTTGTCAGATTCGATAACTATCTCTTAACCAACTGGGGAGTATCGCGTGGGTGGGGAGGAGGTACAAACGCAGCACTTCTTAAAAGAAAGCGGCCGTCATTTTTCATATTCAGCAGATACGGCGGTGAGCACTGGAACGAATGGGTTCCTGAAGGCTGCCCATACCATCCGTGCCATAAATTCGATGAGCAGAGATGTGATTTCTGCTACTGCCCGCTTTACCCGTGTCACGACCCTGAGTTCTCAGAAGAGATAGAAGCCCCTCAGGGAAAAATCCAGAGCTGTATGGACTGCCGCTTCATACACGAACCTGCTGTTGTTGAACACTTGAAAGCAAACCCCGAAGCGGGTATGAAAGAACTGAAAGCAGTTCTGAAAAACAAATAAAACAAAAAAGGGAAAAGCCCTACTTCTTTTTTGGCTTCGATTTGCATGCAGAACATGCACCGCCGCATCCGCATCCGCAGTCACCTTTCATAGACTTTCTTACCATCTTTACGAAAAAGAAAAGGATTGCTGCAGCGACCGCAATAAATGCGATTCCCCAGACAATATCAGAAACCAAGGAGAAGACCTCCCTGGTAAACGATAAAGGAGACAATCCATGCAACGACAAGCATCAGTACAGCGGCAAAGATGGTAAACTTCCAGGAGCCGGACTCCTTCTTGATAGTGAAGAGAGCTGCAAGACATGGAACGTAGAGCAGGACAAACACCATGAAGGAGACTGAAGACAGCGGAGTAAACAGGTTAATCAGAACATCTCCAAGTGCCTCTTCGCCTACACCGAACAGAGTTCCAAAGGTACCGACAACAACTTCCTTTGCGAGAAGACCCATAATGATAGCAACAGCCGCCTCTGCAAATCCGAATCCGAGAGGTTCAAAGATTGGTGCGATTGAAGAGCCTATCATACCAAGCACAGAGTCAAGGGAGCCGTACTCTACACCGAATGGAAGGGAAGCAAGAAGCCAGACAACCAGACATGCTGCAAAGATTATAGTTCCGGCACGGACTAAGAACTCTTTTGCGTTGTTCCAGGTGTGGAGTAAGACACCTTTGATGGTTGGAAGTCTGTATGGAGGAAGTTCTAAGACGAACTCGGTCTTTCCTGCCTTAAATACAGTGTGTCTTAAGGCAATACCAACGAGTAAGGCCACAACGATTCCAAGGAAGTAGAGTGCAAACATTGCAATACCCTGCCATTCCGGAGCGAAGAAGATACCAACGAACAGAATGTACACAGGCATTCTTGCACCGCAGGACATGTACGGGGTCAAAAGCATCGTAAGCTTTCTGTCACGCTCGGACTCTAAAGTTCTGGTTGCCATGATTGCCGGAACACTGCATCCGAATCCGAGAATCATCGGAATGAAGGATTTTCCGTGAAGACCTAAGGCATGCATGATTCTATCCATTAAGACAGCAACACGTGCGAGATATCCTGATGCTTCCATGATTGAGAGCAGGAAGAACATTATGATAATGTTTGGCAGGAAGACGATGATACCTCCAACTCCGCCAATGATACCATCAACAACTAAAGAGGTTGCCCAGTCAGGTGCAGAGATTGCAGAAAGTGCGTTTCCGGATACTTCACCAAGCCATCCAAAGAAGGTCTCAATCCACTCCATCGGTGGAGCACCTAATGTGAAGACAAGCTGGAAGATGACATACATGATAAGGGCAAAGATAGGGAATCCAAGCCAGCGGTTGGTTAAAATTCTGTCAATTCTTCCTGTCTGGCTCTTTCCGCCTGCGTGCATGTGGTGAACCGATTCGTGAAGAACACCTGCAATGTATGCGTAGCGTGCATCAGCGATAACTTCTGCAATATCTGCCCCGCACATATTTTCGATGTGTTTTCTGGTTGATGCAATCTCAGAAGGCTCGCCTTCGGTCTTGTTTAAGAGAGAGAATAATGCATCGAAGCGCTCGGCTGGAGTCTTTGCGATTTCTGCAATGTGCTCTTCAAGTTCTTCAGAATATCTTGGAAGAATCTTTGACGGAGCAGGTTTTCCAATGATTGCTTTTAATAAATCCTCACGTCCGGTTTTGTCGATTGCTTCGATTTTAACAACAGGTACACCAAGGAGTTTGGAGAGTTTATTTGTATCGATGACAAAGCCTTCTGCTTCAGCGTACTTGTTCATGTTCAGAGCCAGAACAAGCGGACATCCAAGTTCGATGAGCTGCATCGTTAAGTAGAGGTTGCGCTCTAAGTGTGCAGCATCAACGATGTTTACAACAACATCCGGCTTTTCGTTTCTAAGGTATTCAGCAGCGATTTCTTCGTCAAGTGCACGTGAAGATAAGCTGTAGGTTCCAGGCAGGTCAACGATTTCGAAGGTATATCCGTTGTACTCTGCTTTACCTTCCATGCGTTCGACAGAGACAGTCTTTCCCGGCCAGTTTCCAACATGGTTTCTCATTCCTGTTAATGCGTTGAAGAGAGTGGTCTTTCCGGCATTCGGGTTTCCTGCAAGGGCAACGGTTAATTTTTTGTCGCTCATATTGTTTTCACCTCGATTCCTTCTGCTTCCTTCTTGCGAAGTGCAAGGCGGCATCCTTTCACTTCGAGGACGATTGGATCTCCAAGCGGTGCTTCCCCGCATACGGTAACGCGTGAACCGCAGGTCATTCCAAGTTCAAGGAGTCTTCTGCGAAGGTCTTCACTTACCCCGTTGAACTTTGCAATTTGTACGGTCAGTCCGGGCTTCACGTCCCGAAGAGACATGCTTGTCTTCTGCATGTTATGTATCTTTCATTTTCGGTTGTGATAAACCAGAGCCGAAGAGATTTCGGAAATGTTTTATTATCCGAAACTTTTTCGGATTTGAAAATGTGTTCCGAAAATACGCGCAGGAAAGACTTTATTTGAGCAAATGTGCCATATGAACAGAGTATTCGGTTTTGTAATATTTTCCAAAACTCTTACGGCCCGTGTTTATCACAACCGAACAACAGAATATAATATGGAGGCGATAACGAAAAAACAACTGAAAATTACCGCTGGATTTCACACAGGAATGGAATAACCTCATTGCCCTAAATATAATAACGGACTTCTCCCAAAATATAGATACACACTTCTTGCATGTAAGGGATTGAAATCCTTTTCTTTTCTAAAAAATAGATTTTACGCAGTCTCAACGCCGGTGACTGTAAAGTCCTCAGCTTCAACTGCACTTTTAAGCTCTGCATCTGAAACTTCTTTGGTAAGAGTTACAACCGCACATTTCTCATCAAGGCTTACATCAACAGCTTCGACACCATCAACAGCCTGTAATGCATTGTTTACCGCCTTTTGGCAGTGCTTGCACATCATTCCTTCGACATGGATAATCTTCTTCATAGTAATATCACTCATTTGTTTTTCTTCGTAATCAGTTTCACTCTCAGGTTCTCTAAATCTCCTAAGACGCAGAGCGTTTGACACAACACAAACTGAAGAACAGCTCATTGCAAGAGCTGCAATTCCCGGCGAGAGCAGAATTCCAAACGGCACATACAGAATTCCTGCCGCGAGAGGGATGCCTATTGTGTTGTAGATGAATGCCCAGAACAGGTTCTGCTTCACATTCCTGATAACAGCACGGCTTAAGCGGACTGCAGTTGCCGCGGATTTTGGATTACTGTTGATAAGCACAATGTCGGCTGATTCAAGAGCAATATCAGTACCGGCACCTACAGCCATTCCAACATCTGCTCTTGCAAGAGACGGGGCATCGTTTATGCCGTCTCCTGCCATAATCACGCGGCATCCTTCCTCCTGCATTCTGCGGACAGCTGCTTCCTTATCGGATGGAAGAAGCCCTGAATAGAACTCATCAACACCTGTCTCTTCAGCAACACGCTTTGCAGTTGCTTTAGCATCCCCTGTAAGCATTACAACCTTTAAGCCCAGCTTATGAAGTTCTTCAACAGCTTCTGCCATGTCATCACGACTTAAATCGGTAATGGCAACTTTCTTAGCTCCTTTTTCTTTTAGCATTTCGGCTAATTTTAGTGCAGCGGCTTTTGTGCCTCCATGAATTGATGCGTAAGCGATAAACACACCATCGGTTTCTACTTCATATTTGCTCCATGTGTCATATAACCCAATGTA
>ERZ808048.48-NODE-48-length-25617-cov-3.713273_pt1 | contig 25617 bp, 28 predicted proteins | sample MGYA00380197_ERZ808048 | MGnify/ENA primary metagenome ERZ808048 (study PRJEB31490, sample SAMN06133377) | cow dung metagenome | isolation source: M1 | host: cow | place: China: Chengdu | collected 2015-05 ... | reverse complement strand
AACTCTGGTGAGTGAACTTCCAAGAACGTTGGTAAGACAGAATGTTTTTGCTCCCTTTTCCCGTGCGATTTTTAATGCGTAAATTGTATCCGCAGTCTCGCCGGACTGAGACACAGCAATCACAACATCATTTTTCGGTGTCGGATAGTACTTGAACTCGGATGCCAGAACAACGCGTGTTGGAATTTCGCAGACTGTTTCCATCAGATATGCGAAAACATTTGATGCATTAGCTGATGTTCCGCAGGCAACAATTGTTACAGAACGGGCATCACGCAGGCGGCAGAGAGGAGATGGATTTTCAGCAATCGAGTTTACTGTGTTTGAGAAAACTTCCGGCTGTTCGAACATCTCTTTGAGCATGTAGTGCGCAAAACCGCCTTTTCTAACGTCTGCTGCATCCCACTCAAGTGTCGATACCTTGCGGACAACATCTTCTCCGTCATGATAAATCCTGTAACCCGCAGGAGTTACCTCTGCAAGATCTCCATCTTCGAGATACACAACCCTTCGTGTGTAGTCAAGAATCGGCAGACCGTCAGATGCGAACACATACTCGTTGTCCCCAATACCAAGGGCAAGCGGACTTCCCATGCGGGCTGCAACAATCTCCTGAGTCCCTTCAGCGATTACTAAAATCGCATATGCTCCCTCTAACTGAGGCAGAATTTTAGATACTGCTTCACGCAGGTTTCCTGCGTACTGCTCTTCGATTAAATGCGGAATGACTTCCGTATCTGTCTCGGACACGAAGGTATGTCCGCGATTTTGCAGCTCACGCTTTAACTCTGCGTAGTTTTCGATGATTCCGTTATGAACAACAGCAATCTTTCCAGTGCAGTCTGTAAACGGGTGTGCATTGGTTTTGCTTGGAACACCGTGAGTTGCCCAGCGTGTATGTCCGATTCCGCATGTCCCTTTAAGGTTTACTGCATCCTTTGCAGCAGATATTTTCCCGGTCTCTTTGAAGAGAGTGATTTCTGGAGATACAGCAGCGATTCCAAATGAATCATACCCGCGGTACTCAAGGCGCAGAAGACCTTCCATACATACATTTGCCGCATTCCGATAGCCGATGTATCCAACGATACCGCACATCTCACATCACCCGTGTATCGTTCGGGATTTCTGTTTCAATCAGACGTCCGCCGTCGATTTCCACATTGTTTCCGATAACAGCTCCGCGAAGGCGTGTGAATGCCCCAACAGTTGTTCTGTCTCCGATAACAGCTCCAAAACCATATGAGGATGTTCCAACCTGCTCTAAGGAACATCCCTCTCCGATAATTGAGTCAACAACTCTCGACTGTGCACCGATTACTGTATCAGACATGACGATAGAGTTTTTGAGATATGTAAACGGCTCAACAGTTACACGGGCTCCAAGGGCTGTTCCAGCCTCAATACAAACATTTGGATGAATCTCACAGTCGTCTCCGATAACAGCCGGACCGTTAATCACAGTGCCGGGACCAACTTTTACATTCTTTCCAAGAACAACATGTCCTCTGATTACTGCACGCTGATCTACCGATCCGCGGATGATAGATTTCTGTTTTCCAAGGAGGTAGCGGTTCAGTTCAAGCAGGTCTGTAAAACAGTCTGCATCATACCATCCTTTGGCCTCAACAACTTTGACATTGTGTCCTGTATAGGGCATGTCATTTACAATTTTGTCAGGCTCATCTATTTCGAAGAACGCCTCATAGAGTTTCTTTCCCAGAATATATGCCCCGGTCTCAACCAGTGAGCCGGACGGAACATCATGCGCATGCATGTTTGTAGAACAGAGGATACCCTCCTTTTGTGTAATCACTCCATAATCCCATGGACGCTTGTGCGGGGCAACAAGTGCTCCGTTCTCTTCACGGATAAGTGCGCGGATTGATTCTGCATTTACATAATTGTCTCCCGGGACAATCAGGAGACGGTCTGCTGTAACCTCTGATTTTGCGCAGGATAGCGCATGGAATGTTCCAAGCTGTTTGCTCTGCACAACAGTTTTAACCGGAACCGGATATGTGTTTAAGAACTTTAAGACCTGTTCTTTTTTGTATCCAACAACAACAGTGATGTCACGTATTCCGGCACCGACCACAGCATCTAAGACATGCTCCAAGATTGGGCGGTTTCCTGCAGGAAGGAGAACCTTTGGACGATTCTTAGTGAGAGGCCTAAGACGCATGCCTTCGCCTGCTGCTAAAACAACTGCCTGAATGCTCATCACTTCACCACCGTGTCGTTATCGAGTTTTCCTGTCACTAACGTGTTTGGAGCGATTCTGCATCCGCTTCCAATCGAAGACCCGGTGTTTACAGAGCAGTTGATTCCAAAGAGAACATTGTCTCCGATTACTGCTCCAAACTTCTTGCGTCCGGTAGATACTCCGGATACTTTCACGATTCCGTGATCATGTCTGAGATTTGCAATTTTAGTTCCTGCTCCGAAGTTGCATCCGCTTCCAATTACACTGTCTCCAATGTAGTTATAGTGCGGAACTTTTGTTCCATCGAAGATAATGGAGTTCTTGATTTCTACAGCATGTCCTATGTGACAGTCACGGCCAACCGTCGTCCCCGGCCTTAAGTATGCATTTGGACCAACGGTTGTATTCTCACCGATGATAACAGGGCCTTCGATGTATGTTCCGGATTTGATAACAGCACCCTTTCCAAGATAGATGTTTCCGCGGATTACAACGTTTTCTTCAATCACACCAAGTCTTGTATCCTCTAAAGATGAGAGCATGTGTTCATTTGCAGAAAGCATATCCCACGGATATCCGACATCCATCCAAAGGGAGAGCTGATGTGCTGAGAGGCGGTTTTCTGCAATATAATCCATTAAGGCGTCGGTCAGTTCATACTCGCCTCTTGAGGATGGTGATACTTTTTTGAGGGTTTCAAAAATCTCACATCCAAAAAGGTATGCACCTGCGTTGATGATGTTCGATTTTGGCTCAGGAGATTTTTCTTCAAGGCTTGAGATTTTGTCGCCTGAAAGAGTTACAACACCAAAGTCCTCAGGGTGCGTGGTGGTAGATACAGCCATTACAGGAGCTTTCGTTTCGCAGATTTTAGTCAGGTCTTCAACTTCTACGACCATATCTCCGTTTAGCATAAGGAAGGTGTCTGTTACAAACGGCTCTGCGGTTCGAAGTGCGTCTGCTGTCCCAAGCTGTTTTCTCTGGACAACATACTTAATCGAAACTCCAAACTCACTTCCGTCTCCAAAGTAACTGCGGATTGCCTCTTCCCTGTATCCTACAACGATTATGATGTCAGAGATTCCGGCAGATTTCACATTTCTGATTAAATGCTCAAGGCTTGGTTTTCCGGCAAGCGGAAGCATGACCTTCGGGCGGGATGTTGTTAAAGGCCGCATACGCGAGCCTTCGCCTGCTGCAAGAATTACACACTGCATTACTGTACCTCCTTTTCTGCTTTCTTCAGTGCAGACATTCCGGCTTCAAGCATACGTTTTGCATCCTCTTTGGTTCTGCCTTCTGCCGTACATCTGACCTTTGGTTCGGTTCCGCTGGCTCTGATTAAGTACCAGCCGTTTTCTTCGGTTACGCGGATTCCGTCTGTCGGGTTCTCTGCTCCAAGAACTCCCATAATCTCTTTTCCATGAGGCGTCATTACAGCATCACGGAGGATTGTGTATTTCGGAAGCGCGTCAAGCTCTTCTGCCACATTCCATTCGGAGGAAATCTCTGCAAAAAGTGCCGCGGCATACGGTCCATCAGGACAAAGCGAGTGCTTCGGGAAAATCCAGCTTCCGGAAGGCTCCCCTCCAAATGTTCCCCATGAGAGAAGTTCTTCAGAGACAAAGCTGTCGCCTACAGGTGTTCTGTGGACTTCTGCCACTTCTTCTATGGCCATGGATGCATCGACAGTTGTTACAACCTGCTTTGCGTCAAGATATTTGGCGAAGAGTGCTAAGAGTTGGTCTCCATCAACATAACGTCCGCGATTATCGAAGGCCATCATTCTATCTGCATCTCCGTCATTTACAACAGCACAGGATGCTCCTGTTTTTCTGATAAGTTCTGGGATGTGTAAGAGGTTTTTCTCAAGAGGCTCAGATGGTCTTGCAAACTTTCCAGACGGGTCACAATTTACCGGGATAACTTTTGCCCCGTCTGCTCCAATGACATCAGGAGTAATCTGTCCTCCTGCACCGTTTCCGCAGTCTACAACGACCGTCATACTCTCAGGGACAGAAATCTCAGCAAGGATTTTTTCTTTGTGCGGGGTTATGATATCAACAGATGATACGATACCCTGTTTGTCCCATGCGACATAGACTGGATTTTCAATCCGTCTTTCAATCTCTTCCTGCTGTGAAACTGTGTAGGATGAACCGTCAGGTCGGAAGAGTTTGTATCCATTGTAGTTTTCCGGGTTGTGGGATGCAGTAATCATGACTCCTGCATCTGCCTTTCCTGCGGCAAGGGCAACAGACGGGGTTGGAGCAATTCCTCCAAAGAACACTTCGGCACCGCCTGAGATGAGACCGGAGAGTATTGCATCAGAAAGAGTATTTCTACTTGTTCTGGAATCGGTTGCGAGTACGACACGTTTTGCATCGCTTGCTACAGCCGCACCAACAAGAGGACCTAAGGATAAAAGCTCCTGAGCAAAGAGCTTTCTAATCCCTGATGAACCAAAGAGCATAATGTGGTTATTTTAGCTGTAATATAATATAAACACACTGTTCTCTGAATGAGAAAAAAAGATTTGAGGATTTACACCCCGTAAGGACACCAGACTGGAATATGCATCAGTGCAGAAAGCCCGTGACAGTTCTGCCCAATAAGCATAACTTCTTTTCCAAGAGACAGAACCTCTTCAATCTCTTCAACTAAAGAATCCTCGAAGAATGCTTCTCCATTAATCAGGATAAGCTCTGCCTCCTCAGGCATTAATGTCTGGGCAATTCCTGCGATGTCTTCTCCTATGATATAAATGGACTTTCCTGCACAGAACTCGATAAGCTCTGCTTTGCAGTCCTCGAAGTACACCGAGTTGCAAGGACCGGTTTTTCTGTTCAGCATCAGAAAACCTGCGGCTGCATTTAATGCGCCAAGGGCTGCGGCTCTGGTCTTTGGAGACTTTAATGGAGCACCATACATATTCTCAAGACGCATACATGCAGAAAACGGCTCAGGAGTTGAAACCTCAGAGATTCTTCCGCCAAACTCGCATCCCATACATTTTCCGCGGGAAAACTGGCATACATGGTTATTTGGAAGATACTGATACATCAAAGCACCATCTTCTGTACCCATGTCTTCTCCGGCTTCCCGGAGTTTTACAACAGCATCATGTAAAATCATATTATCACCGAATCAAGCAGAACAACTCTTGCAGGAGCTGCGTCTGCTGAAACTATTTTCAAAGGAAGAGCAACCATCAGATACTCTCCGCATGGGACAGACTCCAGACAGAGATTTTCAATGATTGCGATATTTTTTTCAAGAAGAGTCTTATGAACCGCAGTATCTCCAACCGAATCAGAATCACAGCCTACAGCAGTGATGCCGGATGTACTAAGACTCTCTGCAAGAGACTGCGGGAAATCTTTTGCGTGTTTAAAAAAAACTGCAGGGACGTTTCCAGAAAAATCCGGAAACTCAGTTACCTCCACACGGCAGATAAGCCGCTCGAGGGAGATATCATCAATCCCTGATGCTCCGGCAAAATAATGAGACGGAGCGTCGATGTGTGTGCCTGTATGTGTTGAAAGCGAAAGCTTTGAGATTACCGCATCTCCTGCAGGAATCTCTTCGCACTTAAACTCAGGGTCACCCGGATAAACCGGCATCCCCTCATAAAGAGGAGATGACACATCGTAAATCTTCATTCAGTAGCCTTCGTTATCAGCAGAATCGATGGCTGCATCAATCTGCTTCTGCAGTGCCGGCGGGAGACCTTCAATCTTGATGTCAAGGAATCCGCGGATAATGGTTGCTGTTGCCTCTTCCTCTGAGAGACCGCGTGCCATTAAGTACTCGATTTCATCGCGGGCAATCTTTCCGACTGCTGCTTCGTGAGAGAGTTCGACATCCACGACGTGTCCTTCAATCTCAGGGATTGCGTGCATGACACCGTCTTTTAAGATTAAACCGCGGCACTCGATGTGACCTTTGGTCTTCGGACACTCAGCAACAACAGCACCGCGGGAGATGATAGTACCACCATTGGTGATTGCGCGGGTTACAAGCTCTGCACTGGTGTTTGGTGCCTGAAGGACAGCGCGTGATCCGGTGTCAACATAAGACCCGGTTCCTGCAACAACAACACCGGAGAAGCGTGCAACTGCCCCTTCACCTTTGAGGTATGCAGTTGGATACATCTGGACCATCTTGGTCGGGCGCATGCAGACGTAGTTGGAAAGGAAAGTTCCGCCTTCTTCGACTACAGTACAGGTACGCGGGAAGACTTCGACCTCTTCTCCCCAGGTGTGAATCATGGTGGAAGTAACTTTTGCGTTCTTTCCGACATAGATTTCATTTACACCGTAGTGTGCTCCGACCTTGGTGTCCATCGAGGAGGCACAGCCTGCGATTAAGTGAATCTCAGAACCTTCTTCTGCGATTACGATGTTGTGGACACACTGAATGGTGTCTCCCTGAAGGAACATACAGCTCTGGAGCGGGAAGGTTGCTTTTGCTCCTTTGTGTGCGATAATGACATATCCTCTCTGCGGACGCTCTGCAACGTACTTGGTGTACTCATCTTTGTCAGCCGGGACAATGTTCCAGAAGTAGTCCTTGAGCCACTCGTACTTTTCAAGAGCTGCTTCAATCATTAAGGTCTCGATTCCTTCCTCGGCAGAACCTGCGTGATAGACATGGTCGTTTACGAGAAGGAAACTTCCGGAGCGTCCTTCCATGTTTTCGGTGTTGATTCCGGTTAAGGTAAGGCGTTCCTTGTCTTCTGCGCTGATTTCGTCAAATCCCTTCATTTCTGGCATGCGATACACTCCTTATATCCTGATGCTTTTACGCTCTTTAAAATCTCGCGCGGGTTTCCGCTGCAGCGCATGTATCCGTCGATTAAGACATGTCCGACATCCGCTTCGATGTAGTCTAAGATATATCCGGTGTGAGTGATAATCAGACCGGATTTGGTGCGGGTCTTCATGTGCATGTCTTTTTCAAGAAGGGATGCTGCTGCGTTTCCTAAGAGAGACATGTTTTCTACATCAACACCGCTTTCCGGCTCGTCAAGCATGACAAAGCTCGGGTTCTGGACGGTGAGCTGTAAGATTTCACTTCTCTTGATTTCTCCGCCGGAGAATCCTGCGTTGACATCACGCTCAAGGAACTTGGTCATGTGCAGTTTTTCTGCAAGTGCCGGGATTTCCTCGGTTCCGATATTTGTGGTTGCGTTGATAAACTTACCAAGCTTAAGTCCGGAGATTGTCGGCGGACGCTGGAACATGATACCCATTCCAAGTCTTGCGCGCTCGTGAACCGGCTTATAGGTCACGTCAACGCCGTTGAAGATAATCGAACCTTCGGTTACCCTGGATGAGCCAAAGCCCATTATTGTGCGAAGAAGGGTGGTCTTTCCGGAACCATTCGGTCCGAGAAGAACGTGGGTCTGTCCATCCTGAATGGTGAGGGAAACACCATGCAGAACTTCACGTCCCCCAACTTCAACATGGAGGTTATTTATCTCTAGCATGAAAATTCAGATATTAGTTGGTTCTGAGTTATTGTAAATGTGTGTATTTGGAATCACAGGAAATTCCAGTCTGTTAAAGCCGGCAATCATCACTATTGAACATCGTGTTCAAGATAGTGACATAATTTCGCGAAAGTGCGTTTGAGCGTTTTAATGGGTTTGTTTTTGAAACAGACCAATTTGCAAAATATATTTTCGCCCAGATTATTTTTTGGAGGGCACTTTCGCACCGCGCGGTCCGGGGTTTATATACTCTTATGCTGATTTTTGTGTATGACAAGCGTTGCCTTAAAATCAATCGCAGAACGTGCAGCAGGATACACTATCGTCCAGAGAAAGAACCAGTTATCCAAACTCTGCTGGTTCGCATCAGACAACAGTGATTTCACAACATCCCGCGACAGTAACTATTTCGTCTGCTGAGATGACAGTTTCACATCCCGGTTTTGTTCCGGCATCTTCACTGATGCAGAGTACAAAGGATACCGCTGAATTCTCTTTCGGAGAAGAAGTGGAGACAGCAGACGGTTTCTGTCTTAGAAAGGAAACTGTATTTCCGCTCATGTCACATCCAGGTGTGGATGAGTACACTGTACGGTGCCGTCTCGCAGAGGATTTAACTCTGGTATCCGGAATCGGCAAAGTCCGGGAAGCTGATTTGAAACGAAGGGGATTTAGAAGTTTAAGAGATCTTGAAAAAACGCGCTTCAAAGATGCTGCAGAGGATGCTGCAGACATCATAGAATACGGCACGGTAAAAGAGATTTTATCTCTTTATTCTGATTTGAAGCGAAACTCCGAGCCGCTTCTCTTAGGGCTTCTTGGAGATACAGCAACACACCTCTACTTTGATATCGAAACCCTTGGAATGGCCCATGCTCCGATTATTCTGTTCGGAATAGGCGAAATTGAGCATGGCACAGTCAAAGTCACACAGTATCTTCTGCGCGATATTGAAGAGGAACTTCCAGCACTGATGCTTACAAAAGAGCATTTCAAAAAGCATTCGGCTGTAATTTCGTACAACGGAAGATGCTTTGATATCCCGTATCTGAATAACCGCCTTGCATTCTACGGAGAACGGGATGTGCGTTTCAATGTTCACGCAGACCTTCTGCATCCGACAAGACGGCTGTTTAGAAACGAGTTTCCAAACTGCCGTCTGGAAACTGTTGAGTCATACATTCCAACATTTGCCCGCGGAGAGGATGTCCCCGGATATCTTGTTCCTGTGTACTATCAGAATTACCTGAGATCAAAAAATATCAGAACTCTAAGGCCTGTTGTCGAACATAACACACTCGATGTGGCAAATCTCGCATGCCTTCTGAATTATGAAACGGAGCTTCTCTATGGATGATGTAATTTTCTTTGAAAAAACCGAGGATGCAAGAACAGCAGTTTTTCAGTCCCCAAATGAATCTATGCCTGAGAAGCTTTGCGCATATCTGAGTCAGAAAAATATCAAAACATATACACATCAGGCAGAGGCATATGATGCGGTCCGTCGTGGAGAAAACATTATTGTTACAACTCCTACGGCTTCCGGAAAAACTCTTTCGTGCCTTCTTCCGGTCTTCGCAAAGCTTCTGGAAATTCCTGATGCCACAGCTCTTCTTATCTATCCGACAAAGGCATTAACCCGCGATCAGTTCCTGACAATTCAGGAGATGGATTCAGCACTTAATGCGAAAACAAGGCCCGCAATATATGACGGAGATACAAAGCAGGAGGCACGTGCCAAAATCCGCTCGCGCTCACGGATTATTCTAACCAACATGTACGAGCTCCATCACATCCTGCCTTGGAGAGCCAAGTGGGGAGATTTCTTTGCGAATCTGTCGTTTGTTGTAATTGATGAAGCACACAAATACCGCGGTGTGTTTGGTTCAAACACTGCTCTTCTGATTAGAAGACTTAGAAGAATCTGTAATTATTATGACGGATATCCGCAGTTTATCTTATCGTCTGCAACTCTTGGAAATGCGAAACGATTTGCTGAAACTCTGATTGGACTTTCTGCTGAAGAGATATCTTCAGACGGTTCACCAAGAGCGAAGCGCACATTTCGTATCTGCCTTAATCCAAGAAAGAGTGCGTCTGCTGCTGCCGCAGAGATTATGAAGGAGAGTATCCGCGACGGCCGGCAGACCATCTGCTTTACGAAATCAAGAACTGGAGCAGAACTTACAGCTCTTAGGTGTATTGAAGAGAATCCAAAGGAACAAATAGCATCATACCGCGGAGGGTACAGACCCGAAGAGCGAAAGAAAATCGAGTCAAACCTCAAACAAGGTAAAGTGTCAGGTGTTGTAAGCACCAACGCTTTAGAGGTTGGAATCGATATCGGAAACCTGGATTCTGTTGTTATCAGCGGATATCCGGGATCAATGATTTCGGTATTCCAGCAGGCAGGACGTGCCGGTCGAAAAGGGCAGGAGGCGACTGTTACTTTTGTTGCAGGACAGAATCCAATCGATCAGTACTATGCAAATAATCCAGAGGCATTCTTCTCCGCAAAACCAGAGGAAGCAATTCTTGGAATTGAAAATCCGTATCTTTTAGAATCACACCTGATCTGTGCAGCGGCAGAACTTCCATACAAATCAGACCGTGACAGAAAGTACTTTGGAGAAGCGGCAGATGACATAATCTCGGATTTGAAAAACCGGAAACTGGTCTCGAGTACTGCACGCGGTTTTGTATACTCAGGCATTGGAAACCCGGTTATGGAACACACCATCTTTGGAAATATAGGAAAAACATGGGCTGTCGTTTTCGGGAACTCAACACTTGAGACAATGGACGATGGACAGGCTTACCGTGAAGCATACCCGGGTGCTGTCATATTCCACCAGGGAGAACGATACCGTGTTGAAAAGATTGAGCCTGAGATTTCTGTGATTCGTGTTAGAAAAACCTCAGACAACTACCATACACGTCCTATTTCCGAGACAAGTATAAGTATCAACAGAAAGGAAAAGACAGTACGGCATGGAAACATTTCGGTACACTTTGGAGATGTATCAGTCTCCACACAGATTTACGGTTACTCGGTTCTCGAGTTCGACAGGATTGTAACAACAGAAGAGCTCAGTGTTGAGCCGCGTACCTTCCAGACAAAAGCCTGCTGGATAACTGTTGACGATGACGTGCCTTTGACTGCAGAGAATTTAGCAGGCTCTCTGCACGGAACAGAGCATGCTTTAATTGCGGCTATGCCTCTCTATGTATTATCCGACAGAGCAGACATCGGCGGAGTGTCAAGCCCGTTCCATGCAGATGTCGGAGGTCCTGCTGTGTTTATCTATGACGGTGTTGCAGGAGGAATTGGACTTTCCGAGAAGGCAGCAGAGCTTTTCCCGAAGATTGCAGAACTCGCATACAGAATGGTTTCCGGATGTAAATGTGAAAGCGGATGTCCTTCATGCATTCATTCGCCAAAGTGCGGGAATAACAATCAGATGCTGGATAAAGAAGGAACGGTTAAGCTTCTGTCATATCTGATAAAGGAATCAAAATAGAATATTTGGTTAATACTCAAAGCATCTTCGGCTTAATCTCAAACCGGCAGAAGTCCGAGCCGTCAGTCATGCAGACAACCTCTTTAACAACCACAGGACAGTGGAAGAACGCAGAAAAGAGCGAAGACAAAATACCCTTCGAAATAATACAGCCTCCAGAGATTCCCTTTGGAAGTGTCATACACTCATAACATTTGTAAACATCAAGAACCAGAGGGGCAGTTGATACAACCTTAACCTCGCCAAACCCGTAGTGTTCCCAGAACTCCTGAATATTTTCAAGTGTCTTTTCCAGAGAATCAGACACAACATACGGAGCAACAGCTTCTCCAAGAATATTTCCACCGCGCTTTAATACAGGATCGATACGGATACCTGATTCGGCGAGAGCTACGCGGAAGATGTGGGGAAGCATCTCCTTGTAGTCAATACGATCATAGTTTGTGTATGTCTGGCGGATAAGCTCACGGTATTCTGAAGGAGCAGCATATGTCGCCGGATCAATCTGGCCAAGATAAGTTGCAGAAAGACGGTAAATTTTACGTCTTGCATCTGACGGATCGGGCACCCTTACAATAAGACCTGCGTCATCTAACGTATTCAGATAACTGGAAACAGTTGATTTGGAAAGGCCGGTAGCTTCCTGAATCTCCGAAAAAGTCACGTCCTCCTCATCGCGGAGAAGACGGAGAATCTGAATACGAATAGGACTTCGAACGGAAGTCACATGACCGTCACGTGAATACAGCTCCAGTTCTTTAGTACTGTCTGACTCCGGCATTTTTCTGTATATATTTCCCCCAAATTAGTTACACATTAGGCATTAACAGTATATCAAGCTATGTTATGGGGCAACATGAGAGGCCACGCAGAATTTTGAAAAAGAGCGCGAAAAGAGTGGTTTAATTATCCCGATACGGGATTTCCACCGTTGTTAAATCATTTGGAGCAATGACGTCACCGTCGAAAACTTCCTTTGCATCTTTAACATGGTTTGCAGAAGATGTATAACGGGAACTGATATGCACCAGAGCAAGCTTTTTCGGACAAACTAAGGCCGCAACTTCGCCTGCTTCGCGTGCTGTCGAGTGCCAGACCTCACGTGCGCGTTCTGCACCTTCCTCCTCATCGAAGGTTGCCTCATGAATTAAGAGGTCTGCCCCTGCTAAAAGGTCGTTTCTGTTCTTTACAGGACGTGTGTCTCCTGTATAGACAACCTTTCTTCCAGGCCTTCTCTCGCCCATTACCATGTCCGGAGTGATGGTGACAGTCTCACCGTCACGCTCTATAGTTACAGACTGTCCGCGCTGAAGCTTTCCAAAAAGCGGCCCTGGTTTTACACCAAGAGCAATTGCTCCTTCGCGGTCGAAGCGTCCGGGGCGCATGTCTTCTTCCAAGACATATCCAACGCTTTCCATACCATGGTGTGTCTTAAATGCCATAACCGCATATCCGTCAAAGATTGCAACATCCCCGTCTGCCATCTCGACTGCGTGGAGCGGGAATGGAATCTTTGGTGTAAGCTGGCGGATGATATCAACGTACTTCTCAACACCGTGCGGACCGTAGATGGTCATTGGTTCTGTTCTGCCGTTGAAAGACATGGTCTCAATGAGACCAAAGATTCCAAGATAGTGGTCAGCATGCCAGTGAGAGATGAAGATAGCGTTAACAACAAATCCGGTTTTGAGCCTCATCATCTGCTGCTGTGCCCCCTCACCGCAGTCGAAGAGAAGTGTGTCTGAACCGCGGCGAATCATAACACATGACGGGTTTCTGTTCGGAGTCGGAAGCGCGCCGGCCGTTCCAAGGAAGTGGACGAAGAGAGTTTCTCCTGCCATTTAGAACCACCTCTTCAAAAACTCAAGACTTTTTCTTCCCTCTTCAGGGTTTCTTCCTTCGACCACGATGATGTCTCCATGATACTCTTTTATGATTTTCGGCATGATTTTATCCCAGGGGATGCTTCCTTCTCCAAGCGGCAGGTGTTCATCTCTTACACCGTTGTTGTCGTGGATGTGGAGGTGTGAGGCATTTGGAAGAATGACTTTGCAGAAGTCATTTAAGTTTCCGTTGGTGTTTGCGTGTCCTACGTCAAACACAGTTCCCATACCTGTGCTGTCAACAAGTCCGTCCAGCTCATACGGGTCGCGGCAGAAGAAGTCATCAAGGTTTGGCATGTTCTCAAGTGATGCCTTGACACCGACCGCTTCTGCAGTTTCTCCTAAGCGGATGCAGGCTCTTTTATGGTTCTGCCATGCAAGAGCTGTGTCATAACGGCTGACAGGAGATAAGTATCCAGGATGAATTACAACTTTGTCTGCAATCTCTGCGGCTTTTCTGATTGTTACTTCAAGCTGGCTTACAGTTTCTTCCCAGATAGGCTGGTTGATGGATGCAGGGTTTAGGTCACTGAATGGTGCATGAACCGATACAGGAAGTCCGGTCTCTTCCATTGTACGGCGTACGGATGCGAAGGTTGTTTCGTTGTCTAAGCGGTAGTTTCCGTCAGCTGAGATTTCCCAGCCGTCAAATCCAACCTCGGCGATTCCTGCAACCCATGCCGGGTCTTCCCAGACTTTCGAGGATGATGCGAAGTAGAATTTCATGCAAGGCTCCTGATGGTGTTTCTGATTTCTTCTTCGAATGATTCTCTTTCAGTTTCGTTGACCAGAGTGATGTCTGCAGCAGATACTGCACGGGCAAGTCCGAATGATTCTTCGCGTGCGTCACGCGCGGACAGGGCTTCAGCGGTTACAGAGTCATCAGCGCGCCCTCTGCCCTGCATGCGGGATAAGCGGATTTCAAAGTCTGCTTTGATGAAGATTAAGGTAAATGATTCAAAGACAGAGCGGAAGTAATTGACTTCGGCATCTCCTCTGATTCCATCAATTACGGCTGTTTCAGTATCGAGGCGTTTTACTTCTTCGGCGGTTAAGATTGCAACAGCATCCATTCCAAGCTCTGCACGAAGTTCGCGTGCTGTAGCACCCACATGCTCGTCTGTTAGTTCGAGGCCTTTTGCTTTTGTGCGGTTTCGGATGATGTCTCCCATGACAACTACAGGAATGCCGTTCTCTGCAGCAATTCTTGAGAACTCGCCTTTACCGCTTGCAGGGTATCCTACGATTCCAATGACGTTCATCTGTGTCTCACAAGCATTGTCTTTGCTTCGGCGGCTGTTCTGATGCATTCCATGTATGTAAGGCATCTGGATGCATCAGGTTCTGCGTGAGCGCGCTGAATGAACTCGTGAATGAGGGCGTCAATTTCGTCTCCAAGCGGTGTTGACGGAAGAGTTTCTTCTTTTGCGTATGCCGGCATGATGACGCGGACTTCATCTGCTTTTGGTTCTGCAGTTTCTTTTTTTACGGCAGGTACAACCGGTTCTTCTTTTGCATTTTCAGCACATACTACGCACTGTTTTACTCCGTGTATTTCAAAGAGCGGAGCGCCGCATTTAGGGCAGGCTTCAGAGAGCATCTTCCCGCCTGTTAAGAGATGCTCTGCCATTATGTCATCAGGATTTCTGGTCATGGTATTTTTCTATATTGCTGAGTATTTGTTTGTTCTCTGAGTATATATTTTGGGCGAGACGGAGGGGAGTATTTATTGCATTATAGGTCTAACATGTGTACACTATTGGGGAGGAAATAGATATGGCAAACCCGGAAGATATGATTAAGCAGTGTGTTATGATGCTGCAGATGATGAATGAGGACCCAACAATCCCGCGCAACATCAGACGCGCTGCAGATGAGACTCTCAAGATTTTACTTGACGAAAAGAAGTCCTTAAGCCTTCGTGCGGCAACTGCTCTCTCTAAGATTGATGAGGTCAGCAGCGATTCCAATATGCCGATGCACGCAAGAACCAAGGTTTGGGAGATTGCATCTACTTTAGAAGCAATCCCGCTCGACTAATTTTTTTATTCTTTATCCAGTGTTCTGCTGTAGTTGGCAGCAGATGTAAAACCAGTGTTTTTTCTTTCCTGCATCTGCATTACTGCCTGCGCGGCATCGTCTGCAGAGGCAAATACAGCGATGAGTTTTGTTTTTTTCAGGTCGAGTTTATGCCCGCACTGGCAGGTTTTAGTGGCATGAGATAAATCGGCAGACATTATTCTGCGGCATTTACTGCATCCGATTACGGCAAATCCGGTTAATTCAGGCATTGATTATTCTCTCCATTACAATTTGTAGTTGAGATAATATGAGAGTTTGGTGTAAGCGAAGCACCAGACATTAATCCGACAGATTTATATTTTCAAACATCATTGTTATTAGAGCAGTCATAACCCGACTTAACTCAGATGGTAGAGTGCGCGGCTGTAGTAAGATTAATGCCTGCGGGCATACTGCGCGGCTACCGCGATGTCCCCGGTTCGAATCCGGGAGTCGGGACCATTTTCCAATGACGCACAAGCAAAACTTGCCCAAATAGTGTAGTGGCCTATCATGCAGCCCTGTCACGGCTGCGACTCGGATTCGAATTCCGATTTGGGCGTTTTCCTTTTTCTGATTTTTGCTGTACAAAGCGGTTGTCTATCCCGTTTCAAAAAACAAGTAAAAAAAAAAGTTGATGTGTCTGAGTTCAGGCGCGGACAAAGACGTGGAGAACTTCTCCTGCCTCATCATATCCGACGAACATCTGACCTCTGGTGAAAGTATAGTCTTCTGCTTCAAGTTTTTCCAGGAAGGATGCCTCATGGCGCATGTCATCTTCGCTGCCGACCATCTTGGTCAGGCTGAAGTCATGTAAGACAATCTTCTTACCGTTTTCAATAACCTCATAGGTTCCCTTGAAGGTGTTTACCGGAGCCTGGCCGGAGAAGGTACCGTCTGCATGGAAGACAATCGTATCACCATACTGGTTCTTGAATTCTCCCACATCAGAAGCAGTAAGAACAAGAAGCGCGTTTCCAATCTCCGGAACAACTGCATCGCGAAGTGTCAGGACGCCGTGTTCAACCGTATAGTCCTTTGCCCCGGTCAGTGCGTTGAGGAATGCAGCTTCAGCTTCCATCTCTTCGTCAGATCCGATAGCCTCTGTGATGTACTCAGGCGTGATAACAAGGCGCTCTACAGTGTTTGCATAGGTTCCGCCAAATCCGTTAACCGGACCGTGACCGGAGAAAGTCATGTCAGTGTTGAAGGTAACAGACAGACCGCCGTCTCCCTCCCAGGTTCCAACGAAGGACGGAACGAGCACCATACCGATATCCTCTCCGACATACAGCACCAGTTTGCTGTTGAGGATTTTAAAGGAGTCAACAGACATAAGTGCCGCAAAGAATGCCTGTTCCTCTTCCAGACCGGGACCTGCCATAAGGGTTGAAACCGGTTCGCTGAAGGTCAGTTTATCCCCGTCAACAGTATAGGATCCGGAGAATAAGTTCACCTGTGCAGTACCCCAGTAGGATCCGTCAGGAGTGAGAAGCAGCTCAACGTCCTGTCCCGGGACAAGCCATATGCCGACAGGAGAGGCAGGCTCTTCCGGAGTACTGATACATCCTGCTGCGGCAACAAGAGCCACAAGGGCAAGTGCCAGAACAACAAAAACAGTCTTTTTCATATGCAGGAATATAGAACAGCCAAGCATAATAACTTTGGCTCTCACAGAAAAGGAAAAAAAGATTGTATGGTATTTTACCGCTTATGTGCGGATGAAGGTAATTCCTTCTGCAGTGAGGAACTTACCTAACTCAAAAGTTTCTTCCTCAAGTGCTTTGAAGAATGCTGCTTCTGCCTCCATGTCTTCTGGTGCACCCATCATCTTGGTTGCACCAATGTTCTTGAAGGTAACTTTGCCGTCTTTAACCTCATACTCACCCATGAAGGTATTAACCGGTGCCTGACCGGAGACAGTGCCGTCTTCTGCAAAGATGATGTCGTTGCCGCCAATAGAGACCCAGTTACCGACAATAGATGCGGTAAGAGTAAGCTTGCCAAGAGTCAGTTTTCCATTATCAACAGAGAAGGTCTGCGGATTTGCAAGAACTGCAAGGAATGCAGACTCGACTGCCATATCTTCCTCAGAGCCGAATGCCATAGTGGAAAGGACGTTGGTGAACTCGATGCCGTTTTCAGTGTATGCGTAGGAACCGGAGAAAAGGTTTACCGGACCATTTGCAGAGAAGGTCATATCTCTGTTGAAAGTGATAACAATTCCATCTTCAGTAGCCCAGGAACCAAGGACAGCCTTTGCAAAGGTTAAGACTTCCTTACCCTCGGACATGAGGACAAGCTTACCTGCTTCAGTCTTGAAAGAGTCTGCGGAGTTGAGTGCTGCAAAGAATGCTCTCTCCTCTTCAGAGTCGGTCATAAGGGTTGCAGCGATATTGAAGGAAATTTTGTCACCTTCGACAGTGCAGAAACCGGAGAAGAGATTTACCGGTGCTTTTCCTAACACAGAACCTTCCGGAGTGATAGTCATAATAACGTCAGTACCTGGGAGAGTCCAGTATCCTTCCGGAGACTGGGTTTCGGTGCTGATGCAGCCTGCAGCAGCAACGATGCCCACAAGGGCAAGTGCTAAAACAACGAATGCTGTCTTTTTCATACTACATCATAGGACGCCTGAGTATATATACGTGGCTTAAGTTACGAAAATTTTTGCAATTATAAAACGCCCAAAATCAAAAAATAAGCCCAAATTACAGTTTTTGAAAATCACGAAAAAACACACCGACACCCTCGCGCGGGAAAATAACCGCACAACACATACGCATACAGCAATGACAAAAGAACTGAAATGAAAAAATAAAAATTACTGGGCGGTTGGTGCGCCGCCGGAAATTGCATCCTGAATCTGCTTCTGAAGCTGAGAGGCCTTCTGTGCCATAGCCTTCTCCTGCTTATCAAGGGAGCTGATACGGAGCTCAAGAGAGTCAGCCTTATCAGTTAACTCCTTCTTGACAGTCTCCTTGTCCTTCTGAATCATGATAGACCCAACGGAAGAGAAAACTGCTGCGTCATCTTTAACAGCCTCAAGCTCTTCAACTGCACGCTTGGTTTCGCGAAGAGTCATTTCGTACTGCATTTTCTGAGACGATACCTGCTGAAGCTGCTGCTGAATCTGCTGAAACATAGCAAGCTGCTGCTGAATCTGCGGCGGGATTGCCGCCTGTGGGTTCATTGCCATTTTTTACAACTCCAATACTTCGAGTGATACATTAATCAGGCGCAGCCACATATTCAAAGACGCCCGCATAGAAGACACATCCTCTGTATCCACAGAAAGTGTCAGTGACGAGTCATCATAGGATAACTGCACCAGTGATTTTTCGCCCGGATCAGATCCCTCCTCCGGGGAAAGTGCCGCATACAGCTTCTCTGCAAACGGCGTTTCAAATACAAACCGCGCTGAATGATTCGGCTTCATACCATAACCTGGAAAACATACCGCATCTTCTGTGTGCCGCAGAAGCAGATAGGGCCTTCAACCGAAGTGTCAAGAGTAATTGGCACATACGGCTTTAAACGCTCATAGAGCTCCTCTTCGCGGGTTACAAAACCCTTGTGGAACTCTGCGGTTCTCTCAGAGACAGTAATATTGGTAATCAGCATGGAAAAGACAATTTCGCCTTTCACCGTCAGATCGAAAATCGGACCCTTCCGCTTCGAACCAGAGATAAAAATGATATTGGGGTCGTCTTCCCCAAAGTCGCGGAGCCCGGATTTCCCCCGCTGTACGTATGGGAAGTCTAAAGCAAAAGCTATCTCTTTTGCCAGCTTCCGAACCTCCGGCTGTGGTTTGCGCGATGAAGTAACTATTGTCATCGAGCTTTCAGTACTTTAGTGCCGGCCCCGCGGGTCTTGAAGAGAATGCGGTGACCACAGTATGGACATCTGACATTGTTGTCGATCTCCACCATCTGTTTACAGCGGGCACACTTGTAACTGACCATTAAATTTATGCTCCTTTGGTCTCAATTGCGCGAAGGACAACCTTCAGGGATGGGGTCTGCGGGGTGTATGCTCCACCTGCGTACTTGTATCCGCACTTCTTGCATTCCCAGATTCCGGTTCCGACACGCTTGACTGCAACAGTGTCACAGACCGGACAGAGGTGCTTTGCGCGGGAAATCTTCTCGCTCTCATTTACCAGCTTACGGCCGAAGCGACCGTATCTCGGGCCAAAGCGTCCGGCACTGCCGGTGACGCGTCCCTTTGCTACATGCTTGCTCTTGGATGCCATTTTTTATTTCTCCAGAAATATCTAATAATGTTAGTCTTACATTAATTTAATAGTTGTGTGTGTCCTGCCTCACTCAAGGATTTTGAGCAGTGCATCTCCTTTTGCCGCGGCATTTGCAAGGTTGAAGAAATCCTCCTGCATTCCTGCCGGAATTGAGACAACGCAAATCCATGAGCCGTCATTCTGCCACTCGTTCTTTTCCATCTTGACATAAGAGGCCCCGGAGACCGCGCCGTAAGCGCGTGCCGCATAATCCATCGGGAACTTTGCAGCAATACGTCTCTCTTCGAAACTGATTGGAAGAACCGGACGCAGAGCTTTGACAGTTTCCTTAACAAGATCATCAACAGACTTAAACGGATCAAAGTTGACGCGAACCTGCTCTAAAGCAAGCTCAATGCGCGTCACCGGGTGCGGCAGACCGTTTTGCGGGTTTACTGCATTTCTTGCAATATAAGTAATGACACGGTTTCTCTTCTCCTCGGTTAAGCGTCTTCTCTGCTCGGTTGTTAAATGGATTTCTCCTTTGAGGATAATCTGTTTTGCAACCTCTTCGAAGTTTGTGGACTTAAAGACCTTGAGTAAATCCTCATCTGGAGACTTCTCTCCATGAGATGCATTCTCATAAACATTGAGGGCTGCAACCGCATCCTCAATATCGATGCCTTCAACCCCGTGACGCATCTTGTCTGCAAGCTCCGGATCAACTAAAATCTCGAAGCGCAGACCATGGCTTTCGAGCCTTGCTGTTACCGCATTGTCAAGTGGAATCATGAACTTACTCCGCCTTCTCTTCCTTCTTTACAGTCTTGGAAAACTTTGCGACAGCAGACTTTACTTCCTCTGCAGTAAGTTTTCTAAAGGACAGAATCTGAGTGGTGCTTCCGGTCGGAGACTCAACAACTTTCTTTACTGCGCGCTTCTTAGAGTATTCACCTGCAACACCGATTTCGACAGTGTTCATATCGAACTTGCCCTCGGTTGCAGTGTAGAGTGCTTTAAGACCTAAGAGAACTGCCTCTTCTGCTGATAAGCCTTCCTTGTACTCCTCTTCGAAGAGCTTCATGACTGCCTGTCTGCCGATACCGATTCCTGTTGCCATATATTCAAGAAGGGTTCCGGACGGATCGGTTTCAAAGAGACGGTAGTGTGCCTTGCCGTCTGCCCCGATGTCAACACCTGCGAGGAGGAGGGCTGTTCCATACGGACGTGCTCCGCCGAAGAGAGTATAAGTCTGCATGTGGTCGCAGAGCTTCTTGGCTAAAGTCTCCACATCAATCGGTTCGCCGTAGGTGATTCTGTTGCTCTGTGCTTCAACACGTGCACGCTCAACAAGTGCGCGTGCATCACCGACAAGACCAGAGGATGCAACACCAATGTGTTCATCAATCTTGAAAATCTTCTCAATCGAGGATGGTTCAAGCAGGCGTGAGCCCACTCTCTTATCAACGAGCAGAACAACACCTGAGCGGCATTTAATACCGACAGCAGTGGTTCCGCGTTTGACAGCCTCACGTGCGTACTCGACCTGATAGAGTCTTCCATCAGGGGAGAACATAGTAATAGTGCGGTCATAACCGCCCATCTGATATTGCTGTGGCTGCATAGTTACTCCTTACTATATTCAATCTTCATTATGATATCTCTTCTCAACGGAGATACCCTTTTTCGCGCCAAGAACAGTTCCTGACGTCTTTACTGTCCTAAACACCGCAGGATTTCCGCCTGCTTTGGTAACACAGGCAAGAGCAGCCGTCATTTCGAGCTCATGCCCTCTGCTGCATCGGACAATTGCAAAATCTTCTTCCGACCAGATAACTGCCGGATGAATCTTTGAAGCCCCGACATCACCGAAAAGATCGCGAACAGAGTCAGCTGCCGCACGATAGATGTCCTTTTGCGTAAGTTCTCCTGCTTCAATCTTAATTAAGATGTATCTGCGGTTCTCGCGAAGAGTAGGCGGCAGAGGTCTCATTCAACAACCTCCACAGTCTGCTTCGGATACAGAATGCCATCTAATGCATTGAGCGCAGAGTAGACCTCTGCTCTTTCCATTCCGAAAAGAGAACAGAGAGCAATAGTCTCCCAAAGATTTTTCATACCTGACGGACTCTTTGCAGACGATGCAATAACAAGCGGGAACTGATACTTGCGCTGAAGCTTTAGGATGTCTGCATAGTGCGAGAGTGCACTTCTGCGGGTTTTTGGATCAATGATTTTTCCAAGCTCTATAACAAGTCCGACGTTATGCTGTGCCGCCATCTTTGATGTGATATGCTCAAAGCCAGCCTTTGGAAGAGCGTCCAGCCCTGAAAGCAGATGAATGCCTTTGGTTGTTATGGCCGTTCTGTTAAAGGAGTTATCCGAAACATCAGCGATTACAAGAGCCCCTTTCGGAGCTTTGCGGGCGGAAGATGTCAGTTCCTTTGCAGTCTTTACCGAGATTCGAACACCGCGAATGACTTCGCAGGATACATTTTCAGGTTCTGCACCGCAGACAACAATTCTCCTGTAACCGTTTTTGAATGCAGTATCAGAAAAATCATTGAGCGAAAAGGAAGACGACTCATTTACACAAATGCATGCGTCAGAAATCATGGATTATAAGAGTTAAGAAAAGATTGGGTTTGAGGGTTTATTTACCCTGGTTGTTGTGGCAGCGGATGGATGGGCGGCACTTCTCAGTTCCGATTCCACGCTTGTGCTGTCCACGTCCCTTTCTTCCAGCGGAGGTCTTTCCGCGGTAGACACGTCCCTTGGAGTTTGCGATCCATGCGAGGTTCTTGTCTGCAAGAACTGCCGGGGATGCGCGGTCTACAAGGATGACTTCAAAGTACTTTGCTTTTCCGTCCTGTCCAACCCAGTAGGAGTTTAAAACTTCCATGTTCGGGTAGCGGTTCTGTGCACGCTCTTCTGCGATGGACTTAAGGTTCTTACCTGGGGTTGCCTTGCGCATTCCCATGCGGTTGGTTCTGCGTCCGCGGATGTAACGGGACTTTCTGCGGCCACCGCGGCGGACTGCTGCACGAACGACGATGATTCCCTGCTTTGCTTTGTAGCCGAGGGAACGTGCTCTGTCAATACGGGTCGGGCGTTCGATACGAACAACAGCGCCCTGCTTGCGCCAGGTCTGCATTCTCTCCCAGAGGAGTTTCTTTACACCGGATGCTGCTGGTTTCTTCCATGCATCGCGGACATATCCATACATTGATTTAGACATTTGTTGTTTCACCTCAAGGTTCAGCCGTATGTGTTTACTATATCGGCTACATTCCTTTTGATACGTTTAAGCGTGTACAGCTGTAAACTCTATATTATTGGGTCGAGGTTGTATATAACACTCTCGCGGACCGGGAGATTGTGACGAATCATTCAGAAGAAATATACACTCATGCCTCCAATATATACCCCATATTTACCTCGGGGTAATTCAATGCTCGAAAACGAATATCAGCTTGATTTCTTCAAAGAAAACGGATTTGTCAGAAAAATCTGTAAGAAGTGCGGAAGTCCGTTCTGGACTCTTGACCCGAACCGTGAGGTTTGCGGTGACGCACCATGTGAACCATACCAGTTCATTGGAAACCCAATTTTCAAAAAGCACAGCCTGCCGGAGATGCGCGAGGCATACCTCTCCTTCTTCGAACAGAACGGACACACCAGAATCAACCGTTACCCGGTTGCAGCCCGCTGGAGAGATGACATCTATTTAACCATCGCATCCATTGCAGACTTCCAGCCGTTTGTAACAAGCGGTGTATGTCCGCCGCCGGCAAACCCGCTTACCATCTCACAGCCATGTATCCGCTTAAACGATCTTGACAATGTCGGACGTTCCGGAAGACACTTTACCTGTTTCGAGATGATGGCACACCACGCCTTCAACACCGATGAGGAGCCGATTTACTGGAAGGACAGATGCCTTGAGCTCTGTACCGGCTTTGTAAACTCCGTCGGCGGAGATGTTACTCAGCTTACTTTCAAGGAGAACCCGTGGTTCGGCGGAGGTAATGCAGGAGCTTCTGTTGAAGTATTAATGGGCGGTCTTGAAGTTGCAACCCTCGTCTTCATGAACCTGTCCCGCAAGAACTCCGGAAAACCGCCGGTGATGATTGACGGCAAGGATTACTATGAGATGCCGCTTAGAATCGTCGATACCGGATATGGTCTTGAGCGTTTCACCTGGGCATCCTGCGGAACCCCGACCGCGTACGATGCAGTCTTCCCGGAGATGATTTCCCGTCTCTTAAACAATGCGGGAATGGAACACTACCTCGACAACCCGGAGATTGAGCACATCTTAGGTAAGAACGCAGAGTTCGCCGGTTTAATGGATATCAGAGGCGAGAAGATCAGTGAGCTTAGAAAGCAGGTGGCAGACTACACCGGAATTTCTGTCGGCAAGCTTGAAGAGATTATTGTCCCGATGGAAAACATCTACGCACTCTGTGACCACACCAGATGTCTTGCATATATGCTCGGTGATTTAATCGTGCCGTCCAATGTGCGCGACGGATACCTGGCACGTATGGTTCTTCGCCGCAGCATCAGAATGATGCAGGAAGCAAAGGTCGATGATGACTTAGGCGAGTTAATCGTTGCCCAGATGGAAGCAATCGGTCTTTCCAACTTCGAGCAGGACCCGGCAATCGTTCGCGAGATTATTGCACGCGAGGTCGAGAAGTACGAGGCAACTATTGCACGCGGAACCAGAACCGTTCAGCGCCTTGGTCAGAACTATGTCAAGAAGAACGAGGAAGTCCCGCTTGCAGAGCTTATCACTCTCTACGATTCCCACGGTATTCCGGTTGACACCATCAACAAGGTCTTAACCGAGACCGGTGCAAAGTTCGAAATCCCGGACGACTTCGAGTCCCAGATTGCAGATATGCACTCCGAAAACGAGGGCGAGAAGGCACCAAGTCCGCTTGCAAAGTACGAGGAGCGCATCTCCAAGCTTCCGGCAACCAAGAAGTCCTACTACGAGCGCCCGACTGATATGGAGTTCGAGGCAATCGTGCTTGACATTATGGATGAGTATGTTGTCCTTGATGCAACTCTCTTCTACCCGGAGGGAGGAGGTCAGCCGTCCGATACCGGTATGCTTGTTGCAAGCAATGCTATGGTGAGAGTTGAAAATGTCGTCAAGTCCGGCGATGTTATTCTCCACAAAGTAAATGACGGAAGCTTAAAGCGCGGAGACCGCGTTAAGGGAGTTCTCGATGAGGAACGCCGCTGGGCTTTAATGCGCCACCACTCCGGAACTCACATGGTTCTTCGTGCCGCAAAGGAGGTCTTAGGTCCGCACATTCACCAGGCAGGTTCCCAGCTTTCCCCGGAGACTGCACGTTTAGACATCAGACACTACACCCACATCACTCCTGAGCAGATGAAGGAGATTGAGGTCCGTGCAAACCGTCTTGTGATGGAGAACCTCCCAACCACTATTAAGGTTGAGCCGCGTGTTAAGGCTGAGCAGAAGTTCGGTTTCGCTCTGTACCAGGGAGGTGTTCCGCCAGGAAAGGAACTCCGTATCGTTCAGATGGGTGCAGAGACCCAGGCATGTGCAGGTACTCACTGTACTACGACTGGTGAGATCGGTCCAATCAAGCTCCTTCGCTTAGAGCACATCCAGGATGGTGTTGAGCGTATCGAGTTCGCATGCGGTTTTGCAGCACTCGATGCTATGCAGCACATCCAGAGCCTGTTAAACACCTCCGCAGATGCACTCTCTGTCCAGACCGAAAACCTTCCGGCAACCGTTGAGCGTTTCTTCTCCGAGTGGAAGGACCAGAGAAAGGAGATTGAGAAGCTCCGTGCAAAGATTGCCGAGCTTGAGCTTTCCAGACTTGAGGGTGTTGACATCAATGGTGTTGAGGTTGTTATCAAGCAGATTGATGTTTCCAGAAAAGAACTTGTAACCGTTGCTGGTGCTGTTGGTGAGCGCGGCGGTGTTGCTGTTTTAATCACCGCAGCAGACGGTATCGGTGTTGTTGCCGCATCCGGCTCTGATAAGGTTAAGGCAGGAAAGCTTGTCTCTGCTGTCTGTGCTGAGCTCGGCGGAAAGGGCGGAGGTAAGGACACCATGGCACAGGGTGCAGGTGTTGATGCTTCCAAGATTGGCGCTGCTTTAGTTAAGGCTGAAGAGCTTATCCGCGAAGCACTCTGAGTTTTTTAACTCAGGGTGATTCTTTTTC
>ERZ808048.46-NODE-46-length-26417-cov-4.934396_pt1 | contig 26417 bp, 14 predicted proteins | sample MGYA00380197_ERZ808048 | MGnify/ENA primary metagenome ERZ808048 (study PRJEB31490, sample SAMN06133377) | cow dung metagenome | isolation source: M1 | host: cow | place: China: Chengdu | collected 2015-05 ... | reverse complement strand
CATTCAGTATGGCATTCAAAAGAGGGGTCAACGGTTCGCCATACACATCTACGGTAATTCTTGCGTTTTCATCAACCGGTGGCAAAGTCTCCATTGAATAATCAGCCGTTCCCTCGATCCTGTTTCTTCTAAGCTCATTAAGAGCAGTGAGAGCACCGGTATAGTCCTTCTGATGATATAAACTTTCTTTTATCGTCATAATAAGCTAATCTATCAAACCCATTAGTCAAATTACCATAATCATCTTTTAAATAAAAATAATATTGGGTATTTGGTTTAACTTTTATGAATTTAGAGGTACAAGCATTGGCACTATACAGTTCACCATTAGAAGTATTTAAGTATTGTCCGACATAAGTTTTATCAATTCCATATTCAAGAATATTATAGCCAACGTCAAAAAAAGATGTGTTTCTAGGTAAAATTTGTCCATCAACTATATTTTCGCTTAAAACACTATTAACACCTGTTACTGCAACGCTTCCACCTGTCATAGCTTCCTTTATATCTTGACCCATGTTTGCCATTGATAACACATCTGTTTTGTTCACCTTATTATCCAATGACGAATTAATTTCATCTATATTTTTTTTAATCCCATCAATCTCCTCTATGACACTAGGTATCTCCGCCGTTATACTCTCATTATCAAACTCTTCATATTTAAGAACATCTTTTATTTCATCTGATAGTTTAGTTATACCATCTTCCATATATACAGCTTCAACCGTTGTAACAGGAAGGGCTAATTCGCCCTTTGTATTCTTTATCTTAGAAATCTTCCCTTTCATATTTACCTCCTATTTAATTTATTTATTCGTTATGTTAATCAATTTTGAATTATAAAGTTTTAAGCCAAGACTCAATCACCGTACATTATACTATCTCCACTACTAGATATTATTTTGTCTTCTTTCGCATTATCACCTCCGTAAGTGTATTTAACCCAATTATCTCTTAACCATTCGTCATCTGATGTTTCTATGCTTTTATCTTTTATAAAACCAGTTCTTTCTGCTAGTTTCTGAGAACCAACATTATTCTTTTCAGCCCACCAAATTATAGGCTTAGATTCATCAGATTTATCATACCAATCAAGACATTCTCGTATGGCTTTTGTGGCGTACCCCTTTCCACGATATTCACTACCGTTTCTAGTTACGACCACGACATTAAACCCACTATCATATTCATTCAAATCTGCGAAAGCAACTGGTTTTCCATTCTCTTTTTGTATAGACCTTGTAGCGACTAGTTTATGTTCGTGAGGGTTTTTGTATTTTTCATTCGCTTTAAGTCCCATACGTTCTCGTTCAGTTTTCGTCAAAGTGGATAATATATCTTCTACCTCGTTTTCAGTAGCTTTGGATTGTTTGGCTCTAATCTCAAATTTTGAAGATTTTCTTCCCTTTCATATTTACCTCCTATTTTCTAATTCTTTTAGTATTTTAACATCATGTTTAATCTCATCAACCTCGTTAGTAAGTTCGTCTAACTTATCAACAGTTTTAACGAAAGATTCAACAGCCATTTTAAATACGGCTCTCTCTTCTTTTAACTCTTCCCTAAGTTTTTCTGTATCTTTCTTAGCGTCCGCTCTCACCTGTTGCATTTCATCACGAGTATCTTTCACTTCTTTTCTAGCCTCTAATAATTCCTCTCGCATTGAAGATACTCTAGTTGAAATAAATTCAATATTCTTTCTGTCGTTTTCTGTTAAGAGAGCGATGTATTCTTTTCTGTCTCTATCGGCTTTTTCATCTGCCTCGCTTCTATCTTTCTTGCCTTGCCATATTACCCATACGCAAAGACAAATAGGGAAGCCGATTTCCCCTACCATTTTTAGGAACGTTGTTAGTTCACCCATGAGATAAGTCCTCCTTTGATTTATTTTAACCCATCTCAAATCTCGACCCAATATTTATTAGGTTTTCTCCCTCTCTCTTGAACGCATTTAAAATTAATATCTCTATATTTGTAAAGTAACATTTTTCTTTTCAATTTGAACTCCTCTGTCATTTTTCCTTTAACGTCTATGACTTCTATATGCCCGTCTATGTAAGTAACTTTAAAATCAGCTTTATATGTTATAGGTCTTATCTTCTTGCCGTCTTTGATAAAACCCTCTTGTAAAATGAAGGTAGGCTGTAGCTCAAAGTCTACAACCACACCCTCCTCCTTTAATTCTTTTAAGTATAAATAATAGTGACTCTCCATCTCACTATCAAACTTTATACCGTCTATCTCAGTTTTTTTATTTTTAAATTTATTATAACTCATCTCTATCCCCTATTATTTCCATGCAGTAGGTATATCTGCATAGTTGTCTACACTTGTACCTGTGAAACATTGGGAACCTGTAGCTTTAGGATATTTTTCCCATAGTCTAGGCGCAGTACCCTTTAATCCGCTTAGACGGAACGCATCATTACAGTTTGCTAATAGTGGAGTATATAATACGGGAGGATTGGCAGAACTATAGAAGGCAAACTCACTTATATTATCTATACTTGAACCGTGGAACATACCGGAGATATTCGTTAATTTAGAATTAAGTCTAAACATTCCATCTTCTATATCTCCTTGAATTGGACAGCCCGCAAACATACTTGAAGCGTTCTCTAACGCAACTAGAGGGTCGAATAATCCCGGTGGTATCTTACCTTGTCTTGTTTCCGGAGAATAATATCCATCTCCCCACATTGACATAAATCCACTTGCATTGGTTATTCTTCTACACATCAAGAATAAATCAGGCGAGAACTCATACGGTGAATCTTCTGAAACATGTTTATTTCTAAGTTTATAACATCCCCAAAACATATTAGATATATTTTCTACGAAGTAACATTGTTCAAATAAATCATCAGGTAATCCTCCTACTAAATTTCTACATCCATTAAAGAAACTACCTAGGCTAAGTACCTTTTGGAAGTTACTAAATAACGATGATGGGATTTCTCCACTAAGGTTTCTACAATTTTGGAACACATAACTAGCCTCTTCCATGAAATTTTCGACAAATTTTTCACGCCTAACTATATCTATAATAATATCCCCAAATTCATCGAATACAATTTCTCCCCATTCGTCTCGTCTAGGAACTTCTACTTCTTCGACTATAACATTGCCCTCAGAGTCATATTCATATGCTCTAAAGAAGTTTTCGGGAATAGAACCACTCAGTCCCTCGCAATTATAAAATAAACCTGAAACGTATTTAAGAGCCTTACAATCTTTAAATAAGTTATAAGGAAGTTCAAACATTACGTATTTACAATTATAAAACATTTCTCTCACGTCTTCAAGTTTAACTTTCCCTTTAAAGAAATCTGCGTCTATTTCTTGCGTTCCTCCCATAGAACCTATGCCACTACAATTCTTGAACATAGCTCTAGTACTAATAATGTTATCGTTACCGTCTAATAAATTTGGTACAGTACCATACAATCCCGAACAACCCTCAAATAGATATTCTGTATGAGTTATTTTAGGACATCTTCTTAATAAACTTTGAGGTATTGTCGACACTAGACCGGAACAATTTCCAAATACTCCTCTAACTGTTTCAAGATTCGCATTATAGAAGAATAATAGTGTTGGGATTTCACCCACTAAATTAGTACATCCATGAAAGAAGTAATCAGCATATCGTAAAGCCGTATTGTTTTGGAATATAAGCTCAGGTATTCTACCTACCATAGAAGTACAATTTGATACAAATCCAATTACTTGTTGTAACCTTGTATTATTTGCAAAGATGTTTGCGTTAGGCACTATTTCTAATTTAGTATTTGCTACGAAATAGTTTACGTTAGTTAAATTCGGACATTTAGCAAATAAAGTCGTTGGTAAACTACCACTTATACCAGTAGCGTAAAACATATACTCAACATTGGTTAATTTTGTGTTATTGTCAAACAATCCTTCAGGTAACTCACCCGTAATTCCTGTAACGCCTTGGAATGTATACGTTGGCTCTTGTAAATTTGGACAACCTCTAAAAAGGGTCGATGGAATATTTCCCGATAGAGAAGTGCAACCCTCGAATGTTCTCCACATACTTATCAATTTTTGACAATTAGATAGTACTTTTTGTACGTGTGACATAGTGAACGCTTTACAACCTGCAAAGGCTCTACTCATAGATGTAATACCTGATAAGTCTAAAGTGGCAGGTAAATTAACTAATGCGTTACATTCTCTAAACATTTCAGTACCGTCTCCACTTAATTTAAGAGAACCTGTTATAGTGTGTAATTTACGACAATAAGCAAACAAACTACCTGAAGATGAAGTTGTAAGATTTATATTACGTATCTCCTCAACTTGACCACAGTTAGCAAAAGATACAGATGTTAAACTTGTAAATGGAGATAAATCTACATAAGTAGGGTTTTCCTCAGCATATCCATACTTAATATATTTGATATTAGTACCATTCAATCTTAGTATCTTTAAAGTACTGCAATCATCATTAAATCTAAGCCCCTCTAAGAATGAAGAGTTGGATAGATATAAATACTCTAACTTCCTACAAGAGAATAAATCTATATAAGTTATACTACTACTTGTTATACCTTCAGCCTTTAGTTTCAATAAATTAGGACAACCATCCAACGACAATGTTTTCATTGTACCGTTATAAGATATATCCAATTCAGTTATCTTATCGCAATTTGTAACACTAAATGTTCTTAGTGATGAGTTAGGTAAAAGCAACGTAGTTAATTCATTACAATTTTCGACAGTCAACGCACCAAGACTCATACAATCTTCCATTTCTATACTTGTTAAGAACTCTTGGTTTTTAAGTGTAAATTCCTTTATAGGAGTTCTGTTGATTTTAAGTGTTCTCAACGCACCACCACTAGGATTAAATTTTATATTAGATATTTTAGTATCTGAACAGTCGAAATACCTCAAGTTAACAGAAGCAGATAAGTCGATAGCATCGGCTCCCGCTCCCCCTGCTGTTACGTCACCCAATTTAGGGCAGTTACTACAGTCAACCTTTTGTATCATTCTGTTATTTGTAAGTTCTAGTCTTGTCAGATATGGACTTCCTTTAGTATCAATTTCTACAAGTTTTTCCGCTCTACCAAGTAGTAAGTTCGTAGGTCTAAGATAACTAATACCATCTATATACATCAGATTTTCAGCATTAGTTATAGTGATTTCGTTATCCCTTTCTGTTGTGATAGTTCCTGTAAATGATACCCAATCTTCTTTACCAACCAATAAAGTCTTAGAGTTACCTTGTGCGCCACTAAACTTAACAGTAACCATTTGAGGTGAATACGTTTTTAAATTAAGAGTTACTTCTCCTAATCTGTTCGCTCTTATTGTAACCTTTTCACTAATAGTTCCATATCCAAATACTGAATCCATATAAACAAATCTTTCTCTTAACCATCTTCTAATCCATTCTATCATGTTACCGTTCATCATGTATAGATAAGCTCTCTTAGCGGGTGTTTCTAGGTATTTTGTGTAACCGTCAAAGTTATAGAATAATTCGCCTGTTTTCCCCGCAAGTTCTCCCTCGAATATAGACATAAAATATTCCATAGTGAAGAAGCTGTTCCTAAGTTCCTTATAACGTTCCTTTATTTCTTCTGAATATGCTTGTGCTAAAGTAGACCAAAGTCTTGAATTAGAAGTATTATAATTACCAAAAGCCATATCAACACTCGCATCGAACCTTAGATATCCTGAGTTGTCCGAACCTAGTATTGTATCCATATCGTAGAAACAAGGATACCAAATTTTTCCATCCCATGTGTTAATCATTAAGTTTTTCCCAAAGTTATCAACCGCTCCAACAGTATAAACAAGTAAGTAGTAATCAATACAATGCCTTATAGAAAGATACTCATGGGCTTCCTCTTTAAAACTCTTGACAGTACAATTCTTAACCCAAGTTACTAACCTCTGTAATTCGGGATGCGCCTTTATAGGATTACCATTTTTATCTAGTGCCAAATTTCCATCATCATCTATCATATATTCTAACATTATCTCATCTGCGTCTATTACATAATCTTCATCAGGATGGTATCTAACCTCAAATTCACTACATATAGAAGCCCAACTATCGTCAACAAACGCACCCGCTCCGATATCTGAGTTGGCTGATATTTCATAAGAACGTATACAATCTCCATATTTATAAACCTTGTCATAGTCTTTAAAACCGAAGTTATTGTCAGCCCCTTTATCTAAGTTGAAATCATATATCCCTTGTAGTTCCCCATTGATATATAATAACATAGGGAAGCCGTCTATCGCTTTCTTAGTCATAGGATTAATTTCATTTGGTGGCAATGGGTCATAGAAGTTGTTAACGAACTTAGCTAATCCTACATTGTGTGTATGAGAAGAGTCCATGTAATTAGCTTTTAGTGTATATACTGATTCGGGTAACCAACCCTCTTTAGGAGATAGGTTAAGTTTCTTACCATTTTCATCGAATAATCTTATCTTAAAGTTCTTAACTTCGTATGCTAATGAAGAAGTACCTTGTAATTGAACTTTACAGTTAGGTATATCAAACGACCTATCTATATCATTAGGGTCATAAAATTTAATTCTAAGAGGAACTCTTTCACCTGCTTTAATATGGTGTAAACTTATAGGATTACCTTTATCATCAAGAGGTAAGTCTAAATAAAAATCCATAGTAGGCATAACACCTTGTTCACTATTTAAGTTTCTCTTAGCCATTTGTGCGTCTCTATCGTGAATATCACTTATGTGGTTTTGTAAAACCTCTTGGTGAGTCAAGGCTGTGTTATATATGCGGACAGACTGTATATCACAAGTAGCCGTATTTATAATGTCACCTTTAGAATCGTTAACTCTAGCTCCCAATATGATTTTCTTCTCCGTAGTAAACGGTTCATCACTATCTATTATCGCTGTCTTAGTTAAAACAGCATTAACATAAACTTGCATGAATCTATTTTGACGGTCTACAACAAACGTCATTCTAGTCCATACGTCTTCTGAGTGGTCAACTTTTATAGAACGTCTACTTGTCGCTATTTCCGCTTTATATGTGTTAATAGTGAAACCTGTAACCAATACGCCGTCCAAATCTTCTTTACAGTCACATACTCTTGCTTCGATATCTCCTACGTTATTAACTTTATATAGAATGTCGAATGTAAAACCGTTTGTTATATTTTCCTTAAAAGGTTGTAGATTGATTTCTGCGTAAGCATCTCCACCAAATCTTAACACTCCATCTAGCCATCCATTAGAAGAGTAGTTGAAACCTTTAAGTTCACATATAGTATTAACACCCGACATATCTTGCCAAATGTGTCTATTGGCAGAAGTGTTTGAGTTAGCAGCCCTTACAGCGTCAAAGTTTGCCACACACCCTCTTGTTACAGGTCTATAAGGTACATAGTCTTGTGATACTACGTTGATAACTACTACCAATACATTTGAGAATACTGTATCACTTTTTGCAGAACATTGAATTTTGTATATTTGGTTATCTCCTATTTCAAGCATACCCATATCCCAATAGTTAACACCTAGCGATGCGTTGGCTGTATTAACAAGTGTGTCGCCTGATATGTCAGGGTTTGTGTTGTTACTCTTATACATTCTTGCTGTGAAACTAGATATACCAACCATAGATACTCTATAGTCTAAGACAACTCTTTTTGTTACATCTATATTATCTCCGTTAAATTCACTTGACACGAACAATGTACTAGAGTTACCTACGATAATTGTGAACTCTATTAAGTTAGATTGAAGTGTGGTAGTATTAGCTTGGATTTTAATTCTATGAGTACCTATTTCAAGCTGTCCCAATTCCCAAGTATTTTTACCAATAATACCTTTAATGGTAACTTCTTCTCCGTTGTGATTTTGCTTAACCATTAGCCCCTCAACTTCTACTGAAGAAATTGTGTACTCAATTATTATATTGTCAGCTATGGAATAAACTCTTTCTAGGTCGAACTCCGTAGTTATTTCTAACGCACCTGATACAATATTAAAATATAATTCGGGCGTGAACCTACCTTTAGCATCTTTTATGTAAACCTTGATAACGTGTGTTCCTTTTTGTAACGTTCCTACAACTATTCTGTTAGAACCTTGAGCTATAGTTTGTTCGCTCTCAGCTCCGTCTATATTAATGAAAGCTGTACCATTACCGGGCGTATGAGATGTAAAGAAGTAGTCTATAATAATCTCTTCATCAGAGGTACATACATAATCCGTTGGGAAACTAGAAGATATTTCAGGTGGTGGAACTGCATTAACCAATTCCTCTACTTCTTCGTCTAACGTGTTTAATCTTCTTTCAATCCTATTCATGTTTTCGGCATTAACAGGAGTTACATAATCAACCCAAAAGTCCCCTTCTACAACATCACCATCAGCTAGAGGGGATACGTTATATCCTACAGGAACATCTCCACAAAAGAACTCCCCACACATAGCACGGATAGTATTTGGTATTTCAATCACTTTCACAAGTGTGCCATCTGCATAAAATTTCAATTCGTTGGTTTCTTCGTCTATTTCTACAGTATCTATTTTTTTCTTCACTTTTTCGGATAGTTTTTTCAAAGAGTTCTCTGTTTCTGTGTCGGTTTTTGACGCTTTATCAAACAGTTCTCTTAAAGCACCCTCTACATTTGTCGATTCAAAATTATTATTCAAGTCTACAATGCTAGTATCTAATGCTCTTTGGTCAACTATCCATTCGTTATTTGCATTTTTTATTTTGATAGACAAATTTATCCCTCCTTGTTTATTAGGAGGACGAACCTCCCTTTATTTTATTTTTTTGTAATTGTTAATAATCTATAAATGTCACCATTAGAAGATTTAAAAACTATATATTCATCAGGCGAAGTTAGAATCTCCTCAATATCACCTATTCTGTCTTTAGTTAAGTTAATTTGCCCGACTAAATTAGGTATGCTCTCTTTCTCGATTTTAGAGCAATTAACTTCAATAGCTTCAACTTTAGCATTAGAATCGTCTATTGTTTTATTCACTGTAGCGATTTTTGCGTTTATTGTAGATACTTCAGTGTTCAAGGTATTTACATTTGGTTTAAGTGTAGAAATGTCTCCCAACATATTAGAGATGTTGGTTTTTATGGAAGAGATTTCTGAGTCTATACGAGAGATATCTTCCTTGATTTTTTTAAGTTCTCCATCGTAAGTAACATCTATGTTTTCAAGATTTCCAATCTTCATCTTAATACCCTCTATATCGTCAGTCAAAGATTCAGTCGCTTGAAATATAGATTCTCTAACTTCCTCAACAAAAGCGTCCTCGTAATTAGTACCCGACAAATTACCACTCGTATCTACCCATATCAAGGTATCTGCCGATGTCGGAGGTGTAATCCCATACGCAATAGAATTATTATCCACGTCAGCACTAACCCAAGCCCCATCTATATATTGGTAATTAGATTTAGTTTCCTTGACATAACATTTCATTCCCTCGTAAGTATTAATTTGTGGTAATGTGTCTCTTTCTCTTATAGTCTCAAACACATCTCTATTATCTAGCGGTTGTTGTGCGTTTAGGTCGAAACCCGTAGATAAATTAATTCCTTTTCCTATAGACATACATTATCACTCCCTTAAAATTTGAACTCGACTTTAAATTTATTTTGTGAGGTTGGTTCACTATAATATATAGTATATGCTCTTAACGTGTTATCTAAACAATATAAATTAACGATTGTTTTAGTAAATGATGGAGTTATATCAAAACCATTTTTATCAACTATATTTTTTAAAACCCATTCACTAGGAACAGCTATACACATTCTTTTATTAGTGACTGTATATTCAAATATTTGGTTACTAACATTAACTACTCTTTTTTCCATCGCTTTTATATCTGAAGCACCTATACTCGAAGTAGAACCTATATATATAGGATTGATGAATTTAATATTTATATTATTACTATTCACTATATTAGTTTTATCATTCACATATGATTTAATAGTTGTATCACTTAATATATTTGAAAGTTTATGACTTATGTTATCTTTGGACGTTGCTAAAACAGTACCATCTTTCATAAGGACAATTTCTGATATATCATCAGAACCCTTATTGACAGATACATTTGCAGTAAAACTAGCCACAGAACCTAATTCAAAAAGTGTTGTACTTGGATTTATACTCAACGAGATTGACGGTTTCTTGTATGGGTGCAACATATCGTCTATTAATTTAACTATAGATATACCGCTATTAGTATATCCCAAAGGAATACCTCCTATTTCTACAGTAGTAGGTTTATCAGACGAATATAAAACATCCACATCGTCTTCTCTCGATAATGCCAAGGATATTCCTCTCTCTATGTTATTCATTCTAACCGAAGTTATTATGTCCCCCGGTTTCCAATCAACTTTTATATAACCGTCTTGTACGGCAAATAATTCCTCTTCACCTCCGATGTAAGAATAATCTGTTATAGCTTCATCAACTATCGCAAGGTCGTTATCAAGTTCTGTATTCCCTAAAGGTTCTTTAACTTCAAAGAAGTAAGATGGTATTGTTAATCTATTGCCTTCTAAGTCGAATAATTGGAATTGCAATTCGTAACTCCCTATCTCTTGAATTAATGAAACTATTTCGGGCGTAAAAGAGAACCTTATTCTTTTGTTCACTATCGCCAATTTATTTGCTGTATGTATAACTCCACTAGGAGTCTTGAACAGAGAGTTGGCAAATTTAAAGTTATTTTTACCACCATCAAAATTGTATGTTAAGTTAGACAATTCTATATACATATCAACTCCTACGTCATTTCTATATATATACATTTTGTCTTTAGCTTTAGCTTTATCTTTGTTTATGCTGACTACAAGAGTCTTGCTTATAGACATTGCTTATCACCAACCCTATAGTTCTTCTTTGACTTCAAATGTTATAGGAGGTAGTGTTACTCTATGTTTCTTCGTAGAATCGTAGTATAATCTTATTTGTAGTGTGTGAGTTCCAACTTCACCTAATTCATCTGTCATAGTTGAGTCTATAGTAAATTTAATTTTATTTGTTTCAACTATACTCATACTAGATACCACTGAAACAATTCCACTCGGTTTCATAAGTCTTCCGTCTACTAATGCCCCAGTTAGACCGTTTTCTCTAACTTTATAATTGAAGCCACTTAAAGTAAAGTATATATCTATCCCTTTATCGTTTTGATATAGTATTATTTTATCACTTAAACTAGCCTTGTCATCTTTGACTGTTATTGTCACATTTTTAACTATCATATTTTTTCCTCCTTAATTTTAAAGGGCGATTTCTCGCCCATATTATACTGCATAACCCCACTTTTCACCTGTTGCTTTGTTACGAATAGCCATATAGCGTCTTTGTCCTGTTGAAGCACTTATCCAAGATATCCAATTATATTCTTTTCCTAATACTACTAAATCATACTTAACAGATTCACCTTTACTGTATTGCCCTTGAATTGGAGCAGATGTACTAGGTTCATTTCTAAAGTTGATTGTGCAATTAGGATAGAATGTACCTGTTTCTGCATATCTACTTACTTCATCAGTAGTCGCTACATAACTAGCAACAGCTTTGCCATTTCCATCATAAACAATTGCTTTCTTTTCCTGTGCTAATTTCTTAGCATTTTCTAAACTAGAGAACGCTCCAAGTTGAACTCCTGCTGATGTCTTAACTCTATAAAGAGCTGTAGTTGCAGTTGTTCCTTTTGTGTAAACACATTTACCTTTATTATCAAATACAGAATAGCCTGTTGGGCATTGAGATTTTGCACTTTCAAGATTAGAGTAAGCACCTACTTGTGATTCAGCATCTGCCCAAGTTTTTCTGATTCTGTAAAGTTGTGTAGAAGATGGTGGAGTTGATGGAGTTGAAGTAGTACCATTAACAACTTTATTTTTGAAAGCATTCCATCTAGCCCAATTATTAGCTGACCAATTAGGACAAACTTTTGTTCTGCCACTAACTTCATAGTGAGTACGAACATTTGCTATTGGAATATTATATTTCTTCATTAAATACCTAACAAGCTCTATTGTATTAGCTTCTGTTTTCGCTGTAACCATTAAGTTAGCGCCCATACAACACATTTCTATTCCAATAGAATTTTGATTATTAACTTCTGTTCTAGTATTACCTACGTGCCATGCTCCCTTGTTATCTTCAACACTTTGCCATATAGAAGTATCGTCTACAAAGTAATGTGCTGATGCTTGTCTATCGCCACCATAGAAATAATCAACATTGTTTTTAGCAGTTGAACTTTGCCCTCCAACATAATGAACTACAATATATTTTGGATTATTATAATTATAATGGTTATACGCAGATATTCTTTTATTAATAGGTAACATAGTACCTTCCTCCTTATTATTTTAAATTTATTTTAAAGGGAGTAAAACTCCCATGATTATAATTATAGTTACATTTTAAGAGATTATAGGTTTTCACAAGCCAATCTAAACTCTCTAACTTTTGAATCATATTCAGTCTTATTTCTTCTGTATACATCTTCATTGAATATTTGTGGAGATGGATAGTTCCACATATCATCGTTTTCCTTAACAGCATAAGCAGTTAATACTAAAACGTCTCCTCCGTTGATTACGTCAACTTCATATATAGTTAAGACCTTTTCGAGTCTTTGTGCTTCCTTGATTATCACGCTTATTCCTCCTATCTATTAACTTTAATGTTTAATGTGCAAACTGCATCGAATAAAATATAGGCACTACCACTTGCTGAGTAGAACATAACACTCTTAATTGTTCCTGCTTTTAAATCTTGAACGAATGCTTTAGGCAATGTGAACGTTTGTTGTTTCCCCAAATTTATAGCACCTAGTTGACCATAACTCTTAGTTACCGGTGGAACACCACCTCCTATAGATGTATGAGATGTGCCACAAAGATATATTACTTGAATCGAACTATATCCACCACTAGTAGCTCTTTTAAGAGTGATAGTTGAACCATCTACGATAGTTGCTCCACTAAGGTATGCGTCTATACTGCTATTAGGCAATGTGAATATACCCATATTGTTACCGTAATCCGCCCATTGACCTTGATAAACCCTTTTACCATATGAATTCCAACATTTTTGACCTAATGAATAGTATCCATAATCGGTATAAGTAAATGATTTCCATTTATCACTGCTTGATGGTACATCAGGTGCTTTTCTCTTAGAAGGTGTAACGACTCTATTCCCTAAATCTGTAACGCAACCTCCATTTTTAATATAGTTTCCTGCGGGTTTATATCCATTATCTTCCGTGCTACCAAGCACTATATTTGCTCCACTTTGAGCAAAAAACGCATTCTTGCAGTTACCACAGCTATCGTTGTCGCCAACATTAGAGCCGAAATCGGCTAAAATTGCGTTCCAACTATCGCAGAAATCAACTCTGGTAGTTCTGCCATTTGTATTCCTAAATATAATTCCCCACTGTTCTGTTCCTGAGCCTTTTGTATCTATAGCTAAATATTCAACCCAACCATATTTACATTGATTAAAATATACTCCATAATTAAACCCATTCAATAACGCTCCGTCAGTTGAGTCATAACCAGTTCTTCCCCCATTTATAGTAATAGCAACATCGCATCCGTAGAAATAGAAAGCTGAACTGGCGCTCGATTTATTTAACACTAGAGTTTTAGCGAGATTAATCCTTATAGTGCCATTCCCTCTGATGCCTCTTAAATCAAGATTGTCTGTTACATCACCTGTAGATACAACGTTAATTACTAAGTCTTTCTTCAATATAGGAGAGGGCTGTAAATAATCTGCCAATGCTTTAAAGTTATTGAATGGATTATCAGAAGTGCCATCGCCGGCGGTTGTCTTGCTGTGGTCAATATAAAGGTTTGCATCGCCTGTGTAGACATTATCTATATTATTCGCATAAACATTATCTGCTTTAAGTTCCGTCCAATTATCTTTAGATGTCAACCATGAAATAACATCACCATTTTCATCAATAATACTAAATCCGTCAGCGCTCATTTTACTCTTTGTGTTTATATTGTTATGTGAAACTTCTACGCCATCTTGGTCTATTTTAGTTATACCAGTATAGACTTCTGATGAATGTGGAACAAATGGAGACCAAACTGTTCCCTCGCAAACCATTACTCTCTTAACCCACATATAGGTATTGTCTCCTGTTGATGATGTAATATGGAAATCTATAATCGTTTCTGTACTTTCGGCTACAAACGGTATCACTACTTTATGCCAATCATCAGGGTTTGAACCTCCATAGGTATGTCCATAAGCTCTACTTGTCAACCAAGCCCATGAGCCACCGCTTTCAGTTCCTCTGACTACTACATAATAATTCCCTCTATGCCCCGCTAAGTAACAAGTAAGAACGTATTGTCTGCCAACTACAGTCTCTATAGTTTGATAAACTCCATATTCACCACTAGTCATATTTGGTATTCCCAATTCTAATGCTGGTTCATATCCCGTCCATGTGTTATTTTGCACATACCACCAATGATTTAAGTCAGAACCAACTAAGTTATAAGGGTGTTCAGTCCAAAATTTAGTTCCGTTTTTAAGTTCACCGTTTCTAACTAAGTTACCTCCACCACTAGAAGTGAATGTAGCTGTGATACTTTCGGCAGTTTGAGATAAGTCCGACTTTTTAGCATAGTTAGTAAGAGTATTATTCATATGGTCTTTAGTGGTGTAAGTAGATGACACCGTTGAAGTTATGGATTCCTTTGTGGCTTCAATTTGTGCGTCAGTCTCTTTTATCGTATAATAGTTAGTTGTTAAATTATTCAACACATTATTCGCCTGTGTATCATCCGTATATTTACTTGCTTTAGACCAGTCACTCGCTATATAAGAACCGCTTGTCCTAGTTGTATTACATTTCATTATCTCCCCGTCTGCTGAAGTTCCTTGCACCCATAGGTCTCCTTTGTTGTATGGAGGCATAGGAGTAGTTGTAAATATTTTAGCTTTAGTATTCGCCAATGCTTTAGCTGTTTCAGCATCTGAATCCGTAAGTTTTACCCAATTAGTACCACTCCATCTATAAGTGACATTACTCAAAGAGTTATGCCATATGTCTCCTTTATGACTAGCCCTCTCAGCATCAGTCCAATCTGTTCCGGGGTTAGTTGTTTGATAATAACTTTCAATCTTACCGTCTAGTTGATTTTGTAAAGACGTTTTGATACCACTTACATATTCCGTCATCTCACTTCCACTTACTTTTAAAGATATAGAATCTTCTAATACCTCAACCTTAGCGTCTGTATAATTCTTTGTTATCATTTCCAAAGAAAGGGTTGCGTAATTTTTGAAATTTGCTAAAGCTGTAGAATATTTTTTTATAGCTGTGTCAAATACTATCTTCTCTTGGTCAGTAGCTTTACCATCGACTATCATATTATTTATCGTATTTTTTAGATTAGCATGAGAAGCTGTATAACTCGCATAACTTCTTTCTAAATTTGTTTTAAGTGTTCCATTTAAGGCACTATTATCGTATATACTAGAATACGACATATCTACATCTTCTTTTTCTTTATCTAATTGTATCATCGTATTTTTAATTATTAAAAGTTCAGCTTCATCAATTATACCATCAGCTATGACACCACCTACATCGTCCAATATTTCATCCATTTTGTTATAAATGTCTTCAAAATCTTTGTCTAATGATGTTTTTAAATTTTCCACCTGATAGGTTGTTGAATTTTCTAATATATCACTTAAAGCGTTATCAATTTCTACCGACAACTTCGATAACTTATCGCTATAGTCGGAGGAGTGGTCTTCATAGAAACTTTTTTCAATTTCTGTAATTGCCCTATCTGCAACTATAGTGTTTATAAAACTAACTAAAACATTATGGATATCTATATAATTATTAAACGCTTCGTTTAACTTAATTAAAATTTCATTGCTCAAATAATCGTTGTCTTTAATGTTGTTATATCTAGCTACCATGTCATCTTTTTCTTTGTTTAATTGTATTATAGCACTTGAAATTGTTGCTAACTCAGTTTCCGTTATTATACCATCATTTATCGCATCATCTATCGTGTCTTTTAATGTATTCATCGTTTCATAAACTTCGTTTATATCCTTTTGAATATCTTCTTTATCTTTCTCATATTCTTCTAAAAATTCCTCAGTTGTGGTACCGTCAGATTTCATAATTATAGAGAACTTGCCATCAATATATTTAATCTTATCTTTAAAATTAAAAGTTCCATTATCTAAATCTATCCAAGTAGTGTTATCATATGATGATATTGTATTTCCTTTTATTTGACCACCGTTTATTTCTATAGCATTAACTATTTGAGTTGATAATCCTTTCGAGTCAAGAGCTGTTGACCATACCCATTGGTTTGTAACTTTATCTAATTCTTGACTTATAAGTAATCCACGTGAGCCTAATGCTAAAGCACCGAACATATCATCTCCGACTACTCTATTCTCGAATAGAATTACGGCACTCGTTATGTCTGTTATATTATTTTCCATACTATACTTTAATTGAGCAACATGTCCATCTATGATACCTTTGACCTTACTAGCGTCAAGACTAGGTTTGCCATTCTTGTTATTTGTAGTAACCTTGTCTACAATCTCGCTACTTGTCACTAAATCTTTAAGTGTGCTACCATACTTAATTACGTTAGATATTCCTATTTGGCTCTCCAAAGGATTGTCATAATTAAGACTTATGCTAGTTATCTTGCAAGATAAGGAATACTCTATGTCTTTGTCTATGACTATTATTTTTTCACATAAGATTGGACTAAGATATAATCCTCCCTCGAATACGTGTAAGTCTATCGCACTAATGCTACCTTCAACTACAGGCGTACTTACTCTCTTTAACTCCTCTTTAGCCAATCTTAAAAGTTCGTTTTCATCAAGTATCTCATCATTTCTATATATACATTCTTGATTACATAAAGGGTTTTCGTCAATTTGTTTTTGAGTCATTCCTTTGGCTAAATAATAACTAAAATCTGTTAGGTAAGATTTACCATCATTAACATCCATTATGTTAATTTCAATACCATCGTCATCTTTCCCTCCGAAGGGTGTAAGTTTTGTAAATAAAGATTCTGTATTAAACTTTAAGTCAAGCTCTTTTAAATCTTTACCTTTTCTTATAAATCTATTTCTATTTATGTCTCCATATAAAAGATTAATGTGTATCTTGCCGTTAGTATCTGTCTCGAATAATAGACAGGCATCGAATTGTTGTGCTATAGATACTAAAAATTCAAACACACTTTTTTCGTCATCATATCCTAAGTATCTATATGTGTCAACAATATTCGTGTCAAACACATACCTATTCCTTATCGCATCGCTCATAGTAGAATTGTCCACGATGGTATTCCACATATTCTGAGGAGTCTCACCTACCATATCTTCAAAGTAACCAACTAATATCCCTTTAAGTTCGCAAGCTATGTGTTCTGCTAAAACGCTGATTGAAGCAGTCTCGTTGTCAGATACTGATATTTCTTTGATTACAAAAAAGTCATTTTTGTGTTTTATTAATAACTCTGTACTATTACTATTGATTAATCCTCCTGCAGGTATATCAAAAGTAATATAAGGAGCTTCATTTACCGTTGTATCTAAAACTATATTATGGGCTGATAAATGCGTTCTATTTGTTAACACACCTAACGCCACATAGTTAGTATTATATAAAGTTAGTTTTGGTTTTCTAAATTCTGCTTTTAATTTAGGCATATTATCGCCCTCCTAATTATTATATCCATCTGTTATTATGTTGTATAACTATCTTTGAAACACTGCCCTCTAAGAATGTAAACTTGTTGATTACAAAAGGATTTAGTGTTGGAAACTCATAGTAGTCATTACTAGAATATATATTAAATAAATTATATTCTGTATCAAGTCTTAAATCGTATATTTCTTCATTCTCACAATCTATAATTATTTCTTTATTAACATTATCAGATGTTATGTTTAATGAAACAGTTATATCGTTTATTTTAAATCTTATTCTATTTGCTAAAGTAGGTGTCAATTTAATTATAGGGTACGTCAAAACATTACTTTTAGTTTTAATGTTAACTTCTCCTGAACTGCTTGGTGAATTAATTGTTGTATATGTATCTTTAGTCGCTCTCCAATAAGGGTCATAAGCTATAAAGTTAAGAGTAGATAAACCTCTGTAATCTCCATCGTAATAACTTCTGATATCTAGTTGATTATCTAGGATAGCCTTAATCTTTCTCTCACTATCCTCGAACTCTAGTTCTTGTTCTCCATCTAATAACCACGCATAAAATTCGTCTATATCCATATCCTCTTGTAAGAATATAGGAATTGTAATTGTTCTAGGATTGTATGAAGTCCCTAGATATAATTCACCGTCTCTATTAGTTAGTTTAGTTGTAGTCTTAGCACTTGTTAATCCGTTGCTTATAAGCCAACCGTCTTCATTATAAATTATACCACCAAAGTCACTGAGTTTTTTATTGCCGAATCTAAAATCCTCAAAATACATATCATTAGCGTTCATTGTTTCCCTCCTTGTTTTAAGGGAGGACAAGCCTCCCTATTTCTTAGTTATTTTACCAAATCTTCTTAATTCTTTCGCCATTAATTGACTAATATTATTATCTTGTCTATCTTGGTCGAATGGTGTATTATTAGTAACTGTAAAGTTATTATTGATTTCTATATTAGTATTGATTTCTGTTATAGGGTTACCCATACTCTTTGTAGATTGTCCTAATTGTAACATTGGGTTTTCTACTAAATCTCCCAACATAGCTACCAACTTTTCAAAACTTTGAGTTTGTTGAGCTGATAATACTCTTTCCTTAGAGTGTAGTATCGCTAGTTGCCCTCCTTGGAAATCTCCTGTGTATCCCCCTGTATCAAATGCTCTTACGTAACCCATATCAATCCAACCAACAGGAGCACCACCTTTACTTCTTGCCAGTGCCACTTTATTACCTCTCATGTTATAAACATACATAGTATCAGATGTTGAAACACTAGCACCTCTCCAAGTACCGCTTGATTGAGAAGTATATGAGTCTACATATATATTAGCCCCAACATCTGTAACCTTAACTCTACTACCTATTGAAATAGAGCCAGATGAAGATGAAGGTGAAGATGAAGGTGAAGATGAAGACGAAGAACTAGGTACATATGTAGATGGGATGGATGAAGATGAATATGATGGAGATGTTGACCAAGATGGGTCTGGTGTTGGTGACGGTTTAGATATTTGTGGAGCTGTAATAGTAGTATCTACGTTATTTGTAAATTTATTGCTTTCATTCTTCAAATATTCTAATGCTTCTAATGCTAATTTAATTTGTTCTGTGAAAGCATCAGATAAATTTTCACCCCATAGCGCACCTATATTTGTATAATCTTCTGCGTACTCTTCTAGTAAACGTAACATTTCTTCTGTTTTACTACTTGTTATCAAATTATTAGCGTCTTCATACAACTTCTTTTCTTCAAGCATAGCATCGTAAGTTTCCTCAACGGTTTCCTTTGTTTGCTCTACTTCTTCAATTTGTTTTTCTAACTCGTTTTTTCTTATTTCCCTGTTTAAATCATCTAGTTCCCTTTGTAATTCTTGTTGTTTCCTAGTAGAGAAAGCCGAGTTATCCTTTTGCCATTTTTTTAATTCGGCTTCTAGTTTAGCTCTCTTAGTAAGACGGTCGCCAGTATCATCTTCTAAATCTTCAATTTGTTTTCTAAGTTCAGCTATTCTATTGTCAAGTATTGATATTTCAGCATCTTTCTGTTGTTCTCTTTCAGCTTTAAGAGCATCTATAAGTTTCTCTCTTAATTCAGTTAATTGGTCTACGGCTGTACCTCTAAGTTCTCTGTTTAAGTCTCTTATAGCGTCTTGTGTATCAGGTATTGATTTATTCGCCAAGTTAGTATACAAATTGACTAAATCTTCCATTTTCTCAACGTGTTCGTTACGAGAATCATCGCCTTTATTAGCCCAATTAGCCAAAGCAATAAGTTTCTCTTGACTATTAATTAAGTTGCCATGGGAATCAAATAAGAAGCCATTAGCTGATAAAGTTTTCTTAGTTTCAGCCAATTCCTTTTCTTGTTCTGATTGTAACAATCTTAATGTTTGTATTTTCTTAGCTAACGTCTCATTTTCTTCTTTGATTAACTTTACATATTCTTTGCTTGTTGCGATATCTTTTGCATCCTTAATTCTCTTTAAAGCGTTTTCATAATCCTCTAAAATATCGTTAATCTCATAATATCTATCTGCCTCATATTCCAATGTTTGATTTGAAGAACTGCTCGGAGAATTTTTAGATTCACTCTTAGTTTTTAAAGCAAAAGGTTGAACTTCAGCGATTGGAGCAGAAAAACCGTCTCCTCCTCCACTTTCGCCTATCGCTCCTTCTGCATCAAAAGCTTCAACTTCGCTCGTGTCCATAACAGGATTAGCCATTATAACAACGTCTTGTGTAGCTTCTACAGGAGTAAATATATCTTCGTTGCCACCTATAGATTGAATATATGCTGTATGCCCTTGGCTACTACCCACAGAATATCTTGTTTCTACTGCATTTATAGTTATGTTTTCTGTTACAAACCTAATTGTTCCCGCTTGGCTCCTAGCATAACCAGCCGCATCGGCAACTCTATGCAACTTATCAATAACTGTATCAGCCCCTGAAACAGTAGGATTAAATGGTGTACTATTTAAATCATGTCGAGCCTTAGATGCGTTCTCGGAACTTGTTTTAACTTCTTCTATTTGACCTACTATTTGTCCTTGATTATCAAAAGTTATGTGTACTGGCTTCCCATTTAACTCGCCTATCGCTGTATAAGTTCCGTCAAGATTAAATGATATGACTTCTAAATCGCTAACAACATAGTCTTTACCCTCTATGGATACGGTTATTGGATTTGCTTCTAAGTATTCTTTCCTTTCTTTAAGTTCATCCACTTTAGAAGTAAGCCCATCGATTTGTCCAATAACTTCGCCATCGCCATTCATAACTATCTCAATAGGATGTCCGCTCGATTCATCAATTAAAGAATAAGTTCCATCTATATTTTTTTGCACTTCAACAATATCTTTCTCAAAGGTTTCTTTGTCAATCGTTACTTTATAACTCTTACCATCAGCCGCATCTATTACACCGATTAATCCTTCAGCAGCTTCTTTAACATTTATCAAATCTAATACGTTGCCTTCTGCATCAAAATTGATGTAAAATTCCTCTTCTCCTATTTTAGTAAGAGATGCCATAGTACCGTCAGCTTTTTCTTTTATGTTTTCAAGAGCGTAAGTAGCAGTTTCTCCATTTTCATCTATAGTAATAACTGTATTAGTCCCGTCTAAGGTTATCATAGAAGCATAAAGCCCATCCGCAACTTCTTTGGTGTTGCTTACTTCTCTATAGAAACCTTGGTCATCATAGTGAAGTAGCACCTTTTGTCCGTTTAATTCAGCAAGTGCCAATTTCGCTCCGCTTGCAGTTTCAACTACCTCGCCTATTTGCTTGACCTTTTCTGATGGGTCGTTAATCACACCATCCTCAACAGTAGTGCCTCGTAGAGTTTCATTCATTTCCTTTATTTGGTCTATTCTTTGACGTTCTTTTTCTATCTGCTCGTCCATAACTCTGTTTTTCTCAACCTGAGCATTTGCTGTTTCTATAATACGTTCCTCTTCTTCTTCCAATTGCTTATTAACCTTTTCTTGATATTCGATTAAGTCTCCGTAGAAATCATCATTGTCTAGCAATGCTATTAAATCGGCGTTACCACTACTTATTATTTTGTTTCTCATATCATCTGTAAGATAGCCGTTTTCATTAATAGATTTAATAATGTCTTCTATCGTACTTTTATTTCCTTGTAAGGCGTTCCAAGTATCTAAGAAACGTTGTAATTGATTTGCTGTATTACCGACTTCTGTAGCCAAGTCAGCAAACTCACTAGAAACTGAACTTAAATCTAAATCTGAATAATCATTAAACAAATCCATTTCGTCTAGTGCTTCTATAGAATCTGTAAGGTTTTTAATTTCTTCTTCTGACCTTTTTGCCACCATAGGGATAGCCCCTATCTCGCCACTTATCCCTTTTAGCGATTCACCTGAAATGGATGCTTGTTCTGTCGCAACAGCTAATCCTTCATAGAATGTTCTAATGTTATCATCAACATCAATAATCTTCCTACCGAACTCTTCAGCCCAAGTCCCCATGTCGCTAACACCTTGATTATACAAAGCTATTTCGGCATATTGGTCTTTAAGTTGTTCTTTTTTGTATTCGAGGTTACTAGTATAAGTTTCTATATAATCTTTTCCGACCTTATTATCAGCCAATTGCTTTTCCATAATTTTGATATCTTCATAATTAGTTTTCATGTCTTTATATAGGTCTTTATAATGTTTGTTGTTTTCAAGTTTATCGTTTAATTCTTCAGCATTTTTCTTACTTTCTAAAGCAATTATATCCTCGATAATACCTTTTTTTTCTAATAAAGTTAGATTATCGTTTTTTAAAATGTCACTTATTGTACTATTAACCGTACTTAATTGTTCAACGATACCCTTAACTTCACTCTCTAATTGAACTTTTTCTTCTAGTGATGTATTGGAATCTTTTATCTTTCTTTCTAGGCTTTCCCATTTATCTAATAAACCTTGTGCGCTTTCTAATTCTTTTTGTCTTTGATTAAAGGTATCTAACGCATCTGATGTTTCGGCTATACGCTCACTTGCATCTTTATATAGTTCTGAAATAGAGCCTATACCAATAGCTACCAAACTTAAAGTTGTAAGGAATACCCCTAAAGGCGTAACTAAATTACCTAATATGGCTTGTAATCCACCCATTTTGTTAACTAGGTTCACAACTCCCGTAATGGCAGGTGAGAACGCTGTTCCGAAAAGTAAGATTGATGTAGTTGATGCTCCAAAAATATCAGAAGTATTATCAATGGTTTCCATAAGTGAATTTAATCCGTCTAATGCACCTTTAACCATTTGAGAATCGACTAATTTACTCCAAAACTTTTGGACGTTTTCACTTAATTGATTCATTTTAGCGTCAACGCTATCCATGTAAATCTCGTTTTCCCTCATAGCACTTCCACTTGAACTTAGAGCTGTATTATAAGCATTTATACCCTCAGCCATATTTTCCATAATTCCTGAGAATATATTACCTTGTTGTTTACCAGCGATTACTTGTTGTAAGTATGCTCTTTGACTGTCACTCAATCTATCGTACACAGTAGATAACTCGACTAAAATATCATATGTAGATTTAAACGTAAGTCCGTCATCTTTTAATATGTCGATTGGTTTTCCAGCAGTTTCAGTTATTTTAAGAATTTCGTCTCTTAATTTTGACGCAGGAACTCCACACGCATCCAACTCGGTTTCCATTCCACGCAATCTCATGGCGATTGTCTTAATAGCGTTACCAACCTTTTGAGCGTCTTGTACTGAAGAATTTGCCGCCACGAATATACCTACAGATTGTTCGTATGTATTATTAGCTTCTGATAAGGCGCTACCTGACCTTCTTAAACCTTCTGCAATATCTTCTGTAGTTGATGTGAAATTATTACCAACCTCATTGGCTACATCCATTATCCTAATCATGTCTTGGCTACCATCGCCAATATCTTTAAATCCTTTTTGGATAGTGATTAAAGCCTCAGATGCCATGTCAATAGAACTAAAATCACCTATATTTTTAAAGATTGTAGCTAATTTTGCCTTTTCAGCCGATTCTTCTAGCGTATTACCAAGTTTAGCGTAGTACTCAGTAGCCCTAATAATTTCTTGTGTAGTGGCTCCTACTTCTTTAGCCATCTCTCTAGCAACGTCAGGGAATCTCTCAAATGATTCAACAGCTCCATCACATACTTTTCGTAAGTCTCTCATAGCTCCATCTATTTCAGCTATAGTTCGTATTCCATCACTAAATGATTGCCATACAGCTTGTACGATGTCGCCTAAATCTATGTAAATACCAAAAGATTGTGCTATTTCAGATAAAGCACCTGACACACTCTCTGAAGAGTTCTCTACTTTATCTAATGCGTGTTTAAGTGTATTTGCACTATCCTTAGCGCTATTCAATGTGTTGGATATATCCATAGTTGCCCCTGTTGCTCTAATTCTTTCTAAGGCATTTTCTACTTTAAGTAATGAACTAACAGCATCGGCATATTCCTTGGTATCTAACTCAAACTTCTCAGCCCTAGACATTACGTTTCTTAATTTTTCCATAGCTGATTCTAATTTTTTAGTTTGTGACTCGACACCATTCAATTCTACTGTGGCTAATTTTGCATTTTGTTTATAATCAACTAAAGCCTTAGATGCTTGTGCGAGATTATTGGCATCTATTTTTTTTACGCTTTCTTGAATATCCTTTAATTCCCTCGCTAAATCTGTATTACCAGCTACCTTAGCCCTTTGTATCATAACTTCCAATTGATTAACATAACTATTGATTGCGTTTTGTGTTTTCTTAACTTCAGCTTCTATTTCTGCTTGTATCTTAGCTAATTCTTTTCCTTCTTTAGCCATAGCATTTAATTCTATTGTAGATATTTTTGCACTTTGTTTTAGTTCGTCCAAGGCGTTAGTCGCCCTGATAACGCTAGTTGGGTCTATTGCGCTTACAGAACTCTTTATCCTTTCTAACTCCTCAGCCAAATCCATATTGCCTGATGCCATAGCTTTAGTAATCATAACATCTAATTGGTCAATATATTTCTCTATCGCTTGTCTTGTCTTGGCTATACTATTCTCAATTTCTTCTTGGCTCTTAGCATATTCTTTATTTTGTTGAACAGCTTTGTTGATTTCTGCTGTACGTTGAGTTGTAAGTATCTGTAATTTTTCTAACTCTATAGATGTTTTAGCTATATCCTCGGGGTCTAGTTCATTGACTGCTTTTTGTACGTTATTTAAAAATTGAGCCAATTCCTCACTTTTAGCCTTACTTCTCATGTTATCTAATGCTATCGAGAAGGCTTCAATTTCTTTTTTCATTTGAGCGATACCTTTTATTTCATCTGTTTGCGTAACGGTTGTTGTAGCCCATTTTTTGCCTGTTATAGCATCAATCTCATAATGGTAATTGGTAATCTTAGTCGTTACTTTATCAACAGCAGTAGCAACCTTTTCTATTTCTCTTAGTGTGTCGCCAGTTTTTAAATCTATTTTAACGGTCTGTTTTAATTGTCCTGTTATGTCGCCGAGCATTTTTGTTATCTGTGAAGTATTAGCCGATACATCTATTTCAACCTTATTTTTCGGTTTAACCCTCTTCAATTGTTCATCAATGTCGGATACATCTAAAGAAACACCAACTTTAATCTTCTTCATTTCTTCATCCCCCTTCTTTGATTTTTATTTAATTATTTTGCAAAATCTTTTAAAGATATATCTATCCCTTTTTCTTTGCAAACATCTTCAAATTCCTTTATTGTTTGCCCTAATTCTTCCAAGTCGTTTAATTTTTTAATATCATTTACAGCTTTTTTTAAATCCTTAATAGTGTCACTTGCCACCTTTTGAGCGACCTCACTTAATATCCCTTCTAATTCATTGAATACATTATATAGATGATTATCTGCTAAATCGCTTAATCTATCTAATTCTTCATCAGATAAAGAATCTATTTCCTTATTGTTAATATTAGTAAGGTCTTTTAACATTTTTCTTATTATATCTATGCCAAAATCTCCTTGAATAGTTCCTTCTGATATTTTTGTATTATCTATTACTATTTGAATTAATTCCTTACGTTGCTTGTTATTTGGATTGTAAACTATTATGTCTCCAAACTTCGCCCTCACTTCAGGTTTTATATGTTTTTTTATACTTGCCATATCTATCTCTCCTTTACCAACCTAAATTACTTAATGCTCTCTCGATAGCCCTGTCTATTCTGTCAGTAGTGTCTATCACGGATTGTGTCTCGTCTATGAATGGTCTTGGTGGAGGCATCTGCCCATTCCACATATAGTTTCCTGTTTCTATTAATTCTTGAATTTCGCCGTTCCAAAAGTTTCTATACGTAGGATTACCTTGCGTTAAATTTGTTATCTCGACTGTTATGTCATTTTTACTTATAGAAACCTCTTCTAGCATATTTTCTTTATCCATCAATCCACCATCCTCGTATCTTCTTTCGTATACCTTTGGTGAAAATACAGCATAAACTCTCTCCTCTATTACTTCTCTTTCAATATCCTTCATTTCCTCTACAACTTCTTTAACAACAGCCTCGTGTAAATCTCTAATTAAAGCCCTTCTTAGTTCTTCTACATTATCAAATTCATAAGCCATCATCTCACCTC
>ERZ808048.45-NODE-45-length-26854-cov-5.419166_pt1 | contig 26854 bp, 21 predicted proteins | sample MGYA00380197_ERZ808048 | MGnify/ENA primary metagenome ERZ808048 (study PRJEB31490, sample SAMN06133377) | cow dung metagenome | isolation source: M1 | host: cow | place: China: Chengdu | collected 2015-05 ... | reverse complement strand
CAGATGGCATCCAGATAGCCGTCGTGGAGGTTGGAATCCTTATTGGTGATGGAATAGAAGTCGCAGTACTGGCACTTGCTGCGGCAGAAGGGCACATGGATATAGATGCCCAAGGGGGTCTTGTTATTGGATTTGGTTAAGAAGAAAAAATATATTACTTTTGTCTTCGTTTTTTGATAAACATGAATAAATGTAATAGATGAGATTATGAATCGAATAGCAAGTTTTGAAGTAGATCACGATGCAATGGTTCCTGGTTTATATTTGTCCAGAACTGATTTGGTAGGCGAACATATAGTATATACGTATGATATACGTGTTATTAAGCCTAATACGCCTCCCTTTATGACCACTACCCAGATGCATTCAATAGAGCATCTGTTTGCTACTTTTTTTCGAAATAGTTATGATGATGTTATTTACTTTGGTCCAATGGGGTGTTCGACAGGATTTTATGTACTGTTTTCGAAAGAGCATTCAATGGAAGAAGTAAGAGAGCGTGTTTTGCAAGCGTGTGATTTTGTTGCGCAGTATGAAGGGCGACTTCCCGGGCAATCCTCTAAAGAATGTGGAAACTACAAAGATTTGGATCTGGGTGAAGCGAAGTATATAGCACAAAAAATAACAAATATACTCAGTAGATAAATAACAAAAAAACATGGCGACGGCCATGTTTTTTTGTTATTACATATAGGGATTGTATTCTTTTTCTTCTCCTATAGTTGTAGCATATCCATGCCCAGGATAAACTTTCGTATTATCGGGTAGGGTGGCTAAACGCATTAATGATCTGGATAGCATTGCCATATCTCCTCCTGGTAGATCCGTTCGTCCAATACTTCCTTGGAATAATGTATCGCCGGTAAAAATGCATTGTTCTTGAGGGAAGTAGTAACACACACAATCCTCTTTGTGCCCTGGAGTGGACCATACGTCTATGCGGGTGTATATTTGTTCAGGTAATGGTAATATCCCTTCTGTAGGGGCTATGATAGCTTGAATGGAATAGTGGTTTTGAATAAAATCAACTCCGCAAATATGATCAGGATGGGCATGTGTTATGAGCAAAAGAAGAGGGGTGAGGTTGTTTGATTGAAGATACTCAACGATTCTTTCTTCCTCTTTTGCGCTATACATCCCTGCATCTATGATAATAGCTGCCGTTTGGTCGTTAATTTTCCAATGGGCATCATGAAGTACATAGGTGCATTCTCTATAAGGATTGAAATAAAAAGTTTTTACTTGCATACATGTAAAGGATAGAAAATGATAGTTAGAGTGGCAAGTAAACTAATTGTTTTTCTTTGAAGAATTCTTCTTCGAATAGATCACTAATTTTAGTTACTTCAACTACTTTTCTATAATTATGAATTTCGGAATCTAAGTTTCCTCCCTTAAGCGTAATGAGTCCATTGGGCATTGCATTTTGATGTTGTTTGCTGATGTTCTTTTTTACCAATTTGACTAAATCGGGAAGTGGCATAACAGCTCTTGAGACAACAAAATCGAACGTGTTTTTTTCTTGTTCTACACGTTCTTGAATGCAAGTCACGTTGGTTAGTCCTATAGCATGAGCAATCTCAGATGCGACACGTATTTTCTTTCCAATGCTATCAATGAGTGTAAATTGGCATTGAGGGAACATGATGGCTAAAGGAATTCCTGGAAATCCTCCACCAGTACCTACATCCAACAATGAAGTATTGGGTTGAAAGTTGATCAACTTAGCAATAGATAATGAGTGAAGAATGTGGTGTTCGTATAGGAATTCTATATCCTTTCGTGATATAACATTAATCTTGCTATTCCATTCCGGATACAACTCACCAAGAGCATCAAACTGCTGCTCTTGGTGCGAAGTAAGTGTGAAATATTTATTCAGCAATGTTCGTGAAGACATTTTGTACATCCTCGTCCTCTTCTATACGGTCAATTAATTTTTGTACACTTTCACGTTGTTCATCTGTAAGTGTTTTGGTGTCATTAGGTAGACGAACAAACTCGCATGATTGGATTTCAAATCCATTGTCTTCAAGGTACTTTTGCATTTGAGAGTATTGATTGAAATCTCCGTAGATAACGATAGTACCTTCTTCTTCATCGATTCCCAATTCTTCTACGCCGAAATCAATAAGTTCAAGTTCAAGTTCTTCCAAATCTATTCCATCTTTGGCAGAAACAGTGAAGCAAGCTTTGCGGTCGAATAAGAATTGTAAACATCCTTGTGTACCTAAAGTTCCACCATGTTTTGTGAAATAGGATCGGATATTTGCCACAGTACGCATATTGTTGTCTGTAGCTGTTTCAACGAAGATTGCTATTCCGTGAGGACCATATCCTTCATAGCATATTTCTTTGTATCCTTCAGATGATTTATCAGTTGCTTTTTTGATAGCACGATCGATATTGTCCTTAGGCATGTTTTCCTTTTTACATTGTTGAATCAATGTACGTAGGCGAGGGTTGCTATCAGGGTCTGGACCACCATCACGAGCAGCCATTGTGATTTCTTTTCCTAACTTGGTAAATACACGGGCCATGTGCCCCCAGCGTTTTAATTTAGTAGCTTTGCGATATTCAAATGCGCGTCCCATATGTAATATGAAATTATTTAGTTAATAATTATTAATATTATCTATTTTGATTAGCTTGTTCGTCAGATTTGATTGTTGTTATTTCGTAAGAGATTGTTTCGTATGTAATTTCGAATTGTACTCGTCTATTTTTGGCTCTTCCTGCTTTGGTATTGTTATCTGCGATAGGTTGTTCCATACCATATCCACGGGCCGTCATTCGATTGGCATCTACTCCTTTTGAGATGAAATATTCACGAACCGCATTAGCACGTTTGTAACTAAGTTCTTTGTTCATGTCGGCATTGCCTACGTTGTCGGTATGTCCTTGAATCTCAATGATGTAGGATGGGTTTTCAATGAATGTGGTAGCAATTTCGTCAAGTAGAGCATATGAGCTTTTCTTAATGATTGCTTTGCCTGTTTCGAATTCGATACCTTGCATAGCTTTTTGCAATAGGTTTCTAACTTCCTTTTTCATTTCAGGACAACCATTGTTGGTTATAGAACCTGGTGTTTTAGGACATTGATCTTTCCAATCAGCCACACCGTCTTGGTCGGTATCTATCTCGCATCCCATGGTATCTACAAATCCCTTGGCTTCTATAGGAGTATTAGGACATTGATCTTTCCAGTCGGGTACTCCATCTTTGTCGGTATCTATTTCGCAACCATTGGCATCTACAGCGCTAATGGCTTCTATAGGTGTTTGAGGACACTGATCTCTCCAATCAGGAACTCCATCTTGGTCGGTATCGTTTTCGCATCCCCATTCGTTGACATATCCTTTGGCATCTTTAGGTGTATTGGGGCACTCATCTTTCCAGTCCGCTACACCATCTTCATCGGTATCAATAGCACATCCTTTGTCATCAACAAATCCAAATGCTTCCATAGGTGTGTCTGGGCATTTGTCTAAATAGTCGGCCACTCCATCGTTGTCTGAATCTAATGGACATCCATTGTCATCGATTAGTCCATAAGCTTCCATAGGTGTTCCGGCACATCTATCCAAGTAATCTGCTACTCCATCACCATCACTATCAAGAGGACATCCTAAATTGTCCACGGTCACATTAACTGGTGTGTTGGGACACATGTCTAAATTGTCCCATATACCATCTTTGTCAGAGTCTTTCTTTTTCTTGTTTGTTCCCCATACGATGCTGAATCCAATGCCAATATTGAAGTTGCTGGTTTTGTATGGAATTGCATATATAGGTTTGCCATTCACATCAATAGCAGCATAGTTGGTGGGTATATAATCTGCTAATAGCGTGATGTTGATTCCGTCATAAGGCATCAAACTGATACCAGCACCGATGTTGCTATATTTACCATTGTGTAGTAAAGAATAGCTAACGGCAAGATTGAACCAATTGCATGGTCTAAGTGCAGCTCCAATGGTTACTTCTTCATACAGACGATTATTGTAAAGGCGTGTATTGCTCAAGATACCCAATCCTATTCTATTGTCCCAAAAATTGGCATCAACTCCCACATTTAAGTTGGCATTGATCATGCGTGTGAATCCTCTTTTGCCTTTGAGCGAAATGGCATCTGCTAAGCCCGTTAGGTTGTTAATAATATCACTGCTAAGTGAGTCAGCATTGAATGCTCCATCGACAACGTAGTCGTTGTATTCGAAATTACCAACACCATTGTACACCGTGTCAATAGCATATTGATAACTAATAGATTTGTTCCAATGGATAAAACCTAAATCAGTAATGCCTGCAGATATTTGTAGTTGTTCGATAGGTTTGTAGGTCATACCCAAGTCAAAGGCGGCACCCATACCAGCAGGTTTGATGAGTGACATGTAATCAAGATTTTCTAATGACTGTTGTAATTTGTCGGAAAAATCTTGCAATGTTTGACCATTGGTGCCAATATCTGTTGGTATTTTGCTAAAGTCTAATGGTGCACCTATTTGTACATCTCCTAATCCTTGAAGTCTCCATTCTTCAGGGTTTGCATCAATTTGCAATGTCTTTTGAGTCATGCCGAGGTATGCTGTTCCTATGAGGAGTTTTAGTTTTCCACCCACAGTCCATTGGTCATTGATTTTATGTGAATAGCCCAATCCAACTTCGGTGTAGATACTGGCTTGGAGTCCTAATGAACTTAAGTTAATCGTATTGGTAGCATTAAGATCTTCAATTCCACCTCCTAACATAAAATCAAACATTCCACGGGGTAGGGTAGCTCCTACGTTGATTTTTTCGGATATAGAAAAATGTGCGTATCCATTTTCGCGTACTCTAAATCCAAATCCCAAAATAGTTAAATCAAGGTTTGCTTCCAATAGATTGTTCTTTTTCAAGGCTTTGAGAAACAAACTTTTATCTGCATCTGGATGCAGTGGCGTGATGGTCACATTATTGAGAGGTGATGTGAACAAAATGTCACTTAAAGTCAATGCATTGTTGCCAATGCCCATTTTATAGAATCCAAATGGTAATATATTAATATACCCCTTGCTTACTGGTTGAAATGCAGGATTGATGGTGTGTCGGTAAGGTGAATTGTCCAAAAAGTACAATGTAGATATCTGTTGTGCACCAATACTAATAGTAGATGATAGGAGAAGAAAAATGATTGTGTTACGTAGTGTTTTCATATTATAATCCTCCTAAATATTAATTGTTTGAAAAAGAGTTAAAATCAAAGACCGCATCCACTCGAGCAGTTAATCCAAGTTTAATTTCGAGTTTGGTATTTTTGTGCAAGTATGCTTTCACCGTATTGTCACCTAAACTAAGGTCTAATGATATGCGTTTTACTTGTGCCAATATGTCAAACTGTGTTTGGTCTATAGAAAGAATGACGGTATTGTCTGTAGGCTCGCTAATAAACCCATTGTTATCCACCTTGTTAGGTGCAGATAGCGCAAATATTCCGCTATTGTTAATCAATTTTAGGTCTATTGGTTTGCCGTCTTGGTCAAAAAATAGGATGTTTGCATTCAAAGCGAAAGGAATATAATTGCGAACCAATAGGATTAATTTGAGTTCGGTATGATTGATTTTCTCAATAATATCGGCAGAATGAACGATGGAGTCGATGGTTATATCTGAGAAGTCAAGGCTGTCTATATCAATGGTATAGTTGATCTTGCTTTCCTTATCAAAAATAAATGGTAAATCAACAGCTGCTTCAGCAGTCATAGAAGTGTTTTCTACGAGTCGTCCTTGGTTGTTATAATCAGACTTTAATTTATTGAGATCGATGTCTATGTAGTACGAATAGGCAACGCTATCTGGTTTGACATTGAACAGTTCATCGATATTTCCTTTATCAGCAGCGTTAGAGAAATTCACAGAGTTGGATATCTGTGCATCAAATGAAGAATTTACAGGGTCTAATGTGCTTGGCAAAGGAATATTGATTGATTTTTGGCCATCCCATGTCGCATATTTTGTTTCACCCGTTGTGTTGTTTTTGGTATAGATATGATTGATGTGCACAAATAAAGGTGCTGCGATTTGGTGTGTGACCAATAAACTCAATTTAGGTTCTGCAAATTTGAGTGTAAGGTTTTGGAAATTGCGCCATCCACTCCATAGACTATCGATAAGTATTTCATCTTCATCTTTTAGTTCTTGTGATGCGTCAAAATATCCCCAAATAGCATCATAATTGATGAAGTTTACTGTCATATCATATTGAATATAGCTATTGGCATTGACTGGGATGGAATGTGAAGTCTTCAGATCAAATACGATATCAATAGGCACTTGTTGTATAGTCTCACCAGGTTTTTTCTTATCCTTCATTAGGCTGAGAATAAAATCATCGATGATGATAGGTATCTGATTTCCAAAATTTTTTCCTTGTGTGGGAATAATGATTTCATTGCCTTTTTTGCGTGCGAAAAGTTGCTTGTCTAATACGATTCGTATTTGCTCTATTTCACTCCATTTCAAGTCCAGTTCGTTCACATTGATGATGGAAGTAAAATTGGCTTCTGTGACAAAGATACTATCCACGCGTTGATGTTCATGGTTCTCATTAATGCCACTAACATCTAGAATCATATTGAATTTGAGTCCTTTGATGGATTGATTACTAGGAATGATGGCACCAGGATATTGTTCGCGTATATAGAACTGTTCGGGTTCTTGTGTGTGTAACAAATATCTGGTTAAGTCAATAGAATGGAATTCACGTGTTTGGAGGGGTAAGGTGTCGCAAAAGTGAAAAATACCCAATTCATCGACCATGATTTGTTCAATCAAGGAATCTCCTAAAAAGTCTCCTATGGTAGCAGACATAGAACCAATAGGGAGAGCAATACCTAAATTGATTTGAGATGACATATCAATATTACTCAGGTCTACATCTGATTTGCAGGCATTGAGTAATCCTATACAACTTATCAAAATGGCTATAAAATATGTATTCTTTTTCATGAGTCGTATAATTTTAAGTTCGTTGTGAGTATATTATTGTCGTGCAAAGATACAAATAAATATTGAATATTACAAAAAAGTGTATAGATTCGTACTATTTGAATGCTTTGATGTAGGACTATGATTGGGTGTTATATAAAATTTGTATAATACGTTTAGCTGTATGTCCATCCCATAATGGTGGTATTTCTCCTTTTTTCCAATCTCCTGCGAATAATCTGTCCAATGCAGGTTTGACTGCTTGAGGATTGGTTCCAATCAGTTCGTTGGTGCCTATAGTACATGTTTCGGGTCGTTCTGTATTATCGCGTAGTGTAATACAAGGTACTTTCATGATGGTTGTTTCTTCTGTTATACCTCCAGAGTCGGTAACAACAGCTTTGGCTCTTTGTACTAAATAATTGAATTCTAAATATCCCATAGGGGGCACAATATGTAAGTTAGGGAAACGATTTTTAAGTGCTTGTTCATCTCCCCACAAACCATAAAATATCTTAGCAGTACGCGGGTGTATAGGGAAGATGATAGGTAATCCCTGTACATTTGCGATGATTTGTTCCATCAGTTCTTTGAGATGTGCCTCTTCGTCCACATTGGCGGGACGATGCATGGTCATGACGATGTATTGTTGTTCGATAAGTCCAAGTTGAGTGTATATATGGGGTTGGACAAATCGTTTTTGGTTTGCAAGCAAGGTGTCGATCATGACATTACCTACCCACCAAATCAATTGTGGTGTTTTGTTTGCTACAAATTGTTCTTCAGGAAGCATTTGGTATGAAGTAGCCTGTGTGAAATATTGTGATTGTTTGTTTTGTTCATATTCAGCAAAACAAGCTCCCAAAGAGATTAAGTTTTTGTTGGCCACTTCGCTGGTTGTAAATAAATAGTCCGCGAGTGAATCAGTGACCATTCGATTGATTTCTTCTGGCATGCTTAGATCCCAACTTCTAATTCCCGCTTCGACGTGGCACACTTTGGTGTTTAATTTTTTTGCAACAATAGAACATGCCATGGTACTCGTGACATCTCCAACGACCAAAACAATGTCGGTAGGATGGGATGATAATTCTTTTTCAAATTCGACCATGATATTTGCGGTCTGTTCGGCCTGTGTACCACCTCCACAACCTAAATTGACATCAGGCAATGGTATGTTAAGTTCTTCAAAGAAGGTATCTGACATATTTTTGTCGTAATGCTGTCCTGTATGCACCAAGCGATATTGTAGATTATATCCAAGGTCTTGATAGTGCTTAATAGCATGAATCAATGAAGCAATTTTCATAAAATTAGGACGTGCGCCTGCAATTAATGTAATCTTCATAATTGTAAAATTTATTTTATTGGGATATATCTTTTATTAACAGGTTTGATTCTATATCCTGCATTTTTAAGTTGAGCAATCAATCCTTTATCTCCTCCTAAATATATGGCATTGAGCGTTATGAAACATTTACCATCATGTAGATAGGACTTTAGTTTTTTGACCCATTGTTGGTTGCGTTGTGCATATACTTGATAATCGGAATATGATATGCTGGTTGCATTGTCTGGAGAGAGAACTTGGAATGCGATATCATTGAGTCGTCCCATGGAGTACAAGTCTCGTATGACACGTTCTTGTTCAACCTCTTGATCTGGATAATCAATTACTTTTTTTAATTCTTTGCACTGCCATTGAAAGGGCTCTCTATCAAACAACATGTATAGTGTTTCACCCAAGTCGTCCAATGGATAGATAGGTATGTCTTGTTGTTGTGCTACTTGTTCAAAGAAAGTTTCCATTGAATTGCTTTCATCCCAATGAAGCCATTTTTTTAACAATTCTGTACGATATAACTCGGTTAAGTAGGCCGGTTTCATTCTTCCCAATTCTTGTAGTCCCATTCCCAATGTTAATAATAACTCTTGGTTGATTTTCGTCATTTCTTCTTCGGTGTAGAAAGCGCCTAATTGGATAGAGTCGGGTAGTAGGGAGGCCTTTCGTAATGCGGCAATGGCTTGATAGTCTTCAAAGGCAAATTCAGTTATCACTTTGTCGCACTTGCTAAAGGAATTGAAAACATTAGGTATGGTGTCAATGAAGGTGATGTTGATCAACTTGTTGGTAGCCAATAGATAGGATTTTTCAAGTGTACTATTTCCAGAAATCTCGTACAAGACTTGTGCGTGTGTGTGTATGCATGCGCATGCACTCACGACCACTAATAAATATGTGATGAAAGAATGTTTCATTTATTTAAATCGACTAATCAAATTGTATGCTTGATAAATACCCAATTCACCAGCTTTGCTCAAATCATCAATGCCTTTATCTATCTCATCTATGTAGATATATGTCAATCCTCTATTGAAATATGCTTCTGCAAAATCCTCATCTATTTGTATGGCTTTTGAGTAATATGATATTGCATCTCTAAATTCTTTTTGCGTACATAGTATGTTGGCTTTGTTGTAATAAGCATAATGAAAATCAGGTACTTTGTTGATGATGAAGTCATAATCACGTAACATGATTTCTAGAGCGAGATGTACTTCTTGGTTATTATCATTCTCGTAGCGCTGAACAGAAATGATCTTGTATCGCCAATTGGCACGAGCAAAATAAGCCAAATAGAATGTGTGGTCTAAAATAATGGCTCTTGTACAATCGTCTATAGCAGATTCGTAGTCTTGAACCAAGGCAAACTCGATTGCCCTGGCAAAGTATAGTGTAGCAATATGTTGTTTAAGTTTATCATCCAACAATTTGAAGTTGGTACCATAAAGGTCTATTTGATTGGAAAGGCGGGTAATCTGCTCAAAATGCAAGTTGACCATGTCCACGGTAAGACTTATTTCTTGTTCGGTAAGTCGCAAAGGGGCAGGCAAATAGTGTTGGTGGTTGATTTGTTCAATGAGTGGATGTGAATAGTTGGTTCGAATCAAACCATCGTTGTTGCCATAATAGCTCAATGATATATTGTTACGATTGATAACATCAGTATATCTGTTTTGTACATCACCTCTCGTTTGAGATTGGTAAGGTTTGTTTTGTTGGTTTTGTTCGACTTGGCTTTGCGCAGCTCTTGCAGAGAACTCTTTTCTTCTATCTCTTTTTTGGGGTTGTGCTTTGGCTATTTGTATGTCTGTGTTAGGTGTTTGTAGTGTGTCTAGTGCATTCTTTTTTGCAGATTGGATGCTATCCTTTTTTTCTTCTAATCGTATGGCTGATTGACGATAGGTGTATGCTTGTTTGTCATGTCCTAATTTAGTGTGTGCTTGTGCTATCAAATGGTAGGATGGTAAGAAGTATGGATAGGTTTGTATCAATACATCTAAGTCCTTAATAGCACTTTCCCATTGTCTAAGTTGCATATTAACAATGGCACGTTGGTAATACATTTCATGTTTGTTGGGGTTCAAATCTATGGCTTGATTGAAGTCTGTTAATGCATTGTTGTAGTCACCTAACTCGTACCTAAGCATTCCTCGATTGTAATAGCACTGAGGGTTTTGTGGTTCTAATGTGATTGCTTGATTGTAGTCGGCTAGTGCAGCTTTGTAATTGTGCCCCTTGTAGTGCAAAACACCCCTGTTGATGTAGTCGCCAGCCCATTTACTTCCCAAGTTGATGGATTGGGTCAAGTAGTTCATAGCATCTTTTTCTTGTCCCATTTGCAGGTAGATAACGCCCAATGCAGACCAATTGGCTGGATTTTGAGAGTCATAGGTAGCAGACTGTTGAATGCATTGTATGGCTGTTGTGGTATCGCTATTGTTGAGTGAGATGACGCCTTTTTCAAAAAGTAGGGTAGGATCTTTTGGCTCACGTTTAAGTAGATAGTCTATATCTTTTAAAGCCTCGGTGTATAGTTGTTGGTTGGCTTTGGCATCTGCACGTAACAGTATGTATGTCTTGTTGTCCGGATCGTGGAGAAGGGCGTTGTTGAAGTCTTGTTCTGCTTTCTTATACTCATTGAGTTGACGATAAACGTATCCTCTGGTGTAGTAGGCACCAGGTTGGAAAGGGTTGTTGTCGATGCAGATATTTAAGTCTTTTAAGGCGCCTGTATAGTCTGCTAAATTGATTTTTGCAATTGCTCTTAATAGATAGGGTTCTGTCAGGTATGGTTTGAGTTTGATAACCTGATTGAAGTATTGAATACTCAGCACGTAGTCCTCAAAGTACAATGCGTTACGTCCGATGGAAATAATTCGATCGGTATTGAATTGTGCATAGGATTTGGATTGGTACGAGATACTTAATACCAATACAATGAGTATTCGTAATACGGCACGATGATATTTGTTAACGTTATGAATCACTCTATAGATTATTTGCAGCCAGCATTCGGATCAAACCAATCGGGTATTTCAAATTGTTCATTTTGTGAATAACCCAATGTGGTATCTTGATAAATCTTATTCATATATAAACCGAAGATAGGAAGTGCCATAGAGGCGCCTTGTCCGTCTGACATTCTATCGAAGTGTACAGCTCTATCTTCGCCACCTACCCAGCATCCGCTAACTAATGAAGGAGTAAATCCGACAAACCAACCATCTGAGTTGTTTTGTGTCGTACCAGTTTTGCCTCCCATAGGTGCTTTGAGTCCATATTTGAAACGCAGTCTTACGCCAGTTCCGTGGTCAATAACACTGCGAAGCATGTGAATCATTTTGTATGAGGTTAGTTCGCTGATTACTTCGTGAGTCTTTGCGGTAAAAGTGGCGATGATATTTCCATTTTTGTCCTCAATGCGTGTAACGTATAGGGGTTCAACACGAATGCCTTTGTTGACAAAAGTGGTATAGGCATCCACCATTTCTTCTACGCTGATTTCGCATGGTCCAAGGCATATACTTACAACTGGATCAAGGGTTCCTCTTACCCCGAATGAATGCATCAATTTTACGAGTTGTTCGGGTGTAAATAATGACATAAGGTATGCGGAGAGCCAGTTACTAGACTTTTCCAATCCCCATTGTAATGTGACTGTATCTCCTTGGTTTTTGGTATGTTCATCTCTTGGTGTCCATCTTACGCCATTGGCATCGATAAGTGTTACAGAGTCGTTGATGGTTTTATCGCAAGGCCACATACCTTCATCCATTGCGAGTGTGTATAGATAAGGTTTAACTGTAGAGCCTACTTGTCGTCTGCCTAATGTAGCCATGTCGTATTGGAATTGTGCAAAATTGGGTCCACCAACATATGCTTTGACATGTCCAAGATGTGCGTCCATAGAAAGAAAACCGCATCTAAGAAAATGTTTGTTCCATTTGATGGAGTCCATAGGGGACATGAGGGTATCTTTCATTCCTTCATATGTGAAGATTTGCATTTCTACGGGTGTATCAAAGATGGTTCTAATTTCTCCTTCAGACAACCCTTTTTTCTTCAATCCTCTATATCTGTCTGTTTGTTTCATGGAGCGTGTCATGATTCCATTGATGTCTTCTTTTGATAGATCTTTAGAGAATGGAGCATATGATTTGTTTTTCTTTTCTTTGAAGAAACGTTCTTGCATGTATTGCATATGTTCGTTGACGGCTTCTTCTGCATACTTTTGCATCCTAGAGTCAATAGTTGTGTAGATTTTCAAGCCATCTTGGTACAAGTCGTATGGGGTGCCATCGGGTTTGTGATTTTTGTTGCAAAAACCATATAACGGATTGTTATCCCATTGTTCTTTGTCTATTTGATATTGCACTTTATTCCATGCAGAGTATTGACTCTCTTTGGGTTCTTTGGCTGTAAGAATCAAGCGTAAATACTCGCGAAAATAGGGCGCCAATCCTTTTTTATGGTTAACAGAATTGTATTTCAATTCCAAGGGAAGTAGTTTGAGAGAATCGCATACTTCCTTTGTGATGTAATCGTATTTATACATTTGATTTAGTACAACATTTCGTCTAGTGGTAGTGCGTTCTTTGTGTCGTACAGGGTTATATAGTGATGGGTTTTTGCACATACCTACCAAAGTAGCAGCTTCTTCTAGTTTCAGATTGGCAGGTGTGGTAGAGAAATATACTTGTGCTGCGGATTTGATACCAACTGCATTATACAAAAAGTCGAATTGATTGAGATACATCAATAGGATTTCATCTTTTGAGTATAACCTTTCTAACTTGGTAGCAATAACCCATTCAATAGGTTTTTGCATCGCTCTTTCCACAATATTATCTGCTTGAGGGGACCATAATTGTTTGGCAAGTTGTTGCGTAAGTGTAGAACCTCCTCCGGCTTTTCCCAATTTGAGAACAGCTCTGAACAGGGATTTGAAATCGATGCCACTATGTTTGTAAAAACGAGCATCTTCTGTAGCAATGAGAGCATGGATAATATATGGGGATAAGTCGGTGTATTCAACACCAACTCTATTTTCATTTCTATAATACCTACCCAATGATGCCATGTCCGATGAGAAAATCTCGCTGGCATATTGATTCTTAGGATTTTGTAGCTCATTCAATGGTGGGAGATAACCTAATATACCATTACTAATCAGTATGAAAATGAGTGCGACTGATATGACTGCGAAGGCAAATAGTCCCCAAAACCATTTAAGAAAGTTTTTTTTACCGTTTGAAAGGGTGTTTGATTTATTCTTGTTCATAGGATAAAAAATAGGTTAGTATCTTGATATTCAAATTAAGTCTTCTATTATTCGATTTAGTATGTGGTAACCATCCAAAGTGGCACAAATGCGTTGGTTGTTCAATGTTAAGTATCCCAGATTGATGTGTTTTTGAACAACTTGTGGGTCAACTTCATTGGTGTCTATTCCATTTGCAGTTCTCAATCCTAACATGATTCGTTCTGTTCTTAAATCTTGCTTGGATAGCCACTCTTTTTGTTGTATATCCTCAAAATGAGTTGCGTTGATATATGCATTCACATCATTTATGTTCCACCATCTGGTGTCGTTGTTATAACTATGTGCTCCTGCTCCTAATCCAAGGTAGGGTGTGTGTGTCCAATAGGATGAGTTGTGTTTGGATTCGTATGTCTGTTTTGCAAAATTGGAAACCTCGTAGTGATGATAGTGATGTTTGGTTAATGTATTGACCAAATAGTCGTACATCTCATTCTCAGTTGTATCTTCAACGGGTTGGATTTTTCCATCAAGTAATAATTGTGTTAATTTTGTTCCATTTTCATATGTCAAACAATATGCCGAAAGATGTTGTGGCTCTAATGCCAACGCTTGCTCTATGTCTTGTTGCCAATCGTTGATAGTTTGATTGGGTATGCCGTAGATAAGGTCAATTGAAATGTTGTCAAAACCTACTTTTTGTGCGTTTGTAATAGCATCTTTAGCTTGGGAGGCATTATGTCTTCTACCCATAAGTGTGAGTAAGGAATCGTTGAATGATTGGATACCAACCGATAGTCTATTTACATTTGCTTGTTTGATGCAGTGTAGTTTCTGTAAGGTTAGATCGCATGGGTTGGCTTCAAGAGTGATTTCTTTGGGTAGGTGTGGTAAGTCTGCTAAAATCGTATTTATTAGGTTGGTTAAATCCATATCATCCAGCATCGTTGGTGTGCCTCCACCAATATAGATGGTATCGATGTTATTTTTCCAATCATGAGCTTTTGCATTCCATTCACGTAGCACAGCTTTTACATAATCACTTCGTTTGGAAAGTAATGTAGTAGAGTAAAAATCACAATAATTACATCGTGATGCACAAAAAGGAATATGTATGTATAAACCTGCCATTCGGTGATGTTTTATTTTTTATCGTCTCCCCACAAAAATTTCATCCATTCATTCATTTTTTGTTCTTGTGGGCTTCCTTGTGCTATCCAGAATTGTTTTCCAACCATTTGGTCGGGTAGAAATTGTTGTTTTACAAAATGATTCTGGAAATCGTGTGCGTATAAGTAATCCGCACTATATCCCAGTTCTTGCATCAGTTTAGTAGGTGCATTTCTAAGATGCAGAGGAACGGGTAGGTTGCCTGTTTTTTCAACCCATTCTAAAGCATCGTTGATGGCCATATAAGCAGAATTACTTTTTTGTGATGTGGCCAGATAAATAGTAGCCATAGCCAATGGTATTCTTCCTTCAGGCCAACCTATTTTGGTAAGTGTATCAAAGCATGCATTGGCTACTAACAAGGCATTGGGATTGGCTAAGCCGATATCTTCTGTGGCTGAAATAACCAGTCGACGTGCAATGAATTTGGGGTCTTCCCCTGCTGCAACCATACGTGCTAACCAATAGATAGCAGCATCTGGATCGCTTCCTCTAATGGACTTGATGAATGCAGAAATGATGTCATAATGTAGTTCGCCATCCTTGTCATATGCGGTGGGATTTTGTTGGAGTTGTTCAACGATAGTTTGATTGTCTATTGTAGTGATACCAGCATTGGTTACTAATTCAATAATGTTCAACAACTTTCGCGCATCTCCTCCGCTATAGCGTAAAAGACTCTCTGTCTCTTTGACTACGATATTGAGTTTCTTGATATGTTCATCTTCTGTGATAACTCGATCTAAAAGTGCCAACAAATCTTCTTTTTCTAATGGCTTGAGGACGTATACTTGGCATCTACTCAAGAGTGGGGTAATCACTTCAAAACTTGGATTTTCAGTTGTTGCTCCGATGAGTGTAATGATTCCCTCTTCAACGGCTCCTAACAAACTATCTTGTTGTGATTTGCTGAAACGGTGTATCTCGTCAATAAAGAGGATGGCATTGGATGGGTGTTCTTCTTTGAAAAGTGCATTGTTGGCCAAATTGTTCGCTCGTTTGGCTTTGTCGATGATGTCTCTAACTTCTTTGACACCACTTGTAACGGCCGATAGGGTATAGAAAGGACGTTCCAAGGTGTGCGCTATGATGCGTGCTAATGTTGTTTTGCCCACTCCAGGAGGTCCCCATAGTATAAACGAGGTTATGTTACCATTCTTGATCATTTGATTTAGAATAGCACCATCCCCAACCAGATGTTTTTGTCCTATGTATTGATTGAGATTTTTAGGGCGTAATCTTTCAGCTAAAGGTAACATATCTTAATGTGTGGATAATAGTTGTTTGGCTGTTTCTATGGCTGCATGAGTAGGGGAGTTACCTGCTACCATGCTTGCTATTTGTTGTATTCTTTCTTCGATGTTGAGATGACGGATGTTGGTGGTAGTTCGGGTCTGTGTATCTTGTTTGTATACGAGGTACTGTGCATCTCCTTTGGCTGCTATTTGTGCGAGGTGTGTAATGGCTATGATTTGTCTTTTTTGTGCCATTTGTTGCATGATTGTTCCCATCTGAGTAGCAATCTCTCCACTTACTCCAGTGTCAATCTCATCAAAGATAATGGTTGGCAAGTCTTTGGTATGTGCAATCAGAGATTTGATGCATAGCATGAGTCTGCTGATCTCTCCTCCCGAAGCAACATCACTAATCGGTCGTAAAGATTGATTGAGGTTGGCTGCAAACATCAATTGTATTTCATCCTTTCCGTTGGGCATAAAATCTTCTGCTTCGTTGATGTGAATAGCAATATTGGCATGAGATACGCCCAATCTTTTCATGTTGGAGATGAGGTATTCTTCTATCTTGTGACAAACAGACTTGCGTGATGAGGTTAGTTTTTGAGCTTGTGCAGTCAGTAGGTCTCGTTGTACAGCTAAGTTTTGTTTAAGTGATTCTATTTCTACGTCTTGGTTGATAACTCGTTGGAGTTTGTTGCTTAAGTCGTTTTTGATATCTATCAGTTCGCTGATAGTAGTTACTCGATGTTTTTTCATGAGTGTATGCAACAAACTTATTCTTTCTTGCACTTCTATCAATCGATTGGGGTCCATTTCTGTACGGTTGACCAATCGTTGTATGTCGTTAACAACGTCTCTTAATTCAATTTCTAATGTATTTAAGCGCTCAGCCAAAGTAGCTGATGCATCGTCTATCCGAACGTTGTGTATTTGTGTTAATGCTCCGCATGCTTCATTATCCAAGTAATCCAGTGCGCTCATTAATGAACGTTTGATATCCTCTGCGTGTGACAAGCGATATTCTTCTTCTTCTAAGTAAGTGAGTTCATCTTCTTGTAGATTGGCTTCTTCTAATTGCTTGTGTTGGAAGGTGAGATAGTCAAATTCTTCTTGTATTTTGCGAGTTTGGAACAATGTTTCTTCCAATTGTTGGTTAAGGTTGAGGAACTGAACATAACAATGAGAATAATTCTCTAAAATCAAAGAATTGTTGGCTATGGTATCCACTACATCAGTTTGAAATTGTGTATCGCCGATGAATAGATTCTCATGTTGCGAATGAATATCAATCAATTGTTTGGAGAGTTTTTTTAGTTCGGTTTGTGTAATGACTTCGTCATTGACAAAAGAACGTGATCTACCAGATTGATTCAATTCTCTACGAATGATAATTTCTTCGTTGTTATGGTTGATGAATGTGGCTTCGATAATACATTTTTCTTCTCCTTCCGTGATGGTCTTCGTATCGGCTCTGCCTCCCATCACAAGATTCAAGGCTCCCAATATGATACTTTTACCAGCACCTGTTTCTCCTGTGATAACTAAGAATCCAGAATGAAAATCAATCTCCAATTTTGAGATCAACGCATAGTTTTGTATGTATAATTTGCTAAGCATGTGATTGAAATGGAATATTATTGATTGATTTTGTCGTAGGTTGCTTGACGAGTGGGGTCTATGTCCATCAATAGTTCATATACATTTTTCTTTTCATCTGTAGTTCCTTTTTGAAATATATTGACCAACTCATCCGCTTTGGCATTGATAAATGTGTTGATGGCATATGTGGCAGGTCTAGCTCTATTAACTTCTCTCAATACGCCTATTCCTGATGCTATACGAGCTCTACCATTGGTAACATTAGTGGCCATCTCATCCAATCCTAAACGGTGGTATTCGTAAACATATTCACGATATTTGCGGAAGGTTTCGTCCATGAGGTTGTTGATAAGTGCATACCGATTGCGGTTGCTTTCAAATGCTTTCCATCCAGTGAGTTCAGCTTGTTCAAGGGAAGATGATTGTGCTGATTGTACAATGTTTTCACATACTTGAAAATATGGTGTTCCTCCCAATCGTGAATACGTATCCATGTCTAAACCGATAACTAAGTAGCAGTAATAGGCAATGAGTGCGCTCAGATTATTTGTAAACTGGTTGGCTTGAAACTCTATGCGGTCGAACTCTTGGTATGTAAAGATAAAATGGTCATCTTTCATGTTCAATACAGGTGTGGTGTAGGTCGTTTGGTAAACAGGCCTACGACTTTGTATTTGCCATTCACAAGTAAATAAACCTTCAGGTGAAACCGCTTTGACTATTAGCATCATGTTGCACTCGATGCGTTCTTGGTCGGCAAACGTGAGGTCGGTCCAAATGGTGGAGTTGATGTATTCATTGAGTGTCTGCTCCAAGGTGTTGAAGACAGACTTATTGGTACCTTGTATTTGATCCGAGTTCACAGTTACATTGCATCGCAACTCTTGAGCGATGCCTATGTTGGCTATGGAGGTAATAACGAGGAGTGTGAATAACCTAATGGTATGTGAATTTATTGCCATATTGATTGAATATTTCCAGTTGCTTGGTCAAATAGGATATGTATATTAACGTTTTCTCTAAATAGTTTTTGGCTAAGTGGCAGTGCAATACCAAATTGTGCGATATCGAACGTTTGATTGACGTACAAATGATTTTTGTATTGAAGTTGAATGGTTGAACTACCTGGAAGATTGTAATAGATGGGTGAAATAAGTGTTTTTTGATTTTGTTTGGTATCTTCCACGTATAGGTATTCGCGTTTATGATTGGAACATTGAATGGTAATAGGTTCGCCACTCAAATCGTCTACATGTACAGGACCGATATGTTTGGAAAAACGCAATACGATGTTTTTTTCATTTTCATTTGGGGTATAGTAGCATATATACTTATGTTTTTTGATGGTTGTTTTGCCAATAAACATAGCGACGAGTTCTTGTTCTTGACGATTAATTTCGTCTAGAACCAACTGCATTGCTTTGCCATCTGCAGGTGCATGTTCTACATCACCCGCTAATATGTTGATTCGAGTTTCGCGCAATCTATAGATTTGCTTTGCTATCCCTTCAGCCAATTTCGCGGTATTGGTAGCTATGATTTGTTCTTCCATGAGTTGTGGAATCTGCGCAATGAATGTGTATGGTTCATTTGTCTCTTGGGCAATATGCTTAGAGGGTTTGAACTTAAATGGTATGTTGTATCCTACCAGTCTGCCATTGTCAATACGCAAGAGATGGTTGTTGAATCCCTTCACGTCGTTGACATAATAGACCCGTGATGAATCGATGGTATTGTATGTCTGAGCATATATGTTGGTCAGTTTGTAAGATGTTTTGTCCTCTTTGATAACATCTGAAATATTAAGAAATCTTTTGGAGTATTGGTAATACGGACCAACTTCTTCAATATACTCATCGTATTCAATGACAATTTGAATACTAGTTTTTGGCATATAATACACCAGTAGTGGTGAGTCCTGGATGATGTCTTGAGCTTTGACACTTGGAGTGACGATTCCAAGAACTACGAAAAGAAATAAATATTGCAATGTTGTTTTCATATGTAATTATATTTTGTTCCAAATTTTCCATGCTTCATCGGCTTGGATATATAGCATCTCAAGTCCGTTTTTTGTGGTAGCCCCTTTTTGTTTTGCCTTGCGAAGAAAAAGAGTCTCATCCGGATTGTATGTACAATCGTATACCAAATGTTGATGAGTCAAGCTGTCATAGGGTATATTAGGACATTCATTTTCATTTGGATGCATGCCAACGGGAGTACAATTGACAATGATTTTATGCTTACGTATACATAGGTTATCCAAAGCATCATACACTATGCCTTTGTTGGGATCTCGGGATACAAACGTAACCTGTATGTTCATTTGCTCCAAAGCATAAGCTATAGCCTTGGCTGCACCACCTGTACCTAAAACGAGTGCTTGGGTATGTAGGGCGGTCAGCAGAGGTGAAATAGAGTGTTTGAAACCTATCCAGTCTGTATTGTATCCTTTCAATATTGTATGGTTGTGTGCATGTTCCACTTTGACTACATTGACAGCTCCAATTTGTTTGGCAATAGGATCGATATAATCCAGTTTATCCAAAATCCGTTCTTTGTATGGAATGGTAATATTGCAACCACTCAACTGATGTTGTGATAGGGTATCAATGACAAGGTCTATATCTGCCACTTCATACAAAAGGTAATCTGCATCAATATGATTGACTGCAAACTTTTGTGCAAAATAGCGAGCAGAAAACGAGTGCCCCAATGGTGTGCCTATGATTCCGTAATGATGCATGTTAATTTTTTGGTTCTCGAGGTTGAATGATCCATTGTCCTTTTTTTAAAGTGGCAGTGTAGTAATCTGCATAAAATATTTTTCCACCTTCCCCCCGTTTTTGAGCATAGAACATTTTTTCAATTTCCGGGAAGTTGTATTCTCGTAATTCTTCATATAGTCGTACCATTTGCGCCTCTTGTGAGTCAACAGCGTTTAGCATATCAATGTATCCTTGAACTCGAGATGCTGTTTGTGCCATGTGTTGAATCTCAGCTTTGGTGTAAGTGGCTAATTGTTGGCGTATTGCATTTCGTTGGAAAGAGGTATCAGAGTTGGTAGAATCTTCTACCCACTGTATGTGCCTAATGTCCCTTAAATAATGCAGTATATAATCTCTTGTCGTACACAAGAGGGGTCTAATGATAGGTGTATGCGATTTTGAATGTTGGTTGTCCATATCGCGGTTCCAGCCATTTGATTTAGGTCTCATTCCTGCCAATCCTCTCAGTCCTGTCCCTCTTTTGAGATTTAGTAGGAGTGTTTCTGCTTGATCATTTTGATGATGTGCAACTGCAATAGCGCGGCATTGTTGTTCCAACGCAAGTTGATCAAACCAACTATACCTTAGGTCACGCGCTGCCATTTCAATGCTGATGTGGTTGGCTTTGGCATAGGAAATGGTGTCAAAATGTTTGACAAATAATTTTACTGGTGTTTGAACGCTTGTTTTGTTGTATTCATCAACAAGTAGTCGTACAAATTGTTCGTCTCTATCGCTTTCTTGTTTGCGAAGATTAAAGTTGCAATGCGCAACAATACATTCGTATCCTCCTCGATGCAACACGTCTAATAGTGCAACACTATCTGCTCCACCGCTTACGCACACCAAGACTTTATCTTGAGGGGATAAAAGTTGATGATCTCGAATATATTGTTGAACTCTTCTTAGCACGTTATGAGGATATTAAGTTAATCTATGTGTATCAAATTGTTTACGATGGCGTATATTGTCAAGCCTGCAACTGAATGTATGTTGAGTTTTTTAGTCAGATTTTTACGATGGGAGATGACCGTATGCGTGCTGATGCATAGAGCATTTGCAATCTCTTTGTTGCTCATTCCATTGACCAATTGGATGAGTACATCTTTCTCCCGATCACTCAATTCGTTGTTGTTTTCTTTGAGTGCATCATCTTGTTCATTGATTGTCTGTTGGTCAATACCTATCAGGCGTTTCACGGCAGGAAAGAGTAGATTGTCTTCAATAGAGCAGTGATGTGCTAATTCTTGTTCTGTTTGTAAAATATCATACAAAGCGGAAATCAACAAATTGTTTTGTCCAGTATAAGGATAGTATTTGATGATTAGATTTTTCAGTTCGGACAATTTGTTTGCAATGTGGATGTCGTCTATTGCGCTGTGCTGATGTGCAAATTTGTCAATAGATAAATTTTGGTATTCTTTGCCCTGTATCAATGATTGGATATAAGGAAAGAGTTGTTTGTTTTCATGTTGCATGTGCAATTTGATTTCCTGAACATATTCATCGTAGAATTTAATGATAAGAATAGGTATTTGGTTATCATTTGCAGCTAAGTTGATGGATTCAATGAGTTTGGTTCGTATTTTAGGTAATGCAAAGTCAAAGAAATATGAATGGGATTGTTGGAGGTATTTGATAAGGGTTGATAAATCTATATTGGCATCAAATTGATGATTGATGACTGCTAAAAAAGTATTGCAATCTATATTGTTTTCACTACAAACCATATCAATCGTCTTATCACCGACGCCCAATGGTAGGCCAAAACGACTTATCACTTGCAACGCTTGATGTTCATTGGCCATCAAGTCATACATCTTATCTTTTGCTGTGTATACCATGTGTAATAACTGCGACAATATATCGAGTCTGCAAAGATACGACTTTTTTTGGATATATGCAATAGAAATGCCAATAGAATAGGATAACTTATTTTTTATAAAAATAAATTCAATAAATAGAATGGGGTAGTAAAAAAATATCGGAAGGTTTTTCCGATATTTTTAGTATTTAAAATCTAATGGTGTGTTAGTTGTTTGAGTATCTCTTCTTTTGTTTGGTCAACCTCACTAAGGGTTGCTGACAAATATCCCATTTCCAGCGCTTTTTGTTCAGGGAAAGTAAAGTAGGTGCATTCGCATTCTGCGCACAATTCACCGCTATCATTGTATATTTGCCCTATGACCACTAAAATATTACGTTTAACTTCTTTGAGAAAAGCGTGTAATTCCAAGTACTTGTTGGATGTGTGAACGGGTTTTCTATACCTAAGTTCCATTTTGGCTGTCACACCAGAAGTTTGTTGTTGATAGAATATTACCCAACCGCAAATTTCGTCCAACAGTGTAGCTTGTATACCTCCATGTAACGTTCCTGGCCAGCTAACAAAATTGTCTTGGGGTTTCCAAAAAGAGATTACCTTAGTTCCGTCCCAATAGAAATGCATGTGCAGCCCTAAAGGGTTGTTCGGATTGCAACCAAAACAATTGTAGTTGGAAACCTTGTTTGTTGTCCAAGGGTTGATAATCTCTCTCATAAATAGAAGATGCTATTTTTTACGTCTATTTTCTCTTCTTTCCTTGATATCGTATTTCATTTGACGCAATCCAGCATGCATATTTGCTATGTAGTGGTCTAACATTAAAGCGTCAAATTTTACTTGTCTCTTAGGGTCTTGCATAAGGAGGTTGAACTTGAATTGCCCATCTCTGAAACCTTCTGATAGACAGCGTGTTTTAAAACGATTGTAAGCGTTTTTAATCAATCGATGCGCAACGGGTTCATGGATGCGGAATGAAGCTCTTTTTGAACCATATTCCATGTTGATTTCTTGAAGATGTCGGTCGACTATTTTAGCAAACTCATCTGCTGTTTCTTGTGATGTTTCTTGGTCTTTGAACTCAAAATAGAAGTGATATGTAGATTCTTTGATGTCGGCAAATCCAACATAAAAATTGGTTAGAATACCCGATTCTTCTTCTGATTCTTTTACGGCTTGCATGAATTGATTTTCGCACAATTTCTCACCAGTCATTGATACGATACCATTGACTTTGGAAATCATATGTATGGTAGGTGTGTCTTCGTAACGTCCACCCACTTCGATCAAGTCGTTCATGTTGTATCTAAACAAACCTGAGAAGGTTGTTACATATGCGCAATAGCGATGTCCTTTTTCCAATTCATCAATTTGTAGGAAGTGTTTATTTGGTTTGTCCAATTCATGTTCTTCTACGAATTCATAATAATGGAAATGAGGGAATAGAACAGACTCATTTGTGTGGTCCAAAGAGAAACCGAATCGGCATTCCGTCGCAATGTAACCTAATTCTTGATAATAGGTTTGTTTGAAGTCGAATGCATCCATGTATTTTTCCATATAGATGCTTGTATTGCCACATTTCCAAGTGGATAGATATTGCAACAATGGCCAATAGTGTTTAGGCAAAACAGTGCCGTATTTTTCTTTTAGCTTGCGCAATTCGTTAGCTCTCTTAGGACGAGGTTTGATGTATTGATTAAGTTCTTCTCTCAACTGAGGTGCAATCTCCACTTTGGATGAAATGCATCCTTTCTCAATATCCTCAACCATTTCGTCGTAGTGTTCCTCTACAGTGTGCAACAATTCTAATATAGTAGAGGGGTTGGCAGTTGCGAATAGGGTGAGATTGCGATGTTGTAAACCCAATAGCATCAACGTGTAGTTGCGCGCAGCATAGTCATCTATAGACATGACAGATGCAGGTGCTACGTAATGGCGCTTGATAAACTTAGGAATGTCTCTAACCAATACTCCAGATACAGAACCATATAGTGTCCCATCTGGTGCGTAGCCTTCACATTCTTTGCCTACAATAGGTAAGATTTTACCTCCAAAGATAAATGGACGTTTTTTGATAAAATTCCACAACCAAACATGGGACATTTTGCCATATACATCTTTGAGGTATTTGTGCGTCATCGGAATCCACTTCGGTTCGCTGGTAGTACCAGACGTTGTCGCGTACATATCTGGTTTGCCAGAGAACAATACGTTGTATTCACCATTTTTGTGTCGCTCTACATATGGGCGAAGTGCCTCGTAGTCATTGACGGGTACAAAGTGTTGATAGAGGGAGAATAACTCGCGATCATTTTGAGCGTTCAAGATTTCTTCAAAATGATGTTCTTTACCATACACGGTATCTTTGGATAGTGTAAGTATGTGTCTCAATGTGCGTTCAGCCGAATACCTTGGATGACGAGAGGCTTTACGCAGGCGTCTTGTTTGCCATCCACCAATAATACCAAGAACGGTATTGATAAAGAGAGGAAATGGTAACTTCATAATACAAAATTATTTGCATGCAAAAACACTATTGTCTAAGTGTCAACAATAGGTTGTTGTACATTATGTGTACACAATTAATGTTTTTTACATGGTATTTTACATGTTAATCGCCTGCAAAGTTAAGATATTTTTCGGATATTTCCTAATAAATATTAAAAAATGCAAGCGATTAATCAATATATTACTTATACATAAAACGTTTGATACTACGTTTTGGTGTCTTCTCAAATTCTTTGGTTACAAGTTCTATGGAACTTATTTGGCTATATGCAGGTAATGATTTATTTACACGTTGACGATTTTTCTCCATGAATACCTCAAGCGTTTCTCCATGTAGTATTTGTTTTGATGCAGGTGTGGTGTCTGGATAAATCAGTGCGACTAGTTTTCCTTCACGATCTACCACGACTGACTCTATAACCAATGGCATGCTATTAATCTTATCTTCTAATTCTTCTGGATAAATATTTTGTCCGCTTGGTCCTAAAATGAGGTTTTTGTTTCTTCCCTTTAAGAAGAGATTGCCTTCATTATCAATAATACCCAAATCGCCTGTACGCATCCAACCATCCTTGGTAAATGCAGCTTGAGTGGCTTCTTCGTTCTTGTAGTATCCCATCATGACGTTGACGCCCTTGACTAATAGTTCTCCTTCGTGCGTTGCTGGGTCGGGTGAGTCAATGCGCATTTCCATATTATCAATACATTTACCACAAGATCTAAATGCATATTTATACCAATCTTCGTAGGTGATCAAAGGAGCGCATTCTGTCATGCCATATCCTACTGTGTAAACAAATTTCATTTGCATTAGACATGCTTCAACTTCTTCGTTTAGTGCGGCTCCACCAATAATAAGATGGCGCAATTCACCACCAAATGCGGTCATTAATTTCTCGCGTACTTTCTTTTTAATAATATTGTTAATCAATGGTGTATGCCATAGAATCTTCATCAAAGGCTTATTGATGATAGGCAAAACGCTCTTGCGTATGATTTTTTCGATGACCAATGGTACGGTTAAAATCATATATGGATGTACTTCAGAGAACGCTCTCATCAAGGTCGTTGGGGTAGGGGCTTTGGTCAAGAAATGCACATGAGTTCCAACACATACTTGATATATAAACTCATACATTAGACCAAACATGTGTGCTACTGGTAGCATGGATAGGACTTTGTCTCCTTCCTTATGAGGAATACGATGTACTCCAAAATCAACGTTACCGCTTATGTTCATGTGACTGAGCATAACACCCTTTGGAGCATTGGTCGTTCCAGATGTATAATTGATAAGTGCAAGTTCGTTGATATTGTCCGTTGGATAGTTTACATGTGCTGCTGTGAAACCATCAGGATAAGTTGATGCGAACAACTGAGAAGTCTCCTCATACTTGTTCTTGATATCTTCATTGGCATAGTGATAGATGCTAAGGTCATCCATAAACACAACACCAAGTAGTGAAGGCATTTGTGTGGGATCAATCTTTGACTTGACAACGGGACCTACGTAAAGTAACTTTGCGTCAGAGTGGTTGACCAGTGCATGTATTCCTTCTCCTGTAAAATCAGGTAGGATACTTACAGCAACAGCCTTGTAGGTTTCAATAGCCATGAAGGTGAGTGCCCAATTGGAACAGTTTCTACCGCACAAAGCAATCTTATCACCTGGTTTGATACCTAAGTTTTGAAATGTGAGATGAAGGTGTGCAATTTGCTCTGCTAATTGTCCGTATGTGTAATGGGTATTGCTATCAAGATCTGTTAAAGCAGCATCATTCCATTGATTTTTAACCGTATGTTCAAAATACGATAAATAATGTTTTACCTGTTGCTTTCTTTTGTAATTCTTTAGCAAGTTTTACACGTCCTGCTTCTCCACCACTTTACCGCAAGGTAGGAAAACCAGCAGAAAGAAATGGCAACAAACAATAGTTTCAAAGTCATAATCCATTTTATTTTAGGTTGAAAGTTGCCTGCAAAAGTACTCAGAGGGGAGTGGTGACAATTAAAAAAGGGACCTTACAGGCCCCTTTTTATCTCTTTTCAAAAACGCAATTTTTGAATTTATTTCTTAATCTGGTCAAAACCCTTGCCATAAACGCCGGATACGTTACCTACAGACAAGAATGCATCCTTGTCTATCTCCCTAACCAGTCTGTAAAGGACACTGA
>ERZ808048.44-NODE-44-length-26887-cov-4.145878_pt1 | contig 26887 bp, 29 predicted proteins | sample MGYA00380197_ERZ808048 | MGnify/ENA primary metagenome ERZ808048 (study PRJEB31490, sample SAMN06133377) | cow dung metagenome | isolation source: M1 | host: cow | place: China: Chengdu | collected 2015-05 ... | reverse complement strand
AAGGTCAAACCCGTAAATCGTTGCTGAGTGTTTACCCTCAGCACTTACTGCCTGTCCTCCTTTGTAGATAACTGTTGTCCACTGTGCGCTTGTCAACGGGGTGGAAAGGGTGATTTTATCAGATGCATCTACAGATCCGCCTGTTACAACAATCTTCATTGTTGCAGTTACTTTCTGTCCCGGAGTTAATGATCCGGCCGGAGTTACTACTGCATCGGAGGAGTAAGTAAATGCTGCTCCTGCACCGACAAATGCAGTGCAGATGAGCAGAACTGCCAGAACTCCGATAATCTTTCTCATTACATTCATATTTCTCTAAACCTCATTCGAACAGCGGGTCAACCTCGCTGTCTTCAAACATTGATACTGCTGCTGCACGCTCGCGGGACTTTGCAACTTCTTCTTTTGCTTCCTTTGCGAGTTCCATTAACTCACGGATACGCGGGGCGTTTCCGATGGATGCAAGAAGAACAACTGCTGCAACATATCCGCTGTCAACCGGGTAATCTCCACCGCGGACCTCAACTCCTGCGATGTTTTCTTCAACCCAGCTCTTGGATTTTTCGACACCCTTTCTGTCGAGTTCAGCCGGCGGGCCTGCGACAAGAACAAGTGCACGCTCAGCAGTCGAGTAGTCGCATGGAAGAGTTAAACGTCCAAGCATTGCACGGCGGACAAGACCGATAATCTTTGCAGACTTGTCGTCTCCTGTGATGTCAACGTGCGGTTCTGCTTTCTCCTTCTTTCCAAGAAGTCCGCCGAATAAACCTCCGCCGGACTTTGCAGAGCCTTTTCCTTTTGGAATTGCTTCGCTGATTGCATATCCGACAGAAGAGATACCTCCGCCGCGTAAGGTGTTGATAATTTCACTGGAGTCGACAACCATCTCACCAACACCGTACTTGGTAACTTCTCCTGCACGGAAAAGAACACCGAAGCGGCGGACGATTTCCTCGTTTAAACGCTCGTATGCACTCTTGACGCTTTCTCCGTCATTCTTCCATGCACTGTTGTCGAAGACAATAACGTTGTCTGCTTCGTTTACAAGAGTGGACAGACTGCGTGCTGCGTTTAAGGAGTAGAGACGTCCCTCTTCCGGTGCCGGAATGACACCTAATGCATAGACCGGCTCGCGGTAGATGCGCTTTAAGTGACGGCAGAGAACCGGTGCTCCTCCAGAACCAGTACCTCCGCCAAGACCTGCACAAACGACAAATGCATCGATGTCGTGGGTGCCGCGGCGGTCGATTGCGTTGATGATTGTATCGATTTCATCTGCTGCAACCTTTGCACCGGTTACGTTATCTGTTCCAACTCCGTGTCCTTTTACCTTAGTCTGACCGATTAAAAGACGGTCTTCCATCGGGATGTTTTTGACACCCATTAAGTCGGTGCGGGCAGTGTTAATGATAATACCGCGGAAACTGTTTGCTCCTGTTTTCTTATCCTGAGAAAGGAACATATCAACCAGTTTGCCGCCTGCCTGACCGAATCCTATAAAGAATACTCGCATGTTGGTGACACCTTTAGGTAATTGTGTTATATATGTGAGTCATGGATATATTATGACTTTGTTAGTATTGGTTGATAACTGTCAAAAAGTTTCTCCTGCGAACAGTAAGAAGCATTATTTACCATGTCTTTTGGACATCACATCTGCCCCTGCGCGAGTATTCCAATCATACTCTTCAACCCTCGATTTTACCCAAAAGTGAACCATACCTTTATGGCACACTAAGTTCCATAAATATAGTTACGCCAGCAACGGTTGACATGTCATCCGTGGAAACATGAAAGGAAGCTCTCCTGATAAGTGTTTAAAATACCACGACATAGCCGCTGATGAGCGATGACAGAGGCAATTAGTCCTCTCGAGTGAAGTGATTATCATGGCAAAAATTTACCAGATGTTTGAAGTTCCGGAAGAACTCCAGAACAAAGCACTTGAAGCATTAGAGCTTGCACGTGACACCGGAAAGATCAAGAAAGGCGCAAACGAGGCAACCAAGGCTGTCGAGCGCGGAACCGCAGCACTTGTCTTAATCGGTGCAGACGTTGCACCGGAAGAGATCGTTATGCACATCCCAGGTCTTGCAGACGAGAAGGAAATCCCATTCGTCTTCATCAACAAGCAGGCAGACATCGGAGCCGCATGCGGTCTTGAAGTCGGATGCACTGCTGTTGCAATCGTCAAAGTCGGCAAAGGAAAGGAAATCGTCGACGAACTCGCAGGTCAGATTAAAGCACTGAGAGGATAAGTCTATGGCAGACGACGCAACGCCGGCAGAAGTCATCGAGGTCGTCGGCCTTACTGGAATGCACGGTGAAGCATCCCAGATTAAATGCCGCGTCCTTGACGGCCCGAACAAGGGACGCATTATCACCCGCAACACCTTCGGTCCAATCCGTGAGGGTGACATCTTAATGCTCCTTGAGACTGAACGCGAAGCAAAGAAACTTTCAAGACGGTGAGCAAAAATGGTCGACAGATACACCTGCAGCTACTGTGGAAAGCAGCTTGAACCAGGAACTGGCAAGCTCTTTGTAAGAAAAGACGGTGCAGTATTCTACTTCTGCTCCTCCAAGTGCCAGAGCAACTACAAGCTCGGCAGACTCCCAAGACGTGTTGCATGGACTGCAGCAGGCCGTAAAGCACGCGGAAAGGAGTAAGTCCTATGGAGCAGACCTTTGTAATGATCAAGCCGGACGGAGTCCAGCGCGGACTTGTCGGTGAGATTCTCTCCCGCTTCGAGAAGAAAGGATTCAAGATTGTTGCCGCAAAGTTCGGCGTCCTTTCCGAAGCAGTTGTTGACAAGCACTACGAAGAGCACCTTGAAAAACCGTTCTACCCAGGAATGAAAGCATACATCACCAGCGGCCCGGTCTTCCGTTTCGTCCTTGAAGGTGACAATGTAATCGCAACTGTTCGTAAGATGAACGGTGCAACCAACCCGGCAGAGGCAGCACCAGGAACCGTCCGCGGTGACTATGCACTCTCCATTGGAAAGAATGTAATCCACGCATCTGACGCACCAGAAAGCGCAGCACGCGAGATTGCAATCCACTTCGAAGAGTCCGAACTCGTCGCATACGCAAAGATCGACGAGGGACAGCTCTACGAGTAAATCCAATAACCCAATTTTTTCTTTTCTGAATTTAGTTACTGTGTGTATTTCACCATTACACAGCCTGCATATTTATAATCCTGCAAACCCAAAATTATAACACTATCCTATTCATGGGAGGAATCTTACAATGGCAGGAAAGAAAGTTATCATCACTGGTGTTCCGGGAGTTGGAAAGACCACCGTCATCAACGCTGCATACGAGAAAGTAACCGCAGAAGGTATTGCATACCAGAACTTAAACTTCGGAAGCTTCATGTTCGAGGTTGCTCAGGCAGAAGGTCTTGTAACCGACAGAGATCAGATGAGAAAGCTCGACCGCGTTCAGCAGAAACGCCTTCAGAAGCTCGCAGCAGAAAAGATTGCAGCAATCGACGGAAACGTTATCGTCGACACCCACGCATCCGTAAAGACTCCAAACGGATACTTAGCAGGTCTTCCGGAGTGGGTTATCTCTGCACTTATGCCGGACACCATTGTCCTTGTTGAGACTGACAACGATCAGATTCTTGTCCGCAGACTTTCTGACGAGTCTCGTGTCCGCGATGTTGAGGGCGCACGCTCTATCGCAGAGCACCAGGAGATGAACCGCGCATTTGCAGCAGCATACTCCATGCTTACCGGATGTACGGTTAAGATGATTACCAACGCTGACTTCCTTGTTGACAAGGCAGTTGACGAGCTTGTTGCTGTCCTGAGGTAAAACTCCATGAAATTCTCAGAGTTCGGCAAGAAATACGGAATGTTCATCGCACTTGCAGCGATGGTCGGCATTATGCTGCTCTACCAGTGGGAGTGGGCGCGCCAGACTATTGCAGGTCTTGTTGACATTATTATCGGTCCGTTTGTTGCGATGGGACTGCCGTTCTTTGCCCTTCTCCTGATTCTGGCAACAATTACCGGTTTCTACTCTTCCTTAATCCAGAAGTATACTATCGATTATGAGAAGATGGCTGAAGTTCAGGATAAACTCAAGGACTTTAATGTGAAGTTCCGCGAAGCTCAGATGTCTGGAGATGAGCGTCTGATTAAGAAGATGCAGGCACGTCAGCAGGCTATCTTAAACGAGCAGATGCAGATGACTCAGCAGCAGTTCACTCCGATGATTTACATCATGATTGTAACCATCCCGATCTTCTTCTGGATTTATGAGAAGATCAGAGCCATGCCGATGTCTGGAGAGGTTACTGCAGCAATCGCTGATTTATCCAATTCGATTGTGATTCCGTTTGCCGGACTTTCATCTTACTTCGACGTCTATCTCTGGATTTTCCCGCTGTGGCTTCTCTGGTATCTGCTTTGTTCTCTGTGTATGACACAGATTATCCGCAAGGCATTAAACATCGGGGGAATGTAAGTGAGAATTACGATTAGCGGATCTCCTGGTTCTGGTACAACCACTCTCGGCAAGGCTCTTGCTGAGAAGTACGGTCTCCGCTATGTTTCCGCCGGTGAGTTCTTTAGAGCATGTGCAAAAGACAGAGGTCTTGATTTAGCTGCATTCGGTGAACTTGCCAAAAAAGATCCGGCTATCGATAAGGAAGTCGATGAGCGTCAGAAGGAGTTTGCCAAGACAAACGACAATATCATTCTGGAAGGCCGCCTTGCAGGATGGATGGTTGAAGAGGCAGACCTTAAAATTCTTCTCTGGGCATCACAGAGATGCCGTTCTGCAAGAATTGCAGACAGAGAGAATCTGACTCCGGAAAAATCCTATGAGCTTACAGTCGAGCGCGAGAAGTGTGAGGCTGACAGATATATGGCATACTATGATATTGATATCACTGACCAGACGCCGTATCATCTGGTGCTTAGTTCCGAGCGTTTCAATCAGGAGCAGGTATTATCTATCGTATCTGCGGCTGTTGAGCAGCTCTAAAATCTTTTTTATTTAATTGTTAATGTAAAAAAAGTAGACTGAGTAAGTTTATTTACTCATCCGGAACGAACTTTGTTCCATAGTGGATAACGCCGTCTGCTCCGTCTGCATCAAGTACACGGAAGACAGAACGAACAGGCATTCCAATATAGACTTCTTCAGGTTCGCAGACAATGTGTGTTGTCATACGTGCTCCTTCCTCGAGCTCGATGATTGCAAGGACATACGGTTTCTGGTCAGCGTACTGGTCGCTTGCAGAGTGGACGACAGAGTAGGTCAGAACCTTTCCTTTTCCTGAGAACTTAATCTCGTGCAGGTCTCCTCCTCTTCTGCAGTGCGGGCAAATCTCTCTTGGCGGGAAGAACACATGACCGCAGGTCTCGCACTTGGTTCCGATCAGATTGTATCTCTGCGGAATGCGTCTCCAGAATCTTGCAACTGTCATCAGCATGCCCTCCTGAAGATGTGGCTCACAACAGTAGCTCCGGTTCCGCCGACATTCTGAGTCATACCGATTTCTGCTCCGTCAACCTGACGGCGTCCTGCTTCTCCGCGAAGCTGCTGGACAACCTCCCAGACCTGTTTGATGCCAGTTGCACCAACCGGGTGACCGCAGGCCTTCAGACCTCCGGAAGTGTTTACCGGCAGTTTTCCTCCAATCTGAGTCTCGCCTTCTGCGGTGAACTTTCCTGCAGTTCCCTTCGGAACAAAACCAAGGTCTTCGATTGCACAGAGCTCTGCAATCGTGAAACAGTCGTGAACTTCTACGAAGTCAACATCCTTGTGCTCAATCTTTGCCTGTGCGAATGCTTTGCGTCCTGCTGCAACAGTTGCTCCCATGGTGGAAAAGTCCGGTCTGTCGTGCAGAGCAATTGTGTCTCCTGCCTGAGCGGATGCGAGAACGGTAATCGGGGTGTCTGTAAACTCGCGTGCTTTCTCTAAAGAACAGACAACAACTGCTGCTGCTCCATCGGAAACAGGAGAACAGTCGAAGAGACGAAGCGGGGATGCAACCATCGTTGAGTTCATTACAGTTGACTGAGTAATTTCGTTCTGGAAATGTGCGTATGGATTTCTTGCACCATGATAGTGGTTCTTTACCGCAACCTGAGCTAACTCCTCGCGGGTTAAACCGTACTTATTCATGTAATCGCAGGCAATCATTGCATAGAGGCCCGGAAATGTTGCACCTGCAAAACTTTCCCACTCGCGGTCTGCCGCACCTGCTAAAACATCGGTTGCATCTCCAACGTCAGTCATCTTCTCAACACCTGCGGCGATTACGATATCAGACATGCCGGAAGCAACGGCTGCAACCGCCTGACGGAAGGCAAGACCTCCAGATGCACATGCGGCTTCAACGCGTGTTGCCGGGATGTGTAAATCTCCTCCAAGACCGACATAATCTGCGACTAATGCGCCAACGTGCTCCTGACCGATGAATCGTCCGGCAGACATCGAACCGACAAAGAGTGCATCAATCTGTTCTCCTGCAACGTTTGCGTCTTCAAGGGCTGAAACTCCTGCTTCGGTACAAAGGTCACGAAGAGATGCGTCCCAGCGTTCGCCGAATTTTGTCATTCCGGCACCAATAACTGCTACTTCTACCATTTTGTCTCACACCTTGATTTTTCCTTTGTGACGTGCGTACACTGCATAGTCAAGATACTTTTTCTTCTCAAGCATCGATTCAACAGACGGAGCTTTGCTTCTGTCAATCTTATCGAGGATTGCTTCGGTAACTGTGATGTCGAATGAATCTGATCCGGCTCCGCTTCCGTAGCTTGTTACAAAGATTCTGTCTCCAGGCTTTGCAATATCTAAGACTGCTGCAAGTCCGAGCGGGACTGCTCCACTGTATGTGTTTCCAAGTCTTGGCACGAGAAGTCCTGGCTTAATCTGCTCAGAAGTAAATCCGAGAGTCTTTGCCGCCTTCTGCGGGAACTTTGCGTTTGGCTGGTGGAAGACTGCGTAGTCGTAGTCAGACGGACGAGTGCCGCGTCTTTCCATCATCATCTTTGCAGCGGATTCGACATGTTTGAAATATCCTGGCTCACCTGAGAATCTTCCGCCGTGCTGCGGGTAGTCTTCTCCTTCGCGTCTCCAGAAATCAGGAGTGTCGCTTGTAAATGAGCATGTGTCGTTGATTTCTGCAATCGGGTCATCGTTTCCGATGATGTATGCAGCACCTCCGGCTGCTGCGGTGTACTCTAATGCGTCTCCTGGAGCACCCTGAGCGGTGTCAGCTCCAATAGCAACAGCGTACTTCATCATGCCTGATGCAACAAGACCCATAGAGGTCTGTATTGCTGCAGTTCCTGCTTTGCATGCGAATTCATAGTCTGCGGCTGTCATTACAGGAGTTGCTCCGATTGCTTCACCAACTGTTACTGCGGTCGGTTTTACAGCGTACGGGTGGGATTCAGAACCCACGTAGACTGCCTTAATTTCTGAAACGTCAACTTCGCGGCGTGCGAGTGCGGCGCGTGCGGCTTCTACTGCAAATGTTGCTGTGTTTTCATCGTAGTCTGGAACGGCCTTTTCAAAAACTCCAAGGCCGCCTGAAATCTCTGCGGCGTTTGCTCCCCACACGCGTGCGATTTCATCGACTTTTATTCTATATCTGGGGATATAAGCCCCATAGGTTATGATACCTACCATTTTGCTTTCCTCAGTCTTGTAATGATTTCCTGTACGCCAAGCGGAGTACAGAGTACGTTGATATGGTCCTTTTCGGCGAGGAGTTTTACCATCGGGTGCACTTTCTCGGCGGTAATCCCTTGCAGAATCACATAAGGAGGTTTAAACGGCGTAACGCGGATTGCAATCATCGGAGATTTTCCAGACGATACGTCGGTAAATATGAGTGCACGTTCAGTACTCCAGCCGTAAATGCGGTTGAACTCGCTTGGTGAGAGATTCAGGATTGCATTTAAGCTGTTGACAACGGTGTATCCGAAAATCTGGGAGTCTAATTCTCCGCAGATGGTTTCACATTCTATGATTTCGGAGAGTTCTGTTATCGGAACAGATGCGGCGAAGTCATGAATATCATAGATGACTTCATCGTCATAGTTGGAAAACAGGAGTTTTCCATATTTTTTGATGAACTTCCCGCCGTTTTCTTCGTCAATATCTAAGATGCTGTCGACAATTTTACCGACAACTCCGGTGCCGGGGCTTTTTCTTCTTCCGCTTTCATAGTCGCTGACTACAGAAGGAGATACCCCGAGGTATTCAGCAAGAGTGCTTGGAGGGATTTGGAAGCTTGTCCTCCATTTTTTCAATGCTTTTCCCGGTGAGTCTGAGAGAGTGATTTCGCCTGCCATCTTTTCGGCAAGCTGCTGACGCAGTCCCGGCTTCATACACTATATAATTTTTCGTTACTTGCATAAAAGCCTGGTTGTCGACTTCGTAAATTGACGAAAAGGATTCAATGTCAACCCATATATAGGAAGCGATACAATAATGGAACAATGACTAATATTGATGCGGAGGATACGCTTTGTCTGCGAAAACTCGCTTCCCTTGGAGGTATTAAGGGGCCGGTTAGAATTTCCACTCAGGCATTGGGTGAGATGCTTGGAATAAGTCAGCAGACTGCATCGCGCAGGCTTTTGTCTCTTGAGCGTTTAAAGATGGTGACAAGAACAGCGGAGGCAAGCGGTCAGCATGTTCTGATTACGGCAGAAGGCGAAGAGCACCTCCGCCGTGAGTTTGCTGAGTACTGTAAGATTTTTGATGAGTCTTCCGAGATTTATTCGATGAAGGGTGTTGTTGTATCAGGTGTTGGTGAGGGCAGATATTATATGTCGATTTATTCGGATAAGATTTCGGAGATCTGCGGTTTTGCTCCATATCCAGGCACACTTAATGTTAAGCTGAATCCGCAAAGTATGCAGATTAGAAACCGTCTTGAGTCTTTGGAGTGGAAGATTATTCCAGGCTTTAACGATGAGCACCGTCAGTTTGGAGCTGTTCGCTGTCTGATGTGTACAATAGGCGGTATCCCGTGCGCAATTGTTGCTCCTTTGAGGACGCATCATCCGTCCGAAATTGTGGAGCTTATTTCAGGTGAGCGTCTCCGCGAGGCTCTTTCTGTTGAGGATGGTTCTGCTGTGGAGATTGTTATCTCCTGATTTTCTTTTTTTTTTATTTTTTCCGTCGCGATTAGCAGCCGCGGTTAGCGTGCGGCAGCGACGGGTGTTCTTAGTTATGGGTGTGTAATTTTTCTTTTTGGTGTGGAAAAAAACATCACTTAGGAATCACAACTGGCAAATCGTTATGGAAGATAACATCCACCTCGATTCCGTACACATCCGAAATAAGCTTTGGTGTAACACCCCACTTATCGCATGCCGCATAGATTTTACCGCCCTTCATAAACACAAACCTGTCCGCGAACCGAAGAGCCAGATTCAAATCATGCATCGTCATAATTGTTGCACAGTTATGCTGGTCAACAACATGTCTTATCAGATGTAAAATCTCCATCTGGCGCGACAGGTCAAGAGCAGATGTCGGCTCATCGAGCAGAAGAACTGACGGCTCCTGCACAATAGCACGGCAGACACTAACACGCTGAAGCTCCCCTCCTGAAATCTCATCAATATACCGAAGCTGCATCTCAGAAAGCCCGAACTTAGCAAGAGCATCTTCAACCATCGAATAATCCTCTGCGGTAAGACGCCATCCGATATGCGGCTTTCGTCCAAGAAGCACCGAATCGAAAACTGTCATGCGGGCAGCTTCACATCTCTGTGCAACGTAGCCCACATGTTTTGCAATCTCATTTGGAGACATCTTCGAAAGCTCCTCTCCCTCAACCATGACTGCACCTTTCTGAGGGCGCAGAATCATATTCATACAGCGAAGAAGTGTAGACTTTCCAACACCGTTTGGCCCAAGGATTGCAAGAATCTCACCTCTGGAAACACCGACCTCGATATTTTCCAAGACCTTAAAGCTCTTGTATCCGAACTCAACACCGTCCACATTAAGAATTGCTTCTCCTGGACAGTCCGAATGGTGCTCATGGTTTCCTTCGTGAGAGTGCGGGTGGGAATGAATCACCCCGTCTCCGTGCATGTGCTCATGGTCATGCAGATGTCCGTGGTGTGAGTGATCTCCTGTCACATTCTCCTCCCTTTAATGATTAAGTAGATAAATATCGGCGCACCCAAAAATGATGTCAGAACAGCCACCGGCAAGACCTGCGGTGCGATAATCGTTCTTGCAACTGTATCTGCTGCAAGAAGCAGAAGAGCTCCGCAGATAATACTTGCCGGAATTAAGAAGCGGTGGTCGTCTCCGACAATTCTTCTCATCATATGCGGACAGACAAGACCCACAAATCCTATGACACCAAGGAAAGCGACAACGATTGCGCTGATTAATGATGCGGCAATCATTCCAAGAAGTCTTGTGCGTCCCACATTTACACCAAGACCTTTTGCTGTTTCTTCGCCTGCATCAATCGCGTTGAAATCCCAGCGTTTGAAGAAAAGATACAGCGAACAGACAACAACAACAGCCGCAATCAACCCAAGCTCAGACCAGCTTGCTCTTGACACATCTCCAAACTGCCAGAAAACAATGGATGCGAGCTGCGTGTCGTCAACAAAGTACTGAATCGCCATAAGTCCTGCGGAGAAGAGAGAACTGATTGCAACTCCTGCCAAGACCATTGTCTCAGGGGTGGCACCGCGAATCTTTGCGATTGCAAGGATTATAGCTGTTGTTGCAAGCGAGAAGACGAATGCACAGATTGTCGTTAAGTACGGGTTATTTACAACAACCGCATCAGCAATACTGCTGCCGGTAGTTCCTGCACCAAAGAGCAGAATACCAACAGCCGCACCGAATGCGGCGGCGTTTGACAGACCAAGTGTGAAAGGAGATGCAAGCGGATTTCGAAGCACAGACTGCATCGCAACACCGGCAATCGCAAGACCCGCACCGGCAACGACTGCTGTTAAGGCCTGCGGAATTCTGATGTTCCAAAGTGCTCTGTCAAATAACTCCGTACCTCCGGGCCCTTTGAAGATTGTTGCAAGCACATCCGGCAGCGGGATTGTAATTGCTCCAACTGAGATTGTAATTAAAAACAGCACCACGCAGAGGATGATGCCGGCAATAATTATGCCGGCTTTCTTCCCGACATATGTTTTATAGTCTTCTGCGTTGTGCTTCATTGTATCTGTTATATGTTCTCTTTAGATTACTGTCTATCGAAGAGAACTCTCTGGTAAGAGAGTCCGTCAACATTTTCTTTTAAGAGGTCAAAGACCGGTTCGCCTACTACAAAGGAGTAAATCTCATCCGCTTTCTTTACCGGATCGATATCTTCGAACTGCTCCGGGTAGAGGAGTTTTCCGATGAAGTATGAGTTGGCTAAGGTTGTCTCATGGTTGACATTCATCGAAGTGTGCGGGTTTACGGTGTAGACCATACTGTTCTTGACTGCGGTAAGCTCTTTGTATGACGGGTCGTTTTTCATCTCCTCAAGAGCTCCGCCCTCTGCGGCCTGAATTGTTGAGAGGTCAACGAAGATAAAATCCGGATCCCACTCTAAGATTTTTTCCTTTGAAACCTGAGCATATCCGGTCTGTGATACAGAAGAAATCTCGGATGCCGCATTCTTGATGTTCAGAATTGTAAACGGATAGTATGTCGGATCAGTTCCGTCAAATCCGTGTACACCATTGTACGAAACACCTCCGACATACACTGTTTCATCTGCCGAAAGACCGTTTACTCTCTTCTTTAAGTCTGCTTCAACAGCGTCAAAGTATGCAATCAGGTCTTTTGCTCTCTGCTCTTTTCCAAGAATCTCTCCAAGCATCAGAAGAGTGTCCTGAATCTTTTCGCTGTCTGTTACATAATTTCCGGTGAAGAACATAACAACCGGTACTCCGGTCTTTTCCTGAATCTCGTTTGCAACTTCTGCATTCGAGCTGGATGCTCCACCCATGAAGAGAATATCTGCTCCTGACATCAGAAGTTTCTCGTTGTCAACAACTCCTTTGGCAGCTCCGACCTCTGGAATTTTTGCAATCTCAGGGTTTGCAAGATAGTATGGACGTAAGTTGAATGTCTGCTTGTTTAATGCACTGTCCTGATAGTCAACTGCGCAGACATCGTCTAAGTCAATTCCGAGATAGACAAAGTACCGCATTGAGCCGGAACCGACAACCGCAATCTTTTCCGGATTTTCAGGAATTGTTACCTCGCGTCCGAATGCGTCTGTGATGGTAACCATGCCATCTCCGCTCTGCGGAGAATCGGTCGTCACACAGCCTGCTGTTAAAACAACAGCAAGAATTGCGGCGACTGCCAGAATGAGAGACAGATTCTTCATAGTATTACGAATTTACAATTGGTGTTACTGCGTATTATATATTTCGAGTATGTATGTTTCAAACGTTGACGAACGTCAAAAACGTATGATTTATTTTATCAGCCGTTCCATTATCTTCTATGAAATCATTTGAGGATGCAGTTAAGTTTCACGGTCACTCCTGCGGCGGGCTTGCAATGGGATACAAGCTTGCAGAATATGTTACAAAACTGCTTGATGTGACCTTCTCCGAGGATGAGGAGCTTGTCTGTATTGCAGAAACCGATTCCTGTACTGTAGATGCCATTCAGGTTTTCCTTGGATGTACTGCCGGAAAGGGCAATCTCTTTGTAAACAAATGGGGAAAGACTGCATTCTCTTTCTATAACAGAAAGACCGGCAAGTCTGTAAGACTTGTTGCAATTCCTGATGCTGTGCCAAAGCCGGAGGGTATGGATGAGCTTCGCCCAATCGTATTCTCAGGAAAGGCAACAGAAGAGGAGCATGCAAGATATGATGAGCTTTCAGACATTCATGTGGCAAATATTCTTGCAGCCGATGCAGAGAAGCTCTTTGAGGTAAAAGAGACAGTAGAACTTCTTCCGATGAAGGCCAGAATGTATGGAAATGTTATCTGTTCTGTATGCGGAGAGCAGACAGCAGATGGTCTTTGTGCGGAAATCGACGGAAAGCTTGTCTGCATTCCGTGCATGAGAAGATTATAATATAGAATATTATCTCTATTTTTTTCGTTCAGAAAACCAACTAAAAAAGTTATAATGCCAGAATAGCTCCGGCAGAAGTAATCACAGTAAACAAAGCCATAACAATTACAGGCACAGCAACAGACATCCGAAGCTTCTTTTCCGGAATACTGCAGACAGAAGCAAATCCGAAGTACCAAACAGGAACCGACCAGAGAAGGAAAACACCCTGCAGGATGAGAAGCAGAACTGTCGGAGCTGCTCCGATAAGGCTTACAAGACCTGTAAACACACTCTGTAAAATCAGAATCGCAGACACATAACCGCAGACTGCAAGCACCTGCTTATATGAACACTCTGCATATCCGATAAACTTCAGGCATGCGAAGAAAAATGCAGACACTGCAAACCAGATAACAACAGCAGAGATAACAGAAGACACTGCAGCAGTTCCGACGAGCACCCCGAACATTCCTCCCGGAATCATATCGGCAGTTGACATCAGAAGCGGAATTCCTGCAATGGTTGAGACATCCGCATAAACAAGAGTTAAAATAACCGGCACAACAAGGCCTGCTCTGTTCTCAAAGAAAGCCTTCTGGTCGAATAAAAGATTGTATGCTGACTTAAAAAAACTCATTCTTCCGTCTATATTGGACTGTATAATATTAAAGATTCATCATGACAACCAATCCTCTTGAATTTATATTTATTCTATGAACATCAATACTATACCTGCGTATGAAGAAATTCAAATACGACATTAACAAATACAACCCGAAAAAGATGATGGCAGTACCAGCATCTCTTTTCGCAGTTGCAGCAGTTATTGTCATAATCACATTCATCATGACCGGCATGCCGGTTACTCCGGGAATAGACTTTGCCGGAGGAACCGCTGTCACAATATACACCGATGACTCAAAGGAGGAACTTGAAGCCTACTTTGAAGGCTACGACCTCAAATCAATCGACGAAGGAATATCCGGCGGATATTATCTCAAGTTTGGACCAATGTCAAACGAAGAGATGATGGCATTCAACGACTACATCTTAGAAGGATATCCTGATGCCGGAATCGACCAGATAGGCGCAAACTTTGGAGCAACCCTTCAGGCACAGGCATTCTTAGCACTCTTATTCGCATTCCTTGGAATGGCTGTTGTTGTCTTTATTGCCTTTAGAAAAATCCTTCCGGCATTAACAGTCGTCTTTGCAGGAGTTGCAGACATCACAATCACTGCTGCCTGCATGAACATCTTTGGAATCGAACTCTCATTAGCAACGACCGCCGCTCTTCTGATGCTTATCGGATACTCTGTTGACAGCAACATCCTGCTTACAACAAAAGTCCTCAAACGTCAGGGCAACCTCGAAGAAAAAATGGAAGGAGCATTCCACACAGGATTTATCATGACGTCAACCACTTTCTGTGCAATCCTTGCGATGTTTATCGTATCATTAATCGGAAATGTGCCGACCTTATACACAATCTCTGCGGTTCTCTTAATCGGACTTATCTGTGATTTAATCTTCACATGGGGATTCAACGCAGGAATGCTTAAGCTCTATATATCAAAGGGGGTTAGAAGATGAAAAAACAGCCTGTACAAAAGCGTGAAAAGAAAGAGTATCACGGAGTTGCAGCTCTCATCCGCGACCCGCAGGTAATTATCGCCGCAATTCTTGTCCTTGCAGCATTAGTTGCTATCTTCGCACCTGTTGGAGACCGCGAAGGAATTACAAATCTTCAGTTCGGTCTCGACCTCGAAGGAGGTTCTTGGATTCAGCTTGAATTCCAGGCGGATGTTGTAACAGTACAGACGCCGGTCGATATCAATGCTGTTGCAAAGTCTATGTCAAATACTCTCGACTGCACTGTAATCCCGATAGATTTAGGAAAGGTTGAGATTGACAAAAAATTCACCGAAGCCGAACTGAAAGCTGCGGTTGAAAAAGCAGGTGCAGTCTTTATCGGAAGCGAGCCTGGTGTTGGAGAAGACACAGCAGATTCTGTAAAGCGTATCTTAGAGTCGAAGGTCAACAGTCTTGGAACCAGCGATGTTAAGGTGAACGTCCTGACCAACTTAAACGGAGTTGCTCAGTATGTCCGCGTTGAACTTGCAGGCGTTGACATGCAGGAGGCTCAGGAGATTGTCGGAAAGCAGGGCCTTTTCGAGATTAGAGTACAGAGCGTCGGCGATTCAACAGAGCACGTTCTCTATGGTGATTCTGTAGTTTCTGTCCAGACTCCGATGATGGATCCGGCAACCGGTGTATGGGGTGTCGGTTTTACCCTCGATGATGCAGGAGCTTTAGCTCTCCAGAAGGCCTGTATTGAAACCGGAGCTACAAAGAATCCGGCAGCCCATCCGATTAATATGTATCTGGATTCCGAGATGGTCTACAGTGCTCCGCTTTCCTATGAACTTGCAGTATCCATCGCAAAGCATCCGGTAAACCAGCTTTCTGCATCGACCGGTGTAGGCGATGAAGGAAAGAAGCAGGCTCAGGAGCTCGAAGTGCACTTAAGAGCAGGTGCTTTGCCGGTTGAGGTCGAGATTGCCGGTTCTGGTTCGACTTCTGCGGCTCTTGGTGATTACTTTAAGATTATCTGTATTATCGCAGGAATTGCAGCTCTCGCGGCTGTTGCTCTGACAGTGTATCTTAGATACCGTGTTGCGGCTATCGTTCTTCCGATGGTTTTGACCAATGTCGCAGAAATTGTTATTCTCTTAGGTATTGCAGTCTTTATCCAGCAGCTCGATTTAGCGGCAATTGCGGCATTAATTGCGGTGTTGGGTACAGGTATTGACCAGCTTGTGATTATCACAGATGAGGTTATGCATGAGGGAAGAGTGCCTTCTAAGGTTCTCTATCTGAAACGCTTAAAGCGTGCTCTGCTGATTATCATGACCTCTGCGGCAACGGTAATCATTGCAATGTTCCCGTTAATCATCATGGATTTATCCACTCTGAAGGGCTTTGCAATCATCAATATCCTTGGTATCTTAATCGGCGTTCTCATCACAAGACCTGCATACGGCAGAATTGTGATGGAGATTCTGTCGAAGAAGAACTAATCTCTCTTTTTTTAGTTAGTTTGTTGTTGGCTTTGGATGCCTGTGGACTTCAATTTTTAGATTTCTTTTAGCGACCACAAAGCGTCTGCGTGGTCTGCGTTCTTTTCCAAATAAACTAAAAGCCTACAGGAAACTGCCAACCAAATAAAAAATAAAAAAAGAGTGTTAATTCAGTGGAACGATGCTGATGAAAGCCTTAAGGCCGTCAATGTCCCACTCGGTATCCTCTGCACCAGAAGACTCACCGAAGCGAACAGTCAGAGACTCTGCTCTTACTTCGCCTGCGATAACTGCGTTCTGCTGCTCGACAAGGCCTGCGATACGCTCATCTGCGATAACAACGGATGCAACAATCTTTGCATCGACTGCAAGGCCTGCCTGCTTTCTCATCTCCTGAATACGGCGGATGATTTCACGGGAATATCCGTCGGACTCAAGCTCCTCGGTCAGAGTAACATTAACGTAAACAGTTGCCTCATCCATCGGGGAAGAGAAGATGTTTTCCGGCATACGCTCGGTGAAAGTCATGTGCTCCTCGGTCAGCTCGCAGGAGAACTCGCCCTCGGAGAAAGCAATCTTACCGTCAGCAACAAGAGCAGCCTTAAGCTCGCTTCCGTTTGCGTTCTCGATAAATGCCTTAACCTTTGGTCCGTCGCGTCCGAACTGCTTACCGATAGCCTTCATGGTTGGAACTGCGGTCCACTCGAGTTTATCCCAGACACCCTTAACGGCAGTTACAGCGCGTGCATTTGCTCTGTCGCATGCCATATCGTTCATAACATTGATAGCATCTGCGACTGCATCAGACTCAGTTGCAACAACAACCTCTAAGACCGGCCAGCGGCCCTTTCTCTTACCGTTCTGGCGTGCGTTTGCAACAGCCTCATCGAAGGACTGAATGACTTCCATCTCCTTCTCGAGAACAAGGTCGCGAAGCTCTTCGCGTCCTGCAAACCAGTCCTGCATGTGAACGGACGGGACTTCTCCCTCGCACTTTAAGTTCTGGTACATCTTCTCGCAGACGAACGGTGCGAATGGTGCCATGATGGTGATAAGTCTGCGAAGCACGTAGTACATAGTCTCGTATGCCTGAACCTTAGAGACGGAATCCTCCTCGAGCCACATTCTTGGACGGACTAACTGAACATACCAGCGGGAAAGCTCGTCGAGAACGAAGGTTGAGATTGGTCTGGTTGCACGGTGGAGGTTTCCTGCTTCCATCTCTTTTGTGACCTGAGATGCAAGAGAGTTCACACGGGAGATAAGCCATCTGTCCTCGCGTCCGAACTCTTTAATGTGGTCTTCGACGACTGATGCATCCCACTTGCCGTCGACTTCCTTTGGTGCGAAGTTGTCGAGAGCCATGTATGGAAGCGGGAACTTGTAGACGTTCCATAAAACGTTGAACATACGAAGAGTGGTCTTGATACCCTCGTAGGAGAAGCGCAGGTCATCCCATGGTGCGGATGCAGAGAAGATGTACTGGCGCATAACATCAACACCATAGTTGGAGATGACGTCTTCCGGAGTTACAACGTTTCCTAAACTCTTACTCATCTTCTTACCGTTTGCATCGAGGGCAAAACCGTGCATTAAGACAGACTTGTACGGAGACTTTCCAAATGCCATGGTGGAAAGAGCAAGCATCGAGTAGAACCATCCGCGGGTCTGATCCTGACCTTCGAGAATCATATCTGCCGGCCAGTATTTCTCGAAGTCCTCGGTGGTCTCCGGGAAGCGTAAGGTTGCCCATGATGCAACACCTGAGTCATACCAGACATCGAAAATGTCTGGAACTCTTCTCATCTCGCCGCCGCACTCACACGGGATTGTGATATCATCGACGTATGGTCTGTGCGGGTCAAACATCTTCTGTTTGGATAAGGTCTCAAGCTCCTCGTAGCTTCCGACAACGTGATACTTGTTACACTTCGGACATACCCATACCGGGATTGGAATACCCCAATATCTCTGACGGGAGATACACCAGTCGCGAGCCTCTGCAATCCAGTCGTGGAAACGAGCCGAGCCTGCCCAATCCGGCATCCAGGTGACCTCGTCTGCAATCTCTTTGAGCATCTGGTCTTTGACTTCCTTGACCTTTAAGAACCACTGAGAGGTTGCACGGTAGATAATCGGAGTCTTACATCTCCAGCAGTGACCGTATCTGTGGGTAATCTTTCGGACTGCAAGCATGTAGTCGCCAAGCTCTTTGATTACTTCATCGTTGGTTGACGGATCTTTGACATATTTTCCTTCGAAGATTCCGGCTTCTGCGGTGAAGTTTCCGTTTCCGTCAACCGGGCAGATGATTGGAAGTCCGTACTTCTGACCGACTAAATAGTCGTCCCATCCGTGACCCGGTGCGATGTGCACCATACCGGTGTTTTCGAGTGCGACATAGTCTGCAATGACGACTTTGTGCTCGATTCCGGCCTGCATTGGAACCTGAGTTGAAAGTGGGGATAAGTATTTGGTTCCTGCAAGTTCTGCTCCGGTCTTGGTTTCGATGATATCGAACTTCTGGTATTTACCGTATTTTAAAATCTGCTCGGCTAAGTCTTTTGCAATCCATAAGTCTTCGACTTTACCGTCCTTTTCTGCACGGCACTTTGCGTAGACGAACTCTTCACCGACTGCAACAGCAACGTTTGCCGGAAGTGTCCATGGAGTGGTAGTCCAGATAACGAGGTATTCGTTTTCGGTTCCGACAATCGGGAATTTGACGAAAATCGACGGGTCGGTCTCGTCAGAATACTCGACTTCTGCGTCTGCGATTGCAGTACCGCATCTTGGACACCAGTTGACAACACGGCTTCCGCGTTCAAGGTATCCCTTGTCAGCACACTTCTTTAAGGTGTACCATGCGGCCTCAATGTATCCCTTGTCAACGGTCTGATACGGGTCATCGAAGTCCATCCATGTACCGATTTCCTTGAACTGGTCGCTCATTAAGTCCTTGTGGGTTAATGCGAACTCACGGCACTCTTCAATGAACTTGTCGACACCGTACTCTTCGATGTCTGCTTTGTTCTTGAATCCAAGCTTTTCTTCGACTTTGACCTCAATCGGCAGGCCGTGCATGTCGTATCCTGCACGCTCGATGATGTGTCTGCCGGTCATGGAGCGGTAGCGGATGATTGCATCCTTTAAGATTTTGTTCCATGCGGTTCCTAAGTGGATGTAACCGGTGGTGTACGGCGGACCGTCAACGAAAAGCCACGGCTTTCCTGCTTCACGCAGTTTTCTGGTTTCACGATAAGTATTATTTTCTTCCCAGTAAGCGCGGACTTCTGCCTCGACGTTTTTTGGGACATAGCTTTCTGATACTTCTTTCATGTATTCCCCACGAATATGTCTCTATATATTGGTCTTACTTATAGAAAGCAGTTACCTTGGGTTTTTGGATGTGCCGGAACGAAAGATTATATAACAATGTGAATACATACTAATGAGTTATGTTACAGGCAGTAAAGATTAAAGAAGGCGTTTACTGGGTAGGCGCAATCGACTGGAATATCAGAGACTACCACGGATACACTCTTCCTGGAACCACCTATAATGCATACCTTGTTTTAGGAGAGAAAGTAGCTTTAATCGACGGAACCTATCCGGGCCACGAGTGGCAGATGATCGAGCGTATCGAATCCGTCATCCCGCTTGAAAAGATCGACTACATCGTTGCAAACCACATCGAAATCGACCACTCCGGATCTCTCCCGCTCTTAACCAAGAAGCTCCCGAATGTGCCAATCTACATGACCGAGATTGCAAAGAAGGGCTTTGCACGTCACTACGACACCGAAGGCTGGAACATCCACACCATCAAGAACTTAGAGACTCTTGAACTCGGCGGCAAGACCTTAACCTTCCTTGAAGCACCATTCCTCCACTGGCCGGACTCCATGTTCACCTACCTTGGAGAAGACAAAGTCCTCTTCCCGAACGACGCATTCGGTCAGCACGTTGCATCCAGCCAGCGCTTCGATGACGAACTTGGTATCGATGTTGCACTCGAGCACGCAGCAAAGTTCGTTGCAAACTTAATCGTCCCGCTTTCTCCAAAGGTCTTAAAGAAGCTTGGAGAAGTCACCGAACTTGGTGTCCCAATCGAAATGATTGCACCATCCCACGGTATCATCTGGAGAAGCCACGCAGCAGACATCATCAACGCATACGTCAACTGGGCAAAGGGTGTTTCCAAGAACAAGATTACAATCGTTTACGACACCATGCACTACTCCACCGGAACTGCAGCACAGTACATTGCAGAAGGAGCAATGTCTGAGGGTGTTGAGGTCAAGTTCGACTTACTCAAAGACGGAAGATACGAAGGTGTCCACAGATCTGATGTCGTCCGCGATATCTTAGACTCCAAAGCAGTTATCGTCGGTTCCCCAACCCTTGAGGACTACCCGCTTCCGACCGTTGCAGGTTTCCTCTACTACCTGATGGGTATCAGACCGGGCAAGCAGGAGCAGAAGAAGATCGGATTCGCATTCGGTTCCAATGGAGGCAAAGGCGGAGCACCGAAGGTCATCACTGAGCTTATGCAGAAAGCAGGAATCGAGATCTGGCACGAGCCGGTAGAGTTCACCTACCGCCCGCAGGGTGACGACAAGGAGAAGTTCTTCAAACTTGGTCAGGAAATTGCAAAGGCTGTAAAAGAGATGCCGTAAAGGCAATCTCTCCTCCTTTTATTCATTTTAGGTTTTTTAGAAGTTTCCGAATTTATTTAGTTCGTTTTTGTTTTTTTCCGTAATTTTTAAGGGCAGAATTTAACAATACCGAACAACATATTAACTGTTTGGAGGTGAAAGAAAAACCTGAAAGAATCTGATGAAAACATGGAAGGAAACATGGATTCCTCCTCCCTGAAAATCCATGTTATGCATTGCACGCACCAGTAAAAAAAATGCAAACTTCCTTCTTTAGAACGGAAGCTGTTTTGAAATGTTTTGTGCAGGAAATTTATCCTGCGAATGGTTTATGATTTAATTTACAGTATTTTATTGATTTCTTCTTTTTAGAATCTTATCAATACCGAGGAAAAGATATCCAACCGCAATAAATACTGCAGCAAGAATTCCAATCCACATAAGAACGCCGGAAACACCAAGCGTATCAAGATTTACAAAGAAGTACGGATAGATAAGCGGAGTCGTTGAGTTTGGAATAAGAATTGATGTGTCAAACTTCAAAATGACTGCCTGGATGAGAAGGAATACCGCATAAATAAGCGGGAATGCTGCTGATGCAAGCGGATAATACCATTTACACTTTCCGCGCTCATAGAACAAGAACCAGTCTGCTATGTACATAACAGGCAGTACAACATGGAAAAGAATACTTCCGATTCTCCAGTTTGCAAGCGGGTCGCGACCGTCTGCTCCGGCAAGCATAATGTTGAACACAAGGAAGGTAAGTAAAATTCCAAGCATTCCGACAAACTTCAGCATCGGTGCGGTTGTAACGTAACTATCCTCCTTCTTTCTTACCGTCTGAATAAGGGCAGCAAACATAACACCGAGGCAGAGGAAATTGCTGATGTTTGTGAAGTGAACATAGAAATCCCAGCGGATTAAATTGATGTTGTCAAAGATTCCAAGACATGCAATACACCCTACCAAACCTAGTGTGCAGTAAACTGTCTGATAAATTAATTGTGCAGTTCTGTTTTTAATCATAATATCTCATATCCCGAAAGTTTCTCATATTTGTAATGTTTCGTTTATTCTCTTAATATAGGTTTGTTTTGTTAAATAAAAACAGCCATATTTTATTATAAATTAATGAACATGTTTATATTGTATAATCTGTTTAAATATAAGGTATAATGACAGTAAAGATTCTGGAGTCGGATGATCTGGAGACGGCATCCAGGACATTTGCCAGTGCATACTTCAATTATCCTTTCCCCTCTCTTTCAATAGCAGAGCCGAGGAGGATGGAATGTCTGGAAATTCTTTTCCGTTCGGAGATGGAGTATCTTATAAAACACGGAACTGTTGAAGCAAACAGTGCTGACTGCGGAGGTATTGCTGTATGGTCAACAGTAGGCGCTGCCGGAAGCGGAGCGTCTGCAATTTCTCTTATTCGAAGGCTTTTTGGAAAGATGAAGATATCAGAGATGATTCATCTTGCAAGAAACTCTTATGCGGTGGGCAAGGGAAGAAGAAGCCTGAATCTTCCGGATGATACGCTGTATCTCTATGCTATTGGAGTATTGCCTGAGATGCAGGGAAAAGGCATTGCTTCGAAACTGATTCTGGATAAACTTGCTGAGTGTTCGAATCAGACTGTTTATCTGGAAACAAACACCGAACACAACTGCAGATTTTACCAGAAGTTTGGCTTTGAGCCGGTTTTAAAGACCTTCTATAAGAAAAATAACCTTACCACATGGTATCTGATAAAGCATCCTTAACTTTTTTCACTCATACCCCTCCTTTTTTGTCTCTGTTTTGAAATGTTTTGTGTGACTGGTTTACAAATAACATTACACACAACAGAATACTTACGCTAAAATAACTTGAAGAAATTGAGGTTTTAAGAAATCCTCAAAAAATAAATTGGGTTTATTCTGAATTTTAAACTTATAACATGAGGATGACTGGAACGAAAACCAGTGCAATCATGGACATAAGCTTAATCAGAATGTTGATGGACGGACCAGAGGTGTCCTTGAACGGATCACCAACAGTGTCACCTACAACTGCTGCCTTGTGAGCCTCAGAGCCCTTTCCACCGTAGTTACCAAGTTCAACGTACTTCTTTGCATTGTCCCATGCTCCGCCTGCGTTTGCCATAGTGATTGCAAGGAGGAAACCGGAGACGAGGGAACCGACTAAGAGACCGCCGAGTGCGAGCGGGCCTAAGACGAGACCGACAAGGATTGGTGCAACGATTGCAAGGATACCTGGTGCGATCATCTTCTTGATTGCAGAAGTGGTACAGATCTTGATGGTAGACTCGTAGTTCGGGTCTGCAGTTCCTTCCATTAATCCCTTAATGTTCTTGAACTGGTCGCGAACTTCGATAACGACCTTCTCTGCTGCAGAACCGACTGCGGTCATAGTGAGTGCAGAGAAGAGGAACGGAAGCATACCACCGATGAGGATACCGATGAAGACGCTGGTGTTTAAGATGTCGATTGCTTCGATGCCGACTGCAAGTGCGTATGCGCTGAAGAGTGCAAGACCAGTGAGTGCTGCAGATCCGATTGCGAATCCCTTACCGATTGCTGCAGTGGTGTTTCCGACTGCGTCAAGGGTGTCAGTGATTTCACGGACCTTCGGGTCCTGGTGGGACATTTCTGCGATACCGCCTGCGTTGTCTGCGACTGGTCCGTATGCGTCAACTGCAAGGGAGATACCAAGAGTGGAGAGCATACCGACTGCTGCAATACCGATACCGTACATACCTGCGAAGTTGTATGCGATGAAGATTGCAATGGAGATGATTAAAACCGGCCAGATGGTGGATTCCATACCCTTAGCAAAACCGCTGATAATGTCGGTTGCAGCTCCGGTCTGACAGGACTCTGCGATCTTCTTGGTCGGCTTGTAGTCGAAGGAAGTGTAGTATTCAGTGATGAGACCGATTGCGAATCCGCCGACAAGACCTGCGATGGTTGCAAACCAGATACCCATACCGAGGCATCCTGCACCCATGGTGATCATGGTGAAGTTGCCGTAGAGGAGGAAGCTGGTGAATGCGTAGGTTCCAAGGAGGGAAACAACGATTGCAACGATGGTTCCGGTGTTGAATGCCTTGTGGATTGCAGAGGACTCGTTCTTGGAAGTTCTGACGAACAGAGTTCCAATGATTGCTGCAATGATACCAAATGCAGAGATGAACATCGGGAGGAGGATGAGGCTGAGTGCATCGAGAGACTCACCGAAGGTGGTTGCTGCGAATGCTGCTGCTGCGACACCAAGTGCCATGGATGCGATGATGGATCCGACGTAGGACTCGAATAAGTCTGCGCCCATTCCTGCGACATCACCGACGTTGTCACCGACATTGTCTGCGATAACTGCTGGGTTTCTCGGGTCATCTTCCGGAATGCCTGCCTCGACTTTACCGACGAGGTCAGCACCGACATCTGCTGCCTTGGTGAAGATACCGCCGCCGACACGTGCAAAGAGTGCGACAGAGGATGCACCAAAACCAAAGGATGCCATTGCAGAGACGACTGCGTTGACTGCGGTTAAGTCACCAAATCCGCCGAATGCGACGACGAGGATGATGAAGAGTGCAGAAAGACCGAGTAATCCAAGACCGACGACGGACATACCCATGACGGATCCGGATGCGAAGGAGACTTTAACTGCTGCTGCGATACCGCGTTTTGCTGCGTTGGTGGTTCTAACGTTTGCTTTGGTTGCACTGGTCATTCCAATGTATCCTGCGCACATAGAGAGGCCTGCACCAATGACGTAACATACTGCATTGATTGGACCAATGAGAACTGCGAGGATAATGGCAACGACAATTGCGAAAGCTGCGATAGCTTTGTACTGGCTCTTCAGGAAGACGCGTGCGCCAAGGTGAATGGCGTCTGCGATCTTGATCATTTTCTGATCTTCCACTTTTTCCTTCTTTACAACAGAGAAGGAGTAAAGGGCGAAGAGAAGGCCGATTACGGCACAAACTGGAACAAGATATACTAAGTCCATATGTCGAAAACCTCCATCAATTATATTGACGGCTTCTCCTTATATTAATGGACGGCAAAGATAATAATACTAATCCTTAATCCGGCGCAGGATTTGAGCCGGTTTTACGGAAGGAGATGGGGTATTTTTGGCAAATCATTTCGGAGATTGTTGTTTTGATGTTCGTTGATATGTGAATTGCAGAAATGGGTTATGTGTTCCCTTTCGGGAGCACTAGTGCACGTTTTAATCCGTGATGTTTCATTGCGGTTTCGACGGAGGTTTTTGAGCAGCCGAGAACTGCTGCTATCTGCCGCGCGGTCATGCAGGCGTCTGTGTAGCGTTTGAGGCGTTCTCGGTCTCTGAGTTCTTCGATGTCTTTCCAGGTCATGCGTTTCTCCTGATGATGAATGGTTTTCCAACGGGTGCGGATTCTGCGGTGATGAAACGCCGCTGTTCGGCTGGTGACAGGAGTGCGTCGAGTTCTGTAAGCGAGACATGTTCGAAGTCTTCGATTCTTTCAGGTGCGACGCTGCGGACTGCCGCATAGAGTGCTTTAGTTCCTCCAAGGAGCCGTTTTGCGTCTGCTGCGTCCACATAGACGCAGGCGGCATAGACTGCGGGCAGTTCTGCTTTGAGGAGTGCGGCGTCTACGCGGCGGGTTGTTCGCATACGCTGTTCTACTCGGTAGTTTTCTGATTCGATGTTGCCTGCAAGAATCTCGCGGATGATAGAGAGCCGCCGCTCGAGGCAGAGCGATGCGGCAGAGTTTAATGCCGCTTCCATCTGCTGGTTGCTGTATGCGAGTGCGAACGGCTCGTTTTCCGATGGGAATGAGGGTTCAATGCGGCTTATGATTTCTTCTGCGGTCAGCATTTTTCCCTCCGAAGTCCTGCGGCACGGATTAGGCGGCGCACTGTTTTTCTTGAGCAGTTGTATTCTAGTGCAAGCATTGAGATTGAGCATCTTCCGGTTTCGTAGCTTCGAACAAGGGCTACTGCGTCTTCTGCGCTGATTTTTCTTGGCGGAAGGGGGTTTTGGCAGTTTTCTTTGTGGTGGATGAGCCGAAGGTTTGATATCCGGTTGTCTGTTCGGATGTGGTTTATGTGGTCGATTTCGAGGCTGTAGTCTACGGGGATGCCGTAGATTCCAAGTGCTACGGCATAGAGTGCTCTGTGAATCGGGATGTGGATGCGTTTTCCCTGATGTGTTGTTTTGGTGTAGTAGTAGCCGTCGTTTAGGTATACGGGGATTGGGTTTCCGGTTTTGTCGGTGATTGTGCCGTTTATGAGGTCGAATTTCCATTCGCCGGTTGTGTGTTTGGCGAGGGCTACTATGTCGCAGGTGTGGTATTTGTTTTTGTTCATGCGAGTGCCTCTTCTTCGATGTAGTGCTGGCGGCGGATTTCGTCGCAGTATTCGTCAAGACGGGTGCGGTTTATGTTGGCGTAGATTTTGAGCCAGTGTTTGAGTGTTTCGTCTGTCGGGACGGCATCGGTTCTGTTGAAGAGTTCGCGTCTGATGTCGTCTAAGAGGAATGTGTACACGGGGGCAATTCCACGCATTGCGATGACAGAGAATGCCATTTCGTCTAAGATGCCAAAGAAGGCATTCATTCTTTTCTGGAGTTCGGTTTTTCTTTTGTTTTGGCGGTTTAGTTCTGCTGCGTCTCCGTAGATTAAGATGTGTGCGGCGGCGGTGTAGAGTTGTGTTCTGCTCTGGTATCCTAAGGTTTCGGCGAGTTCGTCGAGCTTTTCGGTTTCAGCGGAGGTGAGATTTGCATAGGCGTATGCCTTTTTTACTTTATTTATCATTTTTTGTAAGTTGTAAGCGGAAGAGCCGCTTCGCTTGTTTCGCTCGTTTTGAGCGCTTGGAATGACAAACTGCCGTATGGATTAGTTTGATGTCACAGTACGACAGATAAAATAGAGACTGCTGTTTTTCTCCTCGCTTCGAAACCGGAGATTGCGGCAGTTCTCTTTTGCGTGTGTGTTTGTGTGAGTTTTTCCTCCTTGATGTTTTGGAGAGCGTCAGCTTGTCATTTGCTCATGCCAGCCTGCGGCTCTTGATTTTCTGTGATGCGAAAATTCACATCACT
>ERZ808048.42-NODE-42-length-27415-cov-7.637428_pt1 | contig 27415 bp, 36 predicted proteins | sample MGYA00380197_ERZ808048 | MGnify/ENA primary metagenome ERZ808048 (study PRJEB31490, sample SAMN06133377) | cow dung metagenome | isolation source: M1 | host: cow | place: China: Chengdu | collected 2015-05 ... | reverse complement strand
AAAATGACCCAAAAATGAAAAATCAAAATTCATAAATATATCAAAACAAAGGCTTTATGAATATAATATCACCTCATTATGTAATTGATGAGGTGATGCTTTTTTAAGTGCAAATAAGTGCAAGTAAGGGCATAAATGATTGATATCCAACAAAAACGATAATTTTTTAATGCACCTAAGCTAATGTGCTCATGACCCAAATTTGGCTCAAATTTGATGATTTTGTCACAAAAATGACACAAATTGCTGTCTGACATCAGCTTACACAAAAAGTAAAAAAATTCAAGTTTTTTTCTAAAGAGGAAATAACAAGAATATCTGTACCTAACTGAGCATTAACGAGTCGTCGATTTTTGTGGTTTAAAAATGGTTAACAATAAAAATAGAACTCCCGTAGCCTCGTCTTATGAATATTACCCTAATCACACCAGAAGACCTCCAGAAACTCACGGAGACCATTTCTAAGCAACTAGCAAGGTTGGAGGATAAAATCAATTCCGCAAGCGTTCTGAGCAAATACGCGGACCTTAAGACCATCACTAAGCTATTTGGGTACACGTCTACGCAACGCATGCGCGCGTTTATTGAAACTGCAATTGAGGAAGGGCACACCATCAGAATGATAAAGCCAAAAATCAACCGCTATGACAACAACGCTCGCATTCATTATCACATCCAGGACGTCGAAAACGCATTTTTATACTCACAAAAGGTCAGTTAAAGGGCTGATTTTAGCTTGAACTCATTAAGTATTAGCGGTATCTAGCTTAAAAATTCATCAAAATTGAAAAAAAGTGTGTACGAAGCTCAAGTTTCTCGACATAATGACCTCGTCACCTGCTAAGACACGAAGCATGAGTGACTAACAACAAAAACAAACTAACAAAACACACGATTATGTCAAACAACATCGACACCACCGCCGCCGCTAACGTAGAGCTTAACGTTAACACTGATGACGTCATCCTCATCGCTCAAGCACCCATTGAGGTAACTGAATGGAGCTACATCAGCGGTTGGTTGAAGAGCGACGTAGCAACTGACCTCATCGCTCAATACGTAGCCGAGGGTACTTACACCAAGAAGCAAATCAAGAAGGGCTCACCTCGTTTCGCCAATGGTAAAGATAAGACAGATGGTTACGAAGTGCGCATCATTGCGGTAAGTGGTATTCACCCTGAACTTGAGCAATCAGTTGTAGGTTATCGCAAGCAAATGGAGAAGAAAGTAAAAATTGACACCACACAATTGCGTGCTTGGAAGGCGCTCCTCAAAATCGAGAACATCGCACTCAACGAAGATGGTCAGTTGAAAATGACTGATAAATGCATCTGGTTGGCTGATGGCTCCCGCATTCAGTTGGTAGTTAAGAAGTAAAGTTAACATTAACAAAGGGGCATTCGCAAGAGTGCCCCGCTTATCTGATTATGAAGTTTAAGTTTATCTCAGCGGCTTTTTGTGTAACGTCTAACGCACACAACACATTTACAGAATTAGAAATCAAATTGCAGTTAACCCGCCATTTATGTGGGGATTGGGGCGACCTTAGCAAAAGTGATAAAAAAGCAAATGATGTCGCGTTAACAACTGGTGATAGAATTCTATCAGCGTACAACATTGGAACGCGGCGTATGTGGATTATCACAGATGCAGAAGATGACAATGGCGTAAGAAATTATACAACTGTTTTACTCCCAGAAGATTATTAATATGGCAACTGTTTTCACGCGTAAAGGCAAGAAGGGTGAACGAGTTTATTTTGACTACGTTCGCAATGGTAAGCGCATACGTCAGAAGTCTGACATTATTCTCAGCGGTTCAGCTCTTCATAAGAGAGAACAACTGAGGGAAGCGTTAATTGAGTGTATGCGCTTAGAAAAAGAGGGTGTAATGCCTTCACGAAAGCCAACCTCGATTGTAGATTGGATTCAGTCATGTAAAGGCGGTTATACTCCTAAATCAAAAGAAAATGTTGAGGTATGTAAACGCAAATTCATTTCTTGGTTGAAATCGAATAACTTACACAACATTTCTTTTGATGCCTTTACGCGTGAAATGGCCGAGGACTATTTGCGTTTTTTGATAAGGTCAATGCGTAAGAATAGTGCCAAAGGGATGTATGGTTGGATTAAGGTGTTTTATAACACCGCTGTTGAGGAGGACCTTATTCAACGTAACCCTTTGCAGTTAAGTCGCAGAAAGATTAAAGAGATATATTCTGAAGCGGATGATGAACCTAATACGCAAGCCTTTACCATTGAGCAACTTAAATACCTTGTTAGTATGACCGAGGTACCCAATAACGCTAAAATCAGAAGCGGCTCTGTTGTAAGGTTAAGCGATTTAGTGTTAATTACTTTCTTGTGCAATGGTCGTCGTATCAATGAGATATTAGGCTTGAAATGGTCAGATATTGATTGGGAGTCACGCATTATCACGTTTAAGACTTCTAAGACAGGGCAGGTGTGCTATGTGTATATGTGCAAAATGTTAGAAGAACGCCTACTCGCTATTAAGAATAACCATTCTGCATATCGTGGTACAAAGGTTGCGAATCGTAGCGCGTTACACGTTTTTAAGCAATGTGCAGACACGGTGTATCAGAATCAATTACGCGAAGTGTTAAACGCTTTACAATGGGTGCCTGATAGCGGGTTCCAAGGCTTATCTCATCACTCAATCAGAAGAAGCGTTGAGACACTATTGATTAACAAATTTGGTTTTGAAGTGGGTGATCACCTTGTAGGGCATAAATCCGCGTCAATAGGTATGCGTCACTACTACGACAAATCATCAAATAACGTAATCTACAAAGAAGCGGCTGAGTATTTAGAGAGTTTACTATTAAATTAACCAGATACAAAGAAAAAGAATGGGGTACCCACTCGGGTACCCCTCATTTATTTTACTAATATGAAGAATTGATAGTTAACGAGAGATTTTGATAAAGTAGCGGATGTTGGCCTTCATCTGAGCAGGCAATTCATTGAAGTAGTAAGACTTCTTCTTAAACGTATAAGCAAACTCATTCTGAGCGTAAAGGTTTACAAAATCGATAAACTGATTGAAAGTATCATAGTGCTCAGCGCAAGCAATAAGAGCATCAGCGCAGTTCTTATTATTGGCGATTTCTGAGAAATGACACACGTGGCTAATGAGGGTGGCTTCAGTGCGGTTGCTGTTGCGCTTAACGAATGTGGTATAAATATCAGTCATGTTTTTTAATGTGTGGTTAATTGATGATTTCTTTTTAATTCAGTTCTATTTTTTATTTTAGCCATATTCGCGTTACACTCGTTTTATTCAAGATTTTACTCATTTTTGATTTAAAGGCATGCACACGGCCTTTTTGACCTTTTTATTATACCCAAGCCTCAAAATTAAATCGGAGCGTTTCTGGAGCTATCCAGGCTCAAAATTTGGCTTGTTTTATTTTTATGCTTGAGGTGAGCCTTGAATTTTGGTATAAATCAGACGTTATGACAGACGAAATCAAATACTGGCAGAGCGAAGACTACGAGCCTAACTGGGACGACTTCTTTGAAGAATGGGAAGCAGGTAATGCTGATTACGTAAACGAATGGTATTACGAATTAGATGACTGCGATGATTGGGAATATCCTCGAAATCCCTTTGTAAAGGCGGTTAGTGAGGGTAGAACGTCTTTCGCTGCGCAGCTTACCGACTTCATTGAAGAAGGCGAAGAGTTTTACGATATGATTATGGACTTCTGCGCTGGTGACTTAGATGCGATGACTCTCATCATTGAGAATTCTCGTTGGTACAAGTCTGACACAATTGCTAACATATACGAAGGTTTGCGCAATCGTGAGACCCTTAGGCAAAGTGCACGGGAAGCTGCAGGTAATGCAGCAGCGCTTCAAAAACAAGTAGAGGAGCTTCAATCTGACTTAGAGTTCTATAAGAATGAGTGCTTAATGAAGGACGAGGAAATCAACCGCCTTCAGGAGATTCTTGACGAGAACGGTATCGACTACTAATTAACACAACAATAAAACAATGAGAGCGGAGACCAAAATCTCCGCTCTTTTTATTACAGACTGTTTAGGCCATCAAGCAACTTCTGTTTCAATTCTTCACTTGCATTTTTATCAAAGTAAATAAGACCATCACCACGATGCACCGCTACCTTTTCATTTGAGTAGATACCGCTCATCAATTCCTTTCTGTTGAGCATCATAGCCACTAATACGTGTAAAGGGTCATAATCGTTATCACTACCCACAGCATACTCATTCAATAAGTGTTCCGTAACACCGGCATTCATGCCTTCTTTATTTGTTTCAACATTGACTATTAATTGATTGCCATCGTAATTGTAAGAGTTGATTTCGCACCCCAATGTAGCAGCGATGGCAACGGCTGATAATGATTTAGTGCCGACGTTAAACCCGGTCGGGATATATTCACCTTCACCTGAATCATTCTTCAGCATTGTATAATAAGGTGTAACTATTTGCTTAAGTGGTTTATTTTCAGTAATAACTGACTTAAGAACCTGATAATTGTGATTACAAAGTTTAGCATACTGAGCGAGATTTGTACACGGTTTGTACTTTTCAGGTAATTTGTAAAGTTTAATAACATCTTCGCAACACCCTAACTTATTGTAAAACATAGAAGTATCGTCAAATTTCCATGTTGCTGATTTAGGTCGTTTAGCATTACTATTTAAATCTAACGTACTAACAACATCATAACTGCGCATAGCAAAGCCTAATGCAATCAAAAATGACGCAAGAGACACATCATTAACTTTTAAGCTATAATCCATATCGTTATTTAAAGTCTGTTTTCCATAGGAAATCAACACATTAAAATATAAAATATAAGGTATTATGGCAGATTTAAGAGTAAATGTAACAGCAGATGTATCTAAAGCCAAAAAAGATTTAAAGGGCTTAGAGAATGATATTAAACGCATGCAAAGGACTGCATCTAAGCCGGTTGGTGGTAAGGGCGGTGCAGGTGGTCTCAGTGGTAAAGGCGGTGGTTTTAACTTAGGCAGTCTCGGTGGTGCCGGCGGTTTCCTCGGTAAAATAGGTGGTTTTGCCGCTGCTGCTGCCCCTTATGCTGCCGCTGCTGCTGCAGCCGTAAAAGGCATAAAAGCTATGAATGATGCTTGGGCTAATATTAATAAAAATGTTTATGCGTATAATGCCAAAGCCATCGAAATGAATGAGAAATTCGGAGCGATAACGAAAAGCTTTACTGGAACAACTGCTGGTGTTAAAGCGTTAACTGCTAATATTCAATATTTAGGTGCTAATGGAACGGTTCCTGTTGACCAATTACAACAATCTGCCGGCCGTTTATTAATGGCATTTAAAGGTAACACCGTAGAAACCACAAAATTTACTCACATAATCGCTGATCTTGCCGCAGCTACCGGTCGCTCAACTGATGAAATCGCTGATGTTATAGTTAAAGTCGAATCACTTGGTTATGCTGAGGAAAGTAATATTAAACAGCTCCAAGAAATGGGCATACCTATTTATCAAGGTATTGCTAAAGAACTCGGTATCAGCGTAGGTGAAGCAAAAGAGTTGGTTAAGGCCGGTAAATTATACACTGCTGAATTTGAAGCAAGTTTAGAAGCTGCTAAGAAGTTATCAGCGGAAACGGCTAACACTAGAAAAAATCTTACTACTGTCCAACAGTTACAAAGAGAAAATGAGCGCACTGGTCGCCTTTTCGGTAATGGCGAAGACGGCACCCCTGCTGAAAGACAAGAAGTAAGGTCAGCAAAACGTTTAAATGATAGAATCGAAGGCAGTCGTACAAATAGAATGACTGCTGCACAAATGGGTGATGCTCCGTTAGATTGGGCAGCAAGTGAGGGTTCTTATTTGCTTAGAGCAGGAGCAGAAGAAATGGTGTTAGCCGGTGGATATTTGGCTGATGTAACGAAAGCGTTGACTACTGACGAACACCAACGATCTGCTGAATCCGCAATCAGTTCATCAGCTATATTGACCGGCAGATATTCTGACGTGAAAAAGGGTGCAGCCCTACACACTGGTGGTAATGTAGGTGAATATATTTCAAAGGGGCATTTTGGAGATATTAAAGGTTCTGAGTTAACACCTGCGCAAGTGGCTCAAATGCTGATTAATGGTGAGGTCGTTGATGATAAAGGCAATGTGATAGAAGACGTAGCATTGGGTGACCCGATGTTAGCCGGCTTGTTGAGAGATATTCAATCTTTACGCAGATTATCGGGTGGTGATTTAAATAAAATTGTTGAGGGTGATATTCTTCGCGGAGGTGACGGAATAAACAGAGGTGGCGGTACATTAGATTTCGCTATAAATCACCCTCGTGGTATTGATGATGCTACAAGAAAAGAAGCAGCTGAGCAGTTAAAAGTTAATGCTGAGTTATTAGAGTATTTAGTCCAGGCGTACGAAATCCGTAAAAAGCAAGTAGAAGAAGAAAAGAAACGTTTATTAATTGAGAAACGTGGCAAAGAGCTTCAGTTAGAACAACTTGCTAAAGATAAAGAGTATGTCGCTGTATGGAATAAGAAAAATACTGGGACTGATAAATGGACTGGTGCTGTTGGTGATGGAAAAGATGCCTTAAGGCGTTATAACGAAGGCTTAGCGCTTATTCGTGAAGGTAAAGGTACTGACCAAATCGCGGCTTATGTTAAATATTGGGAGGCTTTTGCTAAAGAAGAAGAAAAACGTTTAGCTGATGAAAAGAAACGCAGACAAGATAGACGCGAATATGAATTAAACCACAATGCCACAACCAGAAAGGTTAATGCCGGTTATCGATTTAAGCTTGACTTAACTAAAGCTCAAGAAGAAATGCGTAAACTCGGTTATGACGATACAATGATGTGGCTTTACGGTGAAGATTTAAAGCGAAAAGCAGAGGAACCTTATTCTAAAGAGTATAAAGAGAAAAAGCAACAATACATCGATACCGCTGCAAAGCTCGCAGAATTAGGTGTAAAACCAACGCAGAGACACTTAGAACAAAGCGCTCAGCAATGGAAATACGATGCGGAAGAACAAGGTATACCGCATAGAAAAATTTCTTATGAACGAGGTGCATGGGGGCAAGGTTTACGTTTAGAAGAAACTGACCCGGTTGCAGTTGAGCTTGCACAACAACGTAAAGAATTGACTGAGCAATTAAAAGTGTTGGAAGAGCAAAGAGATTTAGCTAAAGAGCAGTTAGCTGCAATTAAAGCAATAGACACTACACCGAAAGCACAATAAGCATAAAAAATTAACGCATAAATAATTACAATGAATAATCGAGATAATACAAATTTTGACAGCACTATTCCTAATGATGCAACTGTAAGCGGTGTGCGCCCTGTTTCCATGGGCTCCATCGCCTTACTGCAATTAATTGATAACCCAATCGGTACTGCATTATTGAGAGGTGAGGATATCCCGTTTGAAAACTCAATGGCAATGTTGCAATTCGCTTATATTCATACGCATAATTTAGAGGATTTAACTCACGATGTCTTAAAGTTTAAAGCTGAGCCTGAGGCATTGTTTAATAAAGTTGTTCAATGGGGAGTAGAAATAAGCCCCAATGATATGCTTAATATTTACGTTGATGTTATGCGCGATAGGGATAACATTAAGAATGCAAAAACAACTGTAATATCCTCAGGAAGTAAAGGCAGTAAATCAAAAAACGAGCATGGCCAGCGTTAACAACGATGTGGACAGTTGCGCTGGCTAAACACATGGGATTAAGTAGAAAAGAAATCAATGAAATGCCGCTTTACAAGGTTATGTTGTACTATCATTGCATAAACGTTATGAATGGAGTTAATACTAAATGGGAATTTGCTGATGCTAATACACCAAAAATAACATTAGATAGCATTAATGATTTCTTACAGGAAATATAAAACATTAATAAAATGAGTAATGTATTAAAAGAAAATATTGCTTTACGTAAGCAACCGTCATGGGTGGTGGTGAATCAAAAACCGCACCCTAATGTATTAACTGAAAAGAACTGCTCTTCCGACCAAACTGAATACGAAGAATATTCATTTACTGGTAATTTAGATGAAATTATTGAGCAAGAAGCCGTAGAATTGGATAAAGGTTATTTAAACGTTGCAGATAAATCACTGGTACCGGGTACGGAAGATACTTTTTATGTTGGTAAAGAAGTTGTATGTACTCGCACAAGATTAAATGGTGATATTTGGGAGTTGAAGGTGCGCGTTCAAAAAATTATTTGGGTTGATGAAGAAGAAATTTCTGAAAATCAAGCAACTGCAAATGAATCTCAATTCGGTTCTGAAAAAGAGCCCCGTGTTATGAGTGTATCAAGTACAGCTATTCAACAGTCAATTTTGTTTAGATCCGATTTTAAGGGTTTAACGGCTCAACAACGTGCTATCATTAAAAAGTACATGAATGGTGCTACTGATGCGACACGTGTTCCTTATGCTTCTACTTTGGCCGGTGGAAATGCTGGTGGTACGACTGGTGGTACGACTCAGACAGGACCGGGCGGAAAAGCAGCTTTATCAAATAGGCTTCTAATAGATGAGGCAACTGATGCCGGTCTTGCAGGAGGTATAAATAACCCATACGTTGCAGCGGCTTTGAAAACACCGGTTTATTATGTGCCGAATATCAATATTCAGTTATCTTACTGGAAAGGCGCTAAACCTTCTAGTGGCGTTGATGATGGTGTGGGTGCGCCTTCTGCCGGTGGCGGTAATTCTTCTGCATTACCTGAAGCTTCTAAAGCAAAAGTCGGTGAATTATGTGAGCCGCCTAAAGGATTTGAGTTAGACCCTAAAAGTGGGTACGTATGCCTTTTTATGGGACGTTCATATAGCAAATCTGCGTCAGGTAAAGGTTATTTAATTCAAGAAAATTATAACATCGGTCAATATGATCCAAGCGCATGGACACCTGCGATTAGCGGCGGTGGTTCTACGGGCGGCACAACAACTAATTAATATGGCTCAGTTAAGATTATGGAGAGAAGGTGAGGTCATTACTCATGAACGCTTAAATGAAGCTATACAAGCTATTGCCGGGACTAGAAGTTCTATTTCAAAAGTAGCAAGTATCAGTAATGATAACAGCGTTAGTGATATCGGTATAAATAGTTCTTCTACAGTACCATATAACTGGATTGATAACACACCTCAAGAAGATACAACGGCTGAAATGTGGGACCAAGATGGTGAAAGCACTATTTTGGATGGTTGGAGTAACTGGAGTGCTTCGACGCCTGGTTTATACGGTAGAGTGAATGGCACAGAAGCTGTCTTAACGGGTAATAATAAATATAAACCAGTTAATGCAGGGAGCTGGTGGGGTATTGGATTTGAAGAAAAAGAAGCAAATGCTAATATACCCGGTGACCCTTTGTGCATGATAGCTTGTTATAATAATATCAAGTGCGATTCTATTTTATGGCAGAAGGTGACCATATCACCGTGGGGAGGTGAAGAATCTGGTGATACCGCTGAGTCATTAGTTACAACAGAATTATGCTTTTTACCTAAAGACGAAACTCCTAAAAATAAGCGTTGGACATCAATGGTGTGCGGTCATTTCTATCGACCGTTAAATCGCATTGTGCGTGATTGCACCAATAACTTTAGTGAATGGGCAAGCGGAAGTTGGAAAAGTATTGCGGTTAATAATACCATGATATGGCCAATTCCTGATGCTAAAGAGTCTTATAATTTTACCAAAATACCTGAAAGCACGGAAATAGATTTTGAGGTTAAACAATCGATTGCTCCGTTGCCGGTGGGTTATGTCGAGCCTAACGGTGAAACCGATACAGTTTATACTCCCGGTGTCAACTTTGATTATACTTACCCACAAACAACATTTTGGAATGGTGGTGGCTTGGAATTTATGGTAAATTGCAGCGAAGTTACGCCTAAGGATGAATTTTGCGCAATGTTAAATCCGTATATTCGCTCAGGTGTTGAATTATACGGTTATCATAATATGGCTCATGGTGGTGGAATTCAAGAAATGTATCAGTTGAATAATACCTCACCGATACCATTCCATCAGGACGGTTTATTAGCATGTTGGCCAATTGAAGAAGTTAGACACACTCCCTGTGGTGATAATGGTGAAAAAATAACAATCACACAAAAAGGGCATATAGGTTTAAGTTCTTTCAAAATTAATGCTAATTCTTGGCAAATTGGATTCCAACCGCTTGGATCTATTCAATATCATATTTATGATGAACCCTTTGACCCCGTAGAACCCGGCGAAACTAAAAATATAGTAGTTAAAGAGCATGTCTGTGCATATAACTGGACCGATGTTAACTGCACCGTTAACGGTAATACTACGATTTACACAATTAATACTGTTCCTCGCGTATTAAGTCCGTTAGAAATATGTGGCGATGGTTATCTTTCTATTGATATCCCTGAGCTAAATGACCAATTAAAGCCTTATTATCCAGTGCTTTGTGAGCATCCTTGTTGTTTGGCGAGAATTAGGTTATGTAAGTCTAATGATGGTATGCGTGACATTTATAAGCCGATTCTGCCACAATGGTTATTAGATCAAGCTCAGTCAACGCCAGCATACTTCCCTAAAGGTTTGCATAACGCAACATGTGGTAAGAATATGACGTGGGAAGAAATGAGGGGTGCAGGACCGATTAGAATATCTTACAGTAGCTCACACGGTTACGGCATAACAGCCATGATGATAGGTGATTACCTGTCATTCTATGTTGAATAAACAATTAAAGCCCTCTTAACTGAGGGCCTTAATTTTAATTTCTGCTTTGTTTTTTTCGTCGTTTACCGTTGTTTCGTTCATTTCAAAGGCAAACTTGTTTAATAGTGATATTGATTCGCTTTTAGCTGTAATCAAGTCTTGTGCTTTAGTTTCGTTTTCGTAAATCATAATTAAATGAAGTTGACTTCAGGTTGGTTTAACATCCACTGTCTTTCTTTTGACCAATCGTAAAGGTCGTTATTATCTTTCATTCTCGTAGGGTAGTTATGTGAATTATCAGCATAACGCTTTTCTTTCATAAACTCACCATTGAGATAGCCGAATCCGATTAAGTCAATGTGCTCACAACCTCGATTGATGAAGTACGCAATGGCTTGCGGTCCTGCTGATACGTGTGAATGGCCAATTTCGCTTGCAATAAGCAGCTTTTCTCTTTCCGAGTATCCTATGCTTTGGTTGAGTATAATAATGCGTTGTGCGCGGTCCAGGGTGCCTTTATCAAAGAATTTAGAGTCATGTCCTACCCATTGAGCCCAACGTGTGATAATAACGTCAGTTCTTGTACCTACGCATTCAGGTCTACCGTACATTTTGTTAATACGCACAATCAAATCCCATCGATCTGATTCATCAATTTCTTTTTGAAGTCTGCGGGAATCAAGGTCCTCACCGCTTCCGATTATCAAAACTTTCTTATCTTTTAAAGAAGTCTCGAATTCATCGGGTGCTACTGCTGTTTGGTCGTTAGTCATCGCTTTGCTAATACTTTATCAATAAAGGGGTTAAATTCTTTTAATTCTTCTATCATTTCCGCAACTGCATCATAGCGTTGATGAATCGATGTGCCATAAGTCGTTTTCCATAATGTTACTTTAGTATTACGATTATTAAGAATATCATCTAACAATGCAGCACGGCCGGCTATGCGTACAAATAAGGCATCTATGTTCTTTTGATTAACGCCTCGCAAATTACTCTTGCATATAAAGCTGACTAAATGCTTACAAATATCAATTCTATAATCGTTTAAGAACTCGGTCAAATAGTCAAGTTGCTCTTCATCAAATAACGTTGTATCTAAATCGCAGTTGGACATAAACTCTTCTTTTATTTTAGCATCGTTATTATTTTCCGATTCAATAAAATTATGTTGTGACCAATCTTCTTTATACTCAATCATTTCTATCTCCTTTTCTAAATATTTCGCATAAAATGTCCTTAATTACACAAATGCCAATAAGAACAGGAACACATAAAATCATCGCCGTCAATATCTGGAATAAAGTAGTTAATATCAAACTCATACAATATTATTTACCCGATTTGCGCACTTTTTCTTGTGCCATTTTGAGTATTTTTTTATATTCTTCTTTATTAATATGTTGAAAAAATCTTTCGAGCTCCTCATAAGTTTCAAGAACTGCTAATGAATCACAAAAATATTCTAAAGTCAGTTTATTCAATTCTTCTTCTGTATACATCGAAAATATTTAACAACCAATTTCTTAATAAAAAAGAGCAGCGTGGCTACTCGCTGCTCTCCTTAATTATGAGTTCAATTTATACTACAAATCTGAAGGCCAATATTCTTCGTCAATGTTTTCTTTTATCCATTGTTTTGTTTCTTCCAGAATATCAGTGTTCTCAATATATTTATCCGGTATTTGAGCTTCCAGAGAATAAATGTTGGAAAATTGAGCTTCTGCCGTAAACTTTTTTTCTAATTGGTTAAGCGTTTTCATTGTCTAATACTTCTAATTCATCAAGTGTTGTTTCTAATTCATCTAATACAGCCAATGCTTTTTTAATACGTGCATAATATTTTTTCAAGCTGGCCGATATACGTTGATTTCGGGTTCCGTGGTTGCAGTTCTCCTTAACAGTAATCGCTTCTAAGTTGCTTAAATTATTATCAAGCTTGTTTTCGTTAATGTGATTAATTACTAACCCCTTAGGAATAGGACCGTTAAATGCTTCGTAAATGAATCGATGTGCGTAAACAGTCAATTGATTTTTATTATCATCCAAAAGGGTACACATAAGGTAACCATTAGGTTGTTCTTTCTGTGCTAAGAATTTACGTGTTTTAATGGAGAAAATAGCGCCGTTATCGAAAATAATATAATCTGAAAAATTGTTTTTAGTAGTTGCTTTCATTAATATTATTTAGCGACGTAACGCCGAACAAAATGCTTAATTTGTGAATATTTTTTAACTTTTTTTATTTTTTGTGTGATGAAGTATAAATTTCTCAGCACGTTTAATCTGTTGATACAAATCTAATCGGCATTCTGCATACGGTTGCAAATATGATAAGTGTCCGCATTCAATGAATCCACCCACATATTCAAGCTGTTGCGGTGTGTTATAAAGCGTCGGGTTCCAAACTGCATAATTAGCATGTAACTGGTCAGCTAATATACCTTGAGCTATTACTATTTGCTGAGGGTGTGAAATTAATGTAAGGTAGTATAAAAATACTTCTAAGCAGTTACGTGCACTAAAAGCATCCATATAAGCATCCTTAAGCGCATTTGTTAACGGTTCAACCACTGCACCCCTGAAGCCGAAGCAAGACACATTAGGTACAGTTGATTGATTGTCAATAACGTACCATGATAAAGTTTGTTCATTCATTAATGCATCTATGAATCCGTTTTTATTAAGAATTATCGCTGATGGGTTAGAATAAATAATCGTTTCATACTGACCGGCTAAAGTCGCAAATATCGTAAGCATTTTAGACAAATTACCGAATCCTTTTCTATCACCGATTGACATTTCTTTTATGTTGTAAGTATCACTCGGTACGCTGATTTCATCATCAGAAAAATAAATAATATCACTTACGCTGTCGAATCTTCTGATAGCTGATGAGTGCAAATGTAATATTGACTCATCTTTTTTTGTTGCGAATGAAATATAACAAATCTTTTTCATATTATTAATTATCAGTTCTCATTCCGTTCTTTCTCAAGTCATCCAATTTCAGAAAATAATTGTAATCTTCAGGGTAGTCTATATCGATGACGTAAGAATTATTAACGATGCAATTCTTCTTCTTTTTGTGTTGCCATAAGCATTTTGATCCGATATCAGATGACCAGGCATAACCGGCTCCATCATACATTTTGACATAACGGCCTTCACGTGTATTGCGGAAATGCTCAGACCAATTATTATCGTGAATTACCCTCCAGCCTTCTAAAGGAGTTTCCGCATATGTTACAGTGAGTTTTTTAGGTGAGTTAATTACTGATTCATATAAATCTTTTAATAAACCTTCACGGCGGGCAGGTTGGGTATATTGAAGCAAAATATTAACATCACCCTTAATGCGCTTTTCTGCGTATTTCAATAGCGGCTTCATATCATTGGAATATTGATCAGGAATCCAAAGAGGGTGTATTTTGAATGAGTACTGTTTATCACCATCGGTATCAACCGGCACATTCTTATTTCTGAGCTCCCAGACTATTGCGATTTTGTCTCCAGTCTCAATTGAGGGTATTTCCTTATCAAGCCATTCCAAAGTGTAATCGCGCAAGTATCTGTTCTTACTAGGGAAGCGTACTGATTCTTTTGAATTAGGAAGAATAATATTGATGATTTGAAAACTCATAAAATTATTTAGTGCTGATTTACCTGAAATCAATTTCATTTGATGAAGTTGACCTGACATAAAGAAAAAACCGCTGATTTGTGGTCAGCGGTTCTAATGAAATTGCAATATGAGATTATTTGTTGGGTTCCAACCAACGTTCTTAACACCTCGTTAAGAAATAGTAATCAGCGTGACAATTTATATAAAATTAAATACATTTTTTTCTTTCTATCAATTAAGTTTATTAGGTGCTGATTACAATGATATGAAGATATTTATAAGTTTTGTTGGTTTCCGACCAACGGACCTCACACCCATGAGGTCAGGGACTAATAATAATGACATCTATATTTATGCTTCAGTTCTGATTTTTATTTGAGTTAAGTAAGAAAAAATCAAAAATTTTAATCAGCCCTTATTAATCGGCAGCCATCGATTCAAAATGCCTTCTATTTCGCTCCAGAATGCTTGCAGAAATCGTTTGCACATGTTTTGTGATAAAGTTTACGTAAATTGATTGTGGACGATTTCTGCAAGTGTTTAAATGAATCATTGTACCCTGCGGGGCTAAAATGCAAAGAGCAAGCTCTCATCTCGCTGCGCTCGACCGTTGATATCGCCGGCCCCTTACGTGTGCGTTACGCGTGTGCATCGCGTGTGTGCGATTAAAATAAAGAAAAAATATTATTAGTAATAATAATATAAAAAAGAAAGAAAATATACATTAATATTACATAGTTATAATATTATTATTTTGGTATTACATTAATAACAACGATATTATTTAAGGGGCTTCGCCCCTTTATTTTTGTTTAATTTAGCGCCGCAGGCATCAATGATTTAATTGTATTCATTGTATTAATAGTATCAATTGATTACGTTGTTTTAATTGATTCTATTGATACCGTTAATACTATTGTATCAATTAATTCATTTATAATGTTTAATGTAAAATTTATAAGTTTACAACGCGCGCGCGAGGGCGGGTGCATGCGTGAGGCCGAGGTTGATTCTACACCGACAACCAAACACAAAATACCTCCATAATCGCACAGAAACGCTTGCAGAAATGCGTTGATGCGTATTTGCGTAAAAGTACCAGCAAAAAGACCGCGGAGAGTTTCTGCAAGCATTTAAACGCAAAATGAGTAAAAATAAAAAATGTCAGGGAAGTGAGAAACCCTGACATCATGACAAGCAACTAACCAATTCACTTTTTAAATAAGCGCAACCACCACAACAATGAGAAACAAACACACAATCACGCTCTGAGATTATTATACCTTGAATCTACATCTATTTACCCTGAATTTTCTATAAACATCAAAAAAGTTGCATTTTTCTTATACCCTACCACTATAGGGGGCTATTAAGGCATCTATTGGAGGGGGGTGCTCCTCGGGGGGTTCTCCGTCGCTTGCTCCATTTCTCACGAAAAAAGCTCAGGAACATTTGTAACTGATTGATAATAAGCACTTAGGAAAACGCTCGTTATTGATAATCAACGAAATGCGGAAAAATGAGGATAAATATTTAGTATGGATGAGCTCGATCAAATATTAAACTTTGTTAATACTGAGGTTGTAAACACATCAGAAGAGACATTGGTTCAACGTTATAGCCGCATGGAAAATAAATCTTATGCGCAGTTGTTGCAAGTACAGGAGCTATTAGATCAAGCAATTGCCGGTGCTGATTTCCAAATGATTAAATCGTGTGTCGGTAGTGTAAAGGATTTAACAACAACTTATAATGAATTATGCCGTTTGCGTAGAATCGCTGACGTAGAAGAAGGTAACGTATTACCGATGGAAGTGTTGGAACGCTACAAAACTTATTTTTACCCTAAATTGCAAGAGGGTATTGAGAATATGCGCATCAGTATTGAAAACCTTTTGCCAACTGATTTGGTGCCAGAGTTTAAGAGAGCGTGGAACATGTCATATTACCGTTATACCGATGCGGCTAAAGAAGCAGAAAACGGATTGATTGAGTATAAGCAAATTGCACAAATGGAAGCATTATCTAACGTGTCAGCGAGAGAAAATAATAAGCATAAAGCCGCTAATGCAACACGTAAGAAGTTGGAAAAGAAAAAGAAAGAGAAAGAATAATGGACTTATCAGCATTGCTTTATAAAGAAACATTACAAGAGCCGGCGTATAAGTGGCTGGAAAACAACGTTTATCTTGATTCCAACGTATCACCGAATGCGCCTGGTAACCTTGATTTATCTCGACAACCATGGGCACATGAAATATTAGAGTCGATGATGGACCCGCGAATCAATGATATTAAACTGGTTATGGGTGCTCAAACTGGTAAAACAACTTTATTGATGCTTTGTTATCTATTAAAAGCGAGGTTTGAACCACAGCCTACATTGATTGCATTAAGCACGGACCCATTGTGTGACCGTTTAATTAAGCGCAGATTAATACCTTTATTGAAGTGTAACCCTTGGTATGGTGACCAGTTACCCGCTGAGAACCGTGGGCAGGAGTCAATGATTCTAATGCCAGGCATGCCAACGTTTTACACAGGTGCACGAACCGCTGATAAGTTATCCTCAATGCCCGCATCATTATTGTTGCTCGATGAGGTGTCAAAGTTTCAAAAAGGCTCGTTAAAAGAAGCACATCCGTTATTGCTTGTAAAAGAACGCGTTAAGTCATTCGCTAACCATTTAATTGTATCATCCTCAACGCCTTCTGATACTTCTGATGTATTCTGGTCGGAATATTTGCATTCTTCTCAGTCTCATTACTTTATGCCGTGTCCTCACTGTAATGAAGAGTTTGAGTTTATTTGGTCAAAAGATAACGTAGTTTGGGAAGAGGGTGATACCGAAACTATAAGACAGACAGCTCATTATGTGTGCCCATTCTGTAAAGGTAAGATTACTGACGAAGATAAAGAGAACATTATGAAGAAGGGGCATTGGGTTAAATCTAAGGGTGACCACGCTAAAGGACACATCGGCTACCACCTTAATTCTATGTATTCACCTTATGTGCGCTTCGGCGATATCGCGGTTGAGTTTATTAAAGCCAATGCATCGTTAATTAAACATGAAGCACTTAGGAACTTCTGGAATAGTTGGCTCGCTTTACCGTTTGAAGAAATGACGTTGCAGACATCAGATGAAGATTTGCGTAATGCCGTTGATATGAATATTAACCGTGGTGTTGTACCTGATGATTGTGATTATATCGTTTTAGGTGGTGACCCCGGCGTTAATGCAAGTCATTGGGTTGCAAGTGCTGTGTGCTCTGATGGTACTATTCGTGTAATTGATTGGGGAACGTTATTATCATTTAAATCCTCTGATGGTCACTACGGTTATAAATCGTTGGTTGAGGACTTAGAATGGACTGACCGAAAAGGTGAGAAGTGGGGCGTTGATATCGCTTATATTGACTCAGGTTATTCTACTTATGAGATTTATGACGAATGCCTTAGCGGAATACCCGGTCAATTAAATCCGACTAAAGGTTCAACTGCCGGCGGTACGTGGGGTGAAACTAACGTAAGGAACATGGACATAACGCTTTACACTTATAATGACTATTCGCTTAAGATGGCACGACATCACATGATCAAAGATAAAAAAGTCAGATTTCCTTCTGATGTTGATAGAGAGTTTATGAAAGGCTTAGAAGGTCAAAGGCTAATACGCGGTAAGTCAGGTAAAATGGAGTGGAAAGAGTTAAAAGAAGACCACTATGCTGACTGTTTGAAACTCACGATATTCTGCACTTGGGTTAATCCTACTGTATTAGCATAAATCATTGAGGGGAAATGTATTGTTAAATTATAAAGATGGAAATTACGGAATCAGTAGTAAAAGGAATATCGGCACTTTATACGGTTGAAGAATTGCAAACAGAATTGCAAAAAGCCGTTAAAGAAATGCTTGAGAACCCTGAGCGCGTAGTATCAGCATCAACCGGCAGCGGTGCCTCTTATACAAAAGACTTAATGATATCACCGCAAGAACTCGTTGAATTATTAACGTATGCCCTAGAGTATAAACGCACAGGAGTTATCAGCAATGGTGGAAACAACATAATGGACACAATAACATTTTTCCCGTTTTAATTATGAGTAAGAAGTACAGAAAGAAAAATAAACCTACGCCGACAGTGGAGAATAATATCGGTGTTGATGCCGCTGCCTGGTTCAGCCCTGACCGTAATTTTAATTTATGGCCTTCATTTGACCCGCGTTTAGAGATTAACAATTGGCAGATGGAAACCATTTGGAAGCGTGCACGTAGTTTGTACGATAACTGCCCTGAAATTCGCAATGCCGTTAAGCAAATGTGCTTATTGATGGGTTATATTTTACCGTTGCCTAAAACACGCGATAAAGAGTTTAACAGAGCTGCTCGTGAAGCATTCATGCGTCGTGCTATGAATCCGCGTTTATTTGAAGCATCAGGCAGACTCAACTTCTTACAAGCTCAAAAATGGATTGAAAGCCGTTCTATCATTGATGGTGACGCATTGACTGTAATGACCCGCACACAATCAGACAAAGGCGGTATGGTTGCATTCTATTCTGCACCACAAATTACAGGTGATAAACCGAGTGAGGATAATTTACGTACAGGATGCGTTGTAGGGCGTTCAGGGCGCGTTCAGAAGTACCTCATAAGGGATTTTGCTACGAAAGCCATTCAAGAGATTCCTGCAAGCCGTTGTGTGATGTATAGCCATACTCCAGACCCGGCTGACCCACGCGCTATTTCTGAGTTGCTAGTTGGTATCTGCACCGCTAAAGACATCGATGATATTAACCGTTTGCAAAAGCAGTTGGTGAAAGTAGCATCTACATTCGGTTTAGTAGAAACAAAAGATTTAAATGATAAACGCCCCGCATTAAATGATTTAATCAAAAGTCGCAAAAATAAAGGTGAGTGCGAAACTATCGAAGTACAGCCTGAGGCACCGTTGATTATCGATGGCGTTAAAGCTATTTCGTTGGAACCTGGTCGACGTTTAGAGACACTTCAGAATCACAACCCGAGTAATGAAGTAAGAGCATTCGTAAAGGATTTAATTCGCAACTTAGCATTTGCCGTTGGTTTGGATCCTGAATTGCTTTACGATGTTAATTCATTAGGTAGCGGTGCAATTAGATTCTCATTGGCTAAAGCTAAAGATTGGGCTCGCACACGTAACTACGACCGTGAAGTTTGGGCTAACCGCATTTATCAACACATTATCGCAAGCGAAATCGAAGCAGGGCGTTTACAACCATGCAAATATGCAGAAGAAACTTATAATGTGCAATGGATTTTGCGTAACGAATGGAGTATTGACCTCAGGCACGATGCTCAAGCATTTATAAACCTTTATAACCAAGGGCTTGTAACAGGTGATGAATGGACGTTGAGCCATTATGGTATGACGTTGGAAGAAGTAGCAGAAAAACGTGCTGATGAGTTCTTACATATTAGAGAAATCGCTGATACTTATGGCTTGCCTGTTGAGCTATTAATACCCAATCAGTTAGGTGGTACTCCAGTTGAATGGTCTGCTGAACATGAATGCCCTGCTGATAATGAACCGGAAACATCAACATTAATTGAAGAAAATGAATAAAGAAACTTTAGTAAAAATATTAACGAAGATTTACGAGTGGGCCAAGGGTAAAGGTTGGTCGGAAACCGTTATTAAAATAGTACTCGGTGCACTCTTCGGCATTATTGCAGCTTTTTGTTTAACTTCCTGCACATTAAGCTATAAGACTGATGATATTGATTTCAGCGCAGGAATAATCACACCAATAGAATATCACAAGTAATTATGAAGCAAACAATTGAAACAATTGAAGGAGCTTTACACAAGCTTAACGTTAATTTCTCTGGTGACATTGATTTTACTGATTGCGTTGTTTACGGAAACTGCGCACCTTACGGAAGCTGCAAGTGCACTCATTTTGAAGTAGTTGAGACTACTGACACCGGCTGCGAATTGATTATACCCGCTCTTAAATGCGGTGTGTATAAGTATCAGTTATTTCTTAAATTAAACTCAACTAATCAGGAGTTCCTTATTCTCGATGGTGATATTACCGTTAAGGATAGACTTTGTGACTGCTCTTCTGATGTGGTCAATGACTCTTCTGCTACAATCATTGATGCAACAATTTCCGCAGATACTGTGGAAGTAAATGTGACTATTGAAAAAGGTCCTAAAGGTGATACTGGTCCTCAGGGCCCAGCTGGTGAAAGCGGAATCAGTACTGATGATCTCGTTAATTTAGGTCTGTTGGATGAATGGCAAAATGAGGAAATGGTTTTTGATAATCACCTTGGTAGCTCGTATGGTTTAGGCACGCCAAAACCAACATTTAGAACTATCTCTCCACAGTATTCATTTACATACAACATTGCAGGTGGCGGAGTAAAAGTTAATCGATTTGAGTTTTTTATTGGGGTTATTGGAGAAAATCCACCGACTATTTTAGTAAATGGAACGAGACTTAATTTCGTATCTGCTAATCCTATATCTCTGAATGATAATGAGTATGGTATTTCTTATACTACACCCGATAACTATGAAATTGAATTAATTGGCGATGTAGTTTTTACTGTAATTAATGCAGCTAAGATAGGTGGTGGTCAAGGCAGCTATATGAATAGCTCTGCATTGGTGTCTGAAACATTGGACGGCGTTTGTCCTTATGTTGGATTACAGAACATTAAAAACATCAAGCATACTGGTATTGAGTACGGCGTTTATAATATCTTGATTTTAGATAATGAAAATAAATTAGCTGATATCTCAAGTAATACGACGTTGGTTTCTATTATTAACGATTCTATTAGAAATTATTCCGGTTGGGGGTATCCGTCAATTTACAGCGTTGCAAAGGAAATCGGTGGGGCAATGATTTCTGTTGGATTGAGCATGAACGTCTCTTCTCAATATGAAAAGAGGTTTTTAGATGAGGCAAACTACCTCAAAGAAATCTTCAGAATGCTGGGTATTCCCTTCACAGCCAAAGTAATAAAAATAAGATAAGACAAGTATCTATAAAAGCAAGAGCATCAGCGGAAACGTTGGTGCTCCTTTATTTATAATAGCTTAAGGAAATAACGCGCTATTTGTATAATGAAAGAAACATTTAAAGAGATTTTTCTTGGATTCAAAAACTCACCATTGGCTACGTTGTGTGTGTTGTTAGTAGCTGGCTTTGCATTCATTTACAGCGACTTAAGAGATATTAATTCAGAACAACGTCAATTTATGAATAAGCTCCACGATTCACAAGTGCTTATGAATGAAAACCTTACTGCGTTAAATTTAAGAATGACTCACATCGAACAGAACTTTACCACCACACCGCAGCAATTAAAAGAGCTTATTATGTTACTCCATTCTAAAGAAATAGGTGAATTAGAGAATAAATAAATGATATGGAGTCATTCTTAAAAGACACGAAATATTTACAACGTTTGCTTAATTTTGCCGGTTATGACTGTGGTAAAATTGATGGCATTCGCGGATTTAGAACAAATAAAGCCATAGAGCGTTGGTTATTAGATGCTGATACACATAAAAAGAAGTACGGTAGCCTTGATGAACGCTCAGAAAAGAACTTAGCAACGTTAATACCATTTTTACAAAGAGATATTCGCAGATGGTTTAAAGAGAAGGTAGAGCCTTGGATGCAAAAGAATAACGTAGTTGTAAAAATTATTTGCGGAACACGTACTTATGCTGAACAAGATGCACTTTATGCTAAAGGAAGAACTGCGCCGGGTCCAAAGGTTACTAACGCTAAAGGAGGTTATAGCTTACATAATTTTTCCGTTGCCTTCGATGTTGGTATATTCTCAGCAAGCGGGAAATATTTTGAGGATGATGCCTGGTATAAGAAACTCGTTGTTGAATGCGGTTGCCCCGATGAAATGTTAAATGGTGGCGATTGGAAGTCATTGAAAGATTACCCGCATTATCAGTGGGACAAGTACGGTAGCACATCAAAGAAAATCAGAGAGATTTTCAACTCTCTTATTTGAGGAAATCGGTTGCATAGATACGATATGTCAAGAAATGAACTTTTAAAGAAATACGAAAACGAGCGCACTCCTGTCCAATCATGGAGCCGCGTAATGGGATATCTGCGCAACCTTTCTTCTTTTAATGATGGTAAAAAATCAGAGTGGAAACAACGAGTTTGGTATACTGAGGCAGCAGCGTTTAAGAGTATTGGGAAATAAAGTATTAAAATATAAGAGATAATGAAAAGAGAAATTTACATTAACGGCGAAATTGATGGAGTACTGTGTGAGAATGTACGTCAAGAAATCGACCAGGTATTAGCTCAAGGTGCAACTAAAATCACGTTTAAGATTAATTCACCCGGTGGCTCAGTGGTATCAGCATTGGCAATGTATGATATGATTTCTGCATTAAATGTAGAGACTGAAGCTTTTGTGTATGGTTTGTGTGCGAGTGCCGCTACTTATATGTTGGTGGCTGTTGATAAAGCAGTAGCTTCACCTTCTTCTACAATAATGATTCATCCGTGTGCCGGTGGTTTATACGGTACATTAAAAGAAATTGAAGCTGACCTCGAATATTTTGCGTCACTTCAGAACAGAGTGCTTGCTATTTACGCATCAAAGACAGGTAAGACCGCTGAAGAAATCGAGGAGATCTGGGAACCTGCTAAGTATTTCACCGCTGAAGAAGCACTTGAATTTGGCTTAATCGATGAGATAGCTGGTGTCAAACTCACAAACATAGCCGATAATGAGCCAGAAACGCTTGCAGAAACTCCTCAAATTGAAAATGAGGCTAAGGAGCTTACTGAGGAGCCCGGAAGCGATGTGGGCGATTCTGGAGCCATTTTCTCATTGAAGAATATTATTCGCAAATGTAAGGAACTCATTAAAGCACCTATCAAAGACGAATATGACGAAGCCGCTGATTTGAAGAACAAACTCGATGATATGGCTGCTAAGTACGAAGCATTGGAAGCAGAGAATAAAGCCATCAAAGAATCAATGGAGGCTAATGTCACAGAGTTGAAGAATAAGCTCGATGAGTTGGAAAATGAACGCACTGAGCTTCATAACGTAATTCAGAAGCAGAAAGATGAAATTGAAACTACCATTAACAATAAGGTAAATGAGAGAATCGCTGCAATGGGTTATGATGAAGACGAACTCGTTGAGCCTACTAACAAAGTAGAAGAAATTAACGTAGCTGATATGGTGCGTAATAACGGATTAGACTACACGTTAAACTACCTCGTATCACGTAAAAAATAATGGGAAAATAACCCTATAAATATAAGCGTATTAAACGTAAATAATAGAAAGACATAAAATTATGATTAACGACGAATTTAAAAATAAGGCTGCTGAGCTCTTCCCGACGATGTTTAACGCCGACGCTCAGGGTAATACTCTTGGTTCCGCTGAGGCTCTTTGGAAGACCGTAAGCGAGAAGTATGTTGATGAGGTTAGAAAGATTCTTGCTCCTATCGACCAGATTCATACTGATGTTTCTTACGACTTGCAGGTTCGTAACCCTGATGCTCTTCCGACCGTTCAGGTTGAGGTTGTTAAGTCCGTTGGTGATGCTCTCGTTGATGCCACTAACTGGAATCAGTCTGCCATTCAGAATGAGTACAAAGACGTTAAGCTTCATCGCATTTCTCGTCCGTTCAAACTTAGCATGTATGACATCATGCGCGGTGAGCGTATCGAGTCCAAGGTTGGTGCTGCTATGAATGCCGTTGCTCAGGGCGTTCTCGGTCAGTTCTTCGCTGCTGCTTCTACCGCTGGTGAGCACACTGTTGCTGCTATGGATCCTGAGACCGCTGCTTCTATTAGCGGTGTATTCGGTGCTGCTGCTGAGACCGACGTTCTCATTCTTGACCCCGTTCAGTACTCCAAGCTCGTTCCTACTAACGGTTTGAGCCTTAATCCTGAGACTGAAGGTGTTTACGGCATCGGTAAGATTTACAAGTCCCTCATTCCCGGCGGTACTTATCAAGGTCTCGCCCTTGCTAAGGACGCTATCGTAGGTGCTTGCGCTACTCCTGAGGTTCTTACCAATCAGCCTGGCACTGCTGTTCAGTACCTCGGTACTTTCGCTGGTGTTCCGATGCTCCTCATGAGCAAGTTTGACTTTGATACTCAGTGCATCAAGTGCTCCGTTGAGACCCTTGCTGGTTTCGCTTTGACCACTGCTGAGCACATCAAGAAGGTTAAGGTTGGCGCCTAATAATTAACAGTTAACAAAAATATCAAGGGCGTGGCGAGTAAAATCGCCCGCCTTTTTTGTTTATACGGAAATCAACATTTAAAATAAAGTATGTCCAAATTATCAAAGTTTTTTGCAGATGGGTTTAAGGACCAATTAGCTATGCAAGGTGAAATGTGCGTTATTGAGAATAAAATCAAGCGTACAACCTCAGAATCCTTTTCTGCTGTAATTACTCAAAAAACAGGTGAGACAGAAGTTGAAATCGGAGAAATTACTTATACGGTCACAGCACATGCATTAATACCCAATAAATTCTCGGTTAAAGAATTAATCAGTAATAGATTGAAAACAATTGATGCGGAGTTTATTATCGTTAGTGCTGTTAAAGATATTTCTCAAGATTTCTACTCATGTGATTTAGTGCGTATTTAATATGTTAAATGTAAAAATAAAATCATCGATGGACGAGTTTATGCGACTTTATTCTATAGAGTTGCGTAAAGCAGAGGTACGTGCAATGGTGTCAACATTTAACGAAATAGTTAAGTACACATTACCTAATACGCCAAAGACAATGCCGACCACAAAGCACCTCAAAAAGAATCCTGATTTTAACTATAATAAAGCAGCGGCGACTAAGGTTGTTCCTGAAATGAAAGAAAACCTTAAACGCTTACGAGCAAGAATTAAACATGATATTATCGGTGATGGTAAAGTTGGTTCAGGCATTCCAGAAGCACGTGCAACGCGTAAAGGTAAAATAGACCCTGATACATTGAAGGGCAAGGTTTATGCTTCTTATGTAGTACGAAAGAAATCACGCAGTAAAAAAATCAAAGATGTAACGCCTGAGAATTATACTTCTAATGCAGCTACACTCATTAAACACATTGAAAAAACAACGCATTTACGTAAAGCGAAGGACGTAGCGTTCAGAACCAGAAGTAAAGGCACGAGTATCATTTTTATTGAGTCAAAATCAGTAGCAACATCAGCTGCAAATGAGTTAGTTAAGGGCGCAGGTGTATTATTAACCGGTTGGCGTAACTTAGAGAAAAAAGTAATGCAAAATCGTGATTCTAACGGTGCGACGATTCTTGATAAGATTCTGAAAAATACTAAAAAGGCTCCGCACGGTATGGGCAGCATTCAGCAAACTAATGACAAGGTTATTATGAAGGCAACTAACCCCAACGTATCACAGTATGACCGTGGATATCAACAAAGAGTAGTCGATGATAATATTTCTAAGAATTTTGCTAAGCACTTAGAAAGAGAAATTAACTATATAAATACAAGCAAATTACGTAAACAAATAAAAGAAAAAGTATGACAACTGTAACATCATTTTTAAAGAAAATAGCTTCTGAATTATCAGCACAACAACCCGCTGATTCTATTAGGAAATGGGATTTCAGAGCAGAAGTGCCGAACGATGAAATTGACGAAAATAAAACGTTGATAGCGGTTCTACACATGACCTCGCAAAATGAAGTTGTGAAATTTAATTACACATTACACCTCAACTGCTCATTAACCGGTCAGATTCTTATCGGCGAAATGACGCAAGAAGAAGTAATGGAAGAAGTGCAAACAATTTGGGCAACCCTTGTAGAATATTTAACGCCAATATCAATGAAACCTGTTGAAGATGCAATTCTTTTACAAGCGGTAACTGGTGGCGTTGAAACAGGCGTTGAAGGTTATTACATCAATTTTTCTATTCCGATTGATTTTTATGTTCAATTTTAATTAATGGGAAATCAACCGTATTAATATAGGACGCATTATTAAACTTAATTATTAATATAGAAAGATTTAAATAATATGGCAAAAGTTTTACGACAAGGCAAGACTCCGTTCTGGGGTACTTTCACAAGCAGCTCTCCTGATGATGGAGGACTTCTCATCGATTCTTTTAATATCACTACAGAAGTAAAGGACTACGAGCAGCAAAATGAATTAGGTGCAATTAAAGGTTATTTAGTTTATGACCAAACAATTGGATTTGATATAAGCGGTACAATGATGTGGAGCCGTGGCGACTCCCTCGCAAACTGCAGCTCACCGGGTCTTAATGAAATATGGGATAATCCTTTTAAAGTGGGGAAGCCCGCTGATGCCAACTGTGCGGCCTCTTATATGGGCGCTGCAGTTCAATACATGACTAATTGGGAGGTATTTAATTGTAGTATTAACAACCCCTCGACCGCAATTGTTAAGAACAATAGCTTTAGCACTACTGCCGGTGGTGCAGCTACCTTCAGCGCTTCTGGTACAATTTACGACTTCTCCTAAAGTTAATATAACAGAATTCATACAAAGACATTGGGCGTTATGCTCAGTGTCTTTTTTTATTTCCTACTACGGCTTGGGTGTTTAATAAAAAATTAGAACTTGCTTAAAATGGAAACGTAATCACTGCTAAAGTGACAGAAATTAACAATTAGAAATTGACAATATGACTACAATTAAAGAAGCCACCGAACTGTACAACTACATCCAAACCATGCTCAACAACGACTACGATGCGCTGATGGCGTACCACATACGCGTATGGTATGAAAATACTCCAATGAATGACGGACCAAAAACCGAGACAGATAAACTTCTCGAAGCATTAGGTGTCGTCCTTGTAGAATGTGCGAAAAAACATAATACGGAACTGTTGCGAATGGCTGCTACCTTCAGCTGTATACTTGAGCATATGTGTCCGCACATTTTCAAGCATAAGCCAAAAATGACCCAAAAATGACCCAAAAATGAAAAATCAAAATTCATAAATATATCAAAACAAAGGCTTTATGAATATAATATCACCTCAT
>ERZ808048.41-NODE-41-length-27652-cov-5.359311_pt1 | contig 27652 bp, 26 predicted proteins | sample MGYA00380197_ERZ808048 | MGnify/ENA primary metagenome ERZ808048 (study PRJEB31490, sample SAMN06133377) | cow dung metagenome | isolation source: M1 | host: cow | place: China: Chengdu | collected 2015-05 ... | reverse complement strand
GTGGAAAGCTCTGTGCACGCGGACTTAACGTTGCAAAAGAGCTCAAGAACTTCCGTATCACTGCACCAGTCGTAAACGGCGCAGAGGCAGACCTTGACGCAGCATGCGCAAAACTCCTTGAACTCAAGGGAGCAGAAGTCTACGTCTCCACCCGCTACCCGACTCAGGCAATCAAAGCAGTCCAGCGCCTCGCAAAGGAAGTTCTCGGTGTCGAGACCGTCAAGACCTTCACTGACGCAGCAGCAATCGAGTCCACTGCAACCCTTGCAGACATCGAGAAAGCAGACGTCATCCTTGTCGTCGACAACGCAATGAGACTCCTCCCGGTCACCGGAAGCAAGGTTCTCCGCGCAAAGGACAAGGGAGCAAAGGTCTTCTACGCAGGACCAGAGAACTACTCCGCAGTCCAGGCAGACGAGAAAGCAATCTTCGAAGGCGAATTCGCACTTCCGGCAGAGTTCGCAGCAGCACTCAAGGCAGCAGCAGCAGGCGTTGTCATCTGTCCGGCAGCATCTCCGCTCGCAGAGGCAGCAGCAGCAGCAGCAGCAGAAGCAGGCGCAAAGTTCGGTCTTCTCTTCGAGACCGCAAACGGCCGTGCAGCACTCGAACTCGGCTGTGTTCCATCCTTAACTGCATTCAAGAACGCAGAAGAAGTCCCGGCAAACATGATCGTCTTCGCAGAGACTCCGGAATACGTAACCGAGCTCTACCTTGACCTCGCAGAGAAACTCGAGAAAGTCGAGAACCTCGTCGTTGTCTCTTCCAACGCAAGCGTCTTAACCGACATCGCAGGCACCGTCATCCCGGTCGCAGCATTCGGTGAATACGCAGGAACCGTTACCTCCTGGGACGGTCAGGAACAGGAAACCCCGTGCGCAGCAGCAGCACCGGAAGGCATCCTCACTCCATACGAACTTATTGAAAAACTTTCCAACGGCGCAATTAAGGAGGCCTAAATATGACCGCAAAAGGCGATATGGTATACGCATGGACTACTTCTTCCGACATTAAGGGAGAATGTGGAGGAGCAGTAACTTCCCTTCTCCAGCACGCACTCGCATCCGGCATGGTTGACGCAGTTCTTGCAGTTGTCAGAGGAAAAGACCTCTACGACGCAAAGCTCGAGCTCATCACTGACGCAGCAGAAGTTCCAAAGGCAGCAGGTTCCCTCCACTGTGGTACCCTGCTCTCCGCAAAGATGGTCAAGAAGTACCTCGGCGGCGCAAAGGACATGAAGATTGCAGTCCCGGTCAAGGGCTGTGACGCAATGGCATTCTACGAACTTGCAAAGCGTAACCAGGTAAACCTCGACAACATCATCTTAATCGGTCTCAACTGTGGTGGAACTGTTTCTCCGGTTGTTGCACGTGAGATGATCTCTGACAAGTACGATGTCAGCCCGGACGCAGTCTTCAAAGAGGAGATTGACAAGGGTCAGTTCATCATCGAGTACAACGACGAGTCCGGTGCACACCAGCACAAGGGTATCAAGATCGACGAGCTCGAAGAGACTCCGGAAGGATACGGAAGACGTATGAACTGTCAGCGCTGCAAGTGCAAGGTTCCACGCCAGGCAGATCTCGCATGCGGTAACTGGGGAGTTATCGGAGAGAAGGCAGGCAAAGCAACCTTCGTTGAAGTCTGCTCCGCAAAGGGTGCAGCACTCCTTGACTCTGCAGTAGCAGCAGGCGCAGTTGCAACCTGTGCACCGGAAGCAAAGGGTCTTGAGATCCGCGCAAAGGTCGAAGCATCCATGCTCAAGCTCGGAGACAAGGCACGTGCACACCAGTTCGCAGAACTCGGTGAGGGCCGCGAGAGACTCGAGAAGATCATGAACCTCTCTTCCCGCTGTATCGCATGCCGTGCATGTATCGAGAACTGTCCAATCTGCTACTGTGTCGAGTGTTCCACTGCAAAGCCGCACCTCGTTGCACCAGGTCAGAACCCGCCGGACTTCATGTTCCACTTAATCCGCTTCGCACACATTGCAGACTCCTGTATCAACTGTGGTCAGTGTCAGGAACTCTGTCCAATGGAAATCCCGAACGCACTCTTCATGCACGCACAGCAGGTCGAGCTCGAAAAGATGTTCGGACACGTCCCAGGACAGAACATGGACCTCCCAGTCCTCGCATTCGCAGAAGAGATGGACGAGCGTGCAAGACTTAATGCAACCGGCTCTGACATGATCTACGAGAACGTCTTCGGAGAAGAGGGACAGTAAGTCCTTCTTTTTGAAGATAAATATACACAAAACTCTCGGGGTCATATCCCCTCTCTTTTATTTTTAAAATAGGAAACGTAGTTACCTTGGGGTGGGTTTCTATCCCACCTCACAAGGAATATACTGGTCGTAAGTCGACTGGTTTTTGTTAAGTTCTTTTATTCATCTACCAGCAGCCTGATTATCTATTTACCTCGTCTAAACAATCCTGATTACTCTGCATTCCAAAGACATGAATAATATCTTTCAGGCATGCTTTACAGATCATTTTCACACACATATTTCTCTCTCAAAGACACATCAAAACATCTCTCAATTTCTCCCGCGTTTCTTTTTGAGTGGATTGTAATGCATCTCTCTACAAAAAGAGGTTATTATATGTTTCGCAGTTATTAATTAATTTAATGCTTAAAATCCAAATTTACTCTCGACCCACTGTTATTTTACCATGGGGGTTCGACAACGTATTTATAGATTTGTCAACGAATATTTTATGTCGATCCTAGTTATCGAAGGCTGGTGCATATAAGCAATGGCATTTGCAATGCATATCAACATGGAGCGTTGTACAGGATGTAACAACTGTGTTGTTGCATGTCCGGTCAACGCACTGGAACTCTGCACAGTAGATCCGGTCACCACTGACAAGATTTACTTAGTTCAGAACGGCAAGGCAATCTCCCTTGACTTCAACAAAGAACTGTGTGCAGGTTGCGGTGTCTGTGTCGAAGCATGCCCATACAGCGTAATAAGACTTGTAGCGTCCCTTGACTCTTCTGCCAAGTCAGAAGCAGTCGCTGAGGGGCACTAAAGGAGAGGAATAGTTATGGCAATGAGCACAATGTTTCCAAAATTCTCCACGAAGGTCGAAGGCGAAACTATCATTATGGAGCAGCGCCTCCTGAAGAAAGTCTCCCACCTCGTGTTAAACGTATCCAAGTGTGCAGGTTGCGGTATCTGTGCAGACGCATGTCCGAAGGAAGCAATTACCCTCGGAATGGTCGGTGCAGCAATCCGTGGTGCAACTGACAAGGCACCGATTGTCGTAGACCCGGCAAAGTGTTCTTACTGTGGTGTATGTACAATCCTGTGTCCGTTTAACTCCCTTGCAGTGGAAGTAGATGGCGAACCAAGCCTCCCAATCAAGGAGCAGGAAGGTTTCCCAGAATACGACTATACCGCTGAAATCAACGATGAGAAGTGTGTCCGCTGTGAGACCTGCAGCGCAGCATGTCCGCGTGATGCAATCGTCCGTGACGTCCCGGCATACGAGGGCGAAGGCGGAGAAGTTCCACGTCATGCAGCACTTGACGCTGAGACCAAACTCACCGTTGACAAAGAAAAATGTACCGCATGCGGAATCTGTACTTCCTTATGTCCGGCACTCACTCTTGAACGTGCACCGTTCATCTCTACCAAGGTAGCAGTAGAGGGAGATGTCATCTGGAACAACGAACTCTGTGACGCATGTAATGTCTGTGCTGACGCATGTCCACAGAAAGCAATCACTGTCGAGCGTGTTTTAAAAGTTAACGCAAAGCTCGCAGGCTCTGTTTCCATCAAGAAGGAAGACTGTGTCACCTGTTCCTGGTGTTCTCAGGTCTGTCCGGAGGAAGCAGTTACCATCAAGAAGTTCTTCGAAGGAGATATCACCTTTGATTCTTCCAAGTGTCCGGGTGGATGTTCAACTTGTGTTGATGTCTGTCCGTGTAATGCAATCTACCTCCCGTCCCCGGTTCCGGCAACCCAGCTGAAACGCGACAGCATTGAGGACAACATCGCAGTAAACAAGGACCTCTGTATCCTTTGCGGTGCATGTGTCAACGCATGTCCGTCTGAAGATGCAATCGTTCTCAAGAGAACCGGCATCAACGTTAAGGGTAAGGAGACCGACCTCTTCAAGAAGATCGCAGCAAAGCTCATGGTCCCAAGAACCAGCAAGCTTGTTGAGTCTACCTTCGGCCAGGTCGAAACCAAGAAACTGGAGTGAACATCATGACAAGCGCAAAATCCTACAAAGATGCTGCTCTTGCAGCCCGTCTGGCTGACCGTTACTACCGTCCTGCCGAAGACAGCGACCCGACGTTCACCAGTGAAGTCGAAAAGATCAGTGGAACTGAGGCACACATCTGCTACCAGTGCGGAACCTGTACCGGATCCTGTCCGTCTGCACCACGCAGTGCCTACCGCATCAGAAACTTCATGCGCCGCGTCAACCTCGGCATGCGTGACGTCTGTTTAAACGACCCGGACCTCTGGCTCTGTACCACCTGCTACACCTGCAGTGACCGCTGCCCGAGAAACCTTGTCCCGACCGATGTCATCATGGCAATGAGAAACCTCGCAGCTCAGCAGGGAATCATCCCGAAGAACGCCCTCGGTACTGTTAACTTCATCTACCAGACCGGTCACGGCGTTCCGAACTCTGACGCAAACCGTGCAGCCCGTGTCAAATTAGGCTTAGAGGCTGAACCGGAAACCACTTGCAAGTACCCTGAGTACATCCCGGCAATCAGAAAGATTCTGGAAGCCTACGGAACCAAGCAGCTTGCAGACAAAGTCTTAGAAGGAGGCCAGTAATGTCTCACGAGACCCACAAATACGCATTCTTCCTCGGCTGCATTGCACCAAACAGATACCCTGGTATCGAAGCTGCTGCAATCCGCACCGGTAAAAAACTCGGAATCGAACTTGTTCCGTTAAAGGGCGCATCCTGCTGTCCGGCACCAGGAGCATTCGGATCCATCGATCTGAACGTCTGGTACGCAATGGCTGCAAGAAACCTCGTCTTAGCAGAACAGATGAACATGGACATTGCACTCGTCTGTAACGGATGTTACAAGTCCATCTGGGAAGTCAACCACAAACTCAAGCACAACGACGAACTCAGAGACTCCGTCAACGAAGTCTTAAAGGAAGTCGACATGGAGTTCAAGGGTACTACCAACGTCTACCACTTAGCAGAGCTCTACTACGACAACGAAGTCTGCGGTATCGACAAGATCCGTGACAGTGTTGTTACCCCGCTCAAGGGCGTTAAAGTCGCATGCCACTACGGCTGCCACTTACTCAAGCCGGCAAAGGACCGCGAGTTCGAGAACCCGATCATCGGCGACTCCGAGCACCCGACCTGGTTCGAGGAGCTTGTTGACGCACTCGGTGCAGATGCAGTCGAGTACAGAAACAAGATGCAGTGCTGTGGAGCAGGCGGAGGTGTCCGTGGATACGACATCGCACACGCACTCGACATCACCAACGAAAAACTCACCAACATGGCAGCTGCAGGCGCAGACGCAATTGTCGACACCTGTCCATTCTGTCAGCTCCAGTTCGACCGCGGACAGTTCGAGATTGGCGAGAAGTTCGGTGTTGAGTGGAACATTCCGGTTCTTCACTTCTGTGAGATGCTCGGCCTCGCACAGGGCATGTCCCCTGTTGAACTCGGTCTCGACCTTCACCAGACTTCCTGCAAACCATTCCTTGACATTCTGAAAGGAGGTCAGTAATTATGGCATACTCTGGCAAGATTGCAAAAGAAGCAGGCGATGCTGTTGAAGCACCACGCATTGGTGTCTTCATCTGCCACTGCGGTACCAACATCGCAGGTTCCGTCGACGTCAAAGCTGTTGCTGCATACGCATCCACTCTTCCAAACGTCGTCATCGCTCAGGACTACGCATACATGTGTTCCACCCCTGGTCAGAACATGATCAAGGAAGCCGCCGAGAAGTACAACTTAACCGGTGTTGTTGTAGCAGCATGTACCCCGCGTCTCCACGAACCGACCTTCAGAACCGCAACTCAGAACGCAGGATTAAACCAGTTCAGATTTGAAATGGCAAACATCCGTGACCAGGGCTCCTGGGTTCACATGCACGACTGGGAAGGCGGAACTGCAAAAGCAAAAGACGCAGTCCGTATCGCTGTCGCAAAGGCAACCAAACTCGAAGACCTCTACCCGATGTCTGTACCGGTCGAGCACCGCGCAATGGTCGTTGGAGCAGGTGTCGCAGGTATCCAGACTGCAATGGACTTAGCCAAAGCAGGAATTGAGACCTACCTCATCGAGAAAGAGCCGACAATCGGTGGTCGTATGTCCCAGCTCGACAAGACCTTCCCGACCCTCGACTGTTCCCAGTGTATCTTATCCCCGAAGATGGCAGAAGCAGGTCGTATGCCAGGTATCAACCTGTACACCTTAGCTGAAGTCGAACACGTAGAAGGATACATCGGCAACTTCGACGTCACCATCCGCCGCCACGCACGCGGTGTCTTAACCCCGGCAGAAGCTGCCGCAAGAGGCATCGTTGGTGGAGGATGTACCGGATGCGGTGACTGTAAAGAAGTCTGTCCTGTCGTCAAACCAAACACCTGGGAATTCGGCATGGCCCCGCGCAAGGCAATCTACATCCAGCACGCACAGGTCGTCCCACTTATCTACACCATCGACTTCGATGCATGTGTCAAGTGCGGTCTGTGTATCACTGCATGTGGTGCAAAGCAGGCAATCGACCTTGAAATGGAAGACGAACTCTTCACCGTCAAAGTCGGAACTGTCGTCCTTGCAACCGGTTACGAAACCTTCCCAATCGAGCAGAAGAAAGAGTGGGGTTACAAACTCTACGACAACGTCATCACTTCCCTCGAATTCGAGCGTTTAATCTGTGCATCCGGTCCAACAATCGGTCACCTTGTCCGTCCATCCGACGGTGAGACCCCGATGTCTGTTGGTTTCGTCCTTTGTGCAGGTTCCCGAGACAACACCGGAGTCGGAAAACCATACTGTTCCAGATTCTGCTGTATGTACTCCTTAAAGCACGCACACCAGGTCATCGAAAAGATCCCAGGCTGCCGTGCATACCTGTTCTACATGGACATCAGATCCTTCGGTAAGGCATACGAAGAATTCTACTACCGTATCCAGCACGAAGGCGCAAAGTTCATCCGTGGACGTGTTGCCCAGGTTCAGGAACTCCCGAACAAGAACTTAATCGTCGTTGCAGAAGACACTCTTCTCGGCACCCCGGTTGAGATCGAAGTCGAACTTGTCGTCCTCGCAGCAGCAATTCAGCCGACTGCAGAGACTGAGTCTGTCCGCAGACACTTCGGTGTATCCTGCTCCGCAGACAAGTGGCTCCTTGAAGCACACCCGAAGCTTGACCCATGTGGAACTACCACTGCCGGTGTCTACCTCGCTGGTGTCTGTCAGGGTCCAAAAGACATTCCAGACACTGTCGCACAGGCAGAAGGTGCAGCATCCGCAGCATCCATCCCAATCCACGCAGGACAGGTCGAACTTGAGCCGTACTACGCACAGTGCGTCCCAGAGCTTTGTGCAGGTTGTGGAATGTGTACCAACCAGTGCCCGTACTCCGCACTCTCCATGGTCATTGGAGAAGACGGCAGAACTGTCATGCAGGTCACTGCAGCAAAGTGTAAAGGCTGTGGAACCTGTGGTGGATTCTGTCCGGGTGGAGCAATCCGCATGCAGCACTTCACTACCCCGCAGATCGTTGCACAGATTGATGCATTCTTCCTTGGAGGCGAACAGTAATGTCTGACGAATGGAAACCAAAGATTATCGGTATCATCTGCAACTGGTGTTCCTACGCAGGAGCAGACGGTGCAGGATCCGCAAGAACCCAGTACCCGCCGGACATCAGAATCGTCCGTGTCATGTGTACCGGCCGTATCGACACCCTCTTCGTCCTGAAGGCCTTTGCAGACGGTGCAGACGGAGTCTTAGTCTCCGGATGTCACTTCGGTGACTGCCACTACCTTGCAGGCAACTTCAAGGCAGCAAAGAGAATGTTCTTAGTTAAGTCCATCCTCCACAACATGGGTATCGAACACCGCAGATTCAGAATGACTTTCGTCTCTGCATCTGAAGGAGCAAAGTGGGCAGTTGTCGTTCAGGATGTTATCGACACTGTCAAAGCAATCGGTCCATCCCCGATCGCAGAAGAAAGAAAGAGAAGAGGTTTATAATAATGACAGCGGGCACTCCCTCCCCACTGGTCAACCTTTTTGAGAAGGAAGACTTCGAAGACTGGTCCAAGCCGCACCTTGTCGGCGCAACCACTGAGTACTCCTCCCTCCTCGCACTCCAGGCAAAGAAGGAAGGCGGAGAGAGAAAGTACGGAAACGGTATCATCGTAAGCGTTGTTACCTGTACTGAAATCAAACAGGGTGTCGCAATTGAAACCGGAAAGACCTCCCAGGGTTACTTTGACGCATGTACCGTCATTGAACTCGACGACGAGGATTTCAAGGCACTCGGAATCAACAAGAACACCAACGTAAGAGTTACCAGCGCAGCTGGAACTGTTATCTTAAAGGCAATCGGAGCACGCCAGGGACTTTACCCAGGACTTGCACACATCCCAATGGGACCATGGGCAAACATCGTCGTTCCGTCCTACACCTACTCTACCGGCGAACCATGCTTCTGTGGATTCGACTGTCTCATCGAGCCGGCACCGGAAGAGAAGATTGAAAGCGCAGTTAAACTCATGCACGAGAAGTGCGGTCTGGAATACGTAGGAGACCCACACTATGACTAAATGTATCAAGAATGTAATTTGTACCTTCTGCGGTACTCTTTGCGATGACCTTGAAGTCGACGTCAGCGACGACGGAAAGAGAATCGAACAGGTCAGAAACGCCTGTGCAATCGGTGCAGAAAAGTACCTCCACGTTGGAAACCCAGGTCGTGTTGTCGTCCCGCGTATGCGTCAGGCAGACGGAACCTACAAAGACATCACCTACGACGAGGCAATCGACTTTACCGCAAAGACTCTCCTGAAAGCAAAGAAGCCGTTAATGTACGGCTGGTCCTCCACCAACTGTGAAGCAATCGCAGAAGGTAACATCCTCGCCGAGAAGATCGGTGGAGTTGTTGACAACTGTGCAACCGTTTGTCACGGATCCTCCCTTCTTGCAATCCAGGACACTGGTGTACCATCCTGTACCTTAGGAGAAGTCAAGAACCGTGCTGACCGCATCATCTTCTGGGGATGCAACCCGGCACACGCACACCCGAGACACATGTCCAGATACTCTATCTTCCCACGCGGATTCTTCTCCGCAAAGGGTCAGAAGGGTAGAAAGATCATCTGTGTCGACTGCCGTGAGACTGACACTGCAAAGGTCGCAGACCACTTCGTCCGCATCAAGCAGAGTTACGACTACGAAGTCTTCGACGCCTTAAGAACCCTCCTCCGTGGAGAAGAAATCCCTGACGAAGTCGGCGGTGTCCCAAGAGAGAAACTCCAGGAACTCATCGACATCTGTAAGAGTGGACGTTTCGTTACTCTCTTCTTCGGTATGGGTCTGACTCACACTCTCGGAAGAAACCACAACATCGATGCAGGTATTAACCTCATTCGTGACTTAAACGACCACACCAAGGCTACCCTGATTGCAATGCGCGGTCACTACAACGTTACCGGTGCAGGTCAGGTTCTTGGATGGCAGTATGGATACCCATTCGCATGCGACTTATCCAGACTTACCATGGCACGCCACAACCCAGGAGAGACCACCTCTGTTGACTTACTGGTTCGCCACGAAGTCGATGCATGTATGGTTATCGCAAGTGACTTAGCAGCTCACTTCCCGTTCGAAGCAACCCGCAGAATGGCACACATTCCGACTATTACACTCGATCCGCACATCTGTATGTCGACCGAGTTATCCGACCTGCATATCCCTGTTGCAATCGTCGGTGTTGAAGTCGGTGGATGCTGCTACCGTATGGACAACGTCCCAATCGACACCAGAAAGGTCATTGACGCACCAGAAGGTGTCTTAACTGATGAGGAAGTCTTCCAGCGCATCAACAAGCGTGTTGACGAGATCCTCGCAGAAGCAGGATGCAAAGACGCAGCAGAGTACCTTGAATACCTCGAGAAACAGGAGGCCTAAACATGACTGAAATTATCATTAAGAACGGTCACGTCTTCGACTCTGTCTCCGGACTCAAGGGCGAAGTTGCAGATGTCTGCATTAAAGACGGAAAGATTGTCGAGTCTGTCGGAAACGGTGCAACCGTTATCGACGCAGCCGGCAAGACCGTTATGGCAGGCGCAGTTGATGTCCACACCCACGTTGCAGGACCAAAGGTCAACCTCGGCCGCTGGTACCGTCCGGAAGACAAGTTCCGCCTTGGAGAGCGCTGCTCTGCAAAGATGGGACCAAACACCCACATTGAGGGTGGTTTCTCCATTCCGACCGTCTTCAAGACCGGATACGAGTACGCCCGTATGGGATTCGCCTTCCTCATGGAAGCAGCAATGCCGCCACTCTACGCACGCCACGTGCACGAGGAAATCCGTGACACCCCGATCCAGGACGAAGCAGCACTTCCGGTTTTCGGAAACAACTGGTTCATGTTCGAGTACCTGAAGAACGGCGAAATCGACAATGCAGCAGCATACGTTGCATGGGTCCTCCGCCAGACCAAGGGATACGGTATCAAGTGTGTCAACCCAGGAGGATCTGAGGCATGGGGATGGGGTCTTAACTGTATGACCGTCAACGACCCGGTTCCGTACTTCGAAATCACCCCGAAGGAGATCATCGACGGACTTATCGCAACCAACGAGCACTTAAAGCTCCCGCACTCCGTCCACCTCCACTCCAACAACCTTGGAAACCCAGGTAACTACACCACCACTCTCGACTCCTTAAAGATCGCAGAGGGTCACAAGGCAAACAACGCATTTGGCCGTGACACCGTCCTTCACCACACCCACATTCAGTTCCACTCCTACGGAGGAACTACCTGGGCAGACTTCGAGTCTAAGGCAAAGGAAGTCATGGACTACGTCAACAAGCAGGAGAACATCACCATCGATACCGGTAACGTCACCCTTGACGAGACCACCACCATGACCGCAGACGGTCCATTCGAGTACCACTTAACTGCTCTGAACCACCTCAAGTGGGCAAACGTCGATGTTGAACTCGAGACTGCAGCTGGTGTCGTTCCATACATCTACGGTAAGAACGTTAAGGTCTGTGAGATGCAGTGGGCAATCGGTCTTGAAATTGCACTCTACGCAAAGGACATGATGCGCACTATGATCACCACTGACCACCCGAACGCAGGTCCGTTCACCCGCTACCCGCGTGTATACGCATGGCTCATGGACAAAGAGTACCGTGACGCAGAACTGAACGGATTCAAGTGGTCCAGCAAGGTTATCGATGCAACCACCCTCGCAGAAATCGACCGTGAGATTTCCCTCTACGAACTCTCCCAGATGACCCGTGCAGCACCGGCAAAGGTCCTTGGTCTTGGTTCCTCCTTCGGAGGTCTTGCACCAGGCATGAACGCAAACGTTGCTGTCTACGACATCAACCCGGACAACATGCCAAAGGGAATCGAGCTCGAAAACGCACTCGCAAAGGCTGCATACTTCTTCAAGGATGGAGTCAAGTGTGTTGAGAACGGTGTTGTCCTTGAGGCAAACCCGGTCGTTAAGGAGACCTACTGGGTCGACGCAAAGGTTCCGGAGAACAAGCAGGTTCTCCACGATGTCAGCGAGAAGTTCTTAAAGTACTACTCCATCAACCTTGAGAACTATGATGTCGCACACCACTACGTCCCGCACCCGCACGTCATTGAGATTGAGGAGGCTTAAACATGGATACTGTTACCATTACTTTAAAGAAAGTCCCGGGCCTCTACCTTGAGTGTGAGAGCGTTACCCCGGACAAGTTCGCAGGAAAGACTGTAGAAGAGATTGCAGCACTCCCGTGTGCTGAGGGTAAGCGCAACTACACCCTTGGCGAGTGGTTCGAGATTGCAGGCACTCCGGCAGCAACCGCAGCAGAGACTAAGATTGTAGTCAACGGTGCAGGAACTGACAAGTGCAAGTACATCGGTGCATGGATGACCGCTGGCGAAGTTGTCGTCAACGGTACTGCAGACATGTTCACCGGAGCATGGATGGAAGGCGGAAAGCTCACCGTTAAGGGAGACGTCCGCTCCTTCTCTGCACTTCAGATGAAGGGCGGAGAGTTCATCATCGAAGGCCGCGCATGGAACTACCTCGCAGCCGCATACCGCGGTGACTGGAGAGGTATGCAGGGCGGAACTATCCGCGTCAAGGGCGACGTCGGTTCTGACCTTGCAACTTTCATGAACGGCGGAACCATCATCGTTGAGGGTAACGCAGATATTCACGTTGGTACCCACGCAGAAGGCGGAACCATCATCATCAAAGGCAAGGCACACCGCCGTGTTGGTGGACAGATGGTTAAGGGAGAAATCTACGTCTTTGGCGGATGCGACGTCATGATGCCAGGCTTCAAGAAGATCGAAGAGAGAGAAATCGAAGTTGACGGAGAGAAGCACGTCTTCAACGTCTTCATCGGTGACCTTGGCGAACGCCACCCGAAGAGCAAGGGCGAGGTCGTTTACGGCCACCTCTACACTCTGAAAGAGTAAATAAAATACTTACTCTCTCATCTTTCTTTTTTAGTGCAGTTGTTAATTTTCGCGGATATTTTGTATTCTATTTTTAGCGACATTATCAGTCTATAACAGTAAAAATAAACTTCCGAATGTCTTGGAGTAGGAATTATAAAAAATAGATATTTGGGGGAGGGTGTATTCAACCCCCAATATTGGGATGAGGTTTAATCCCGTTATGTTAGCTGGTTATTTTACTGTTCGCCAAAGACATTCTCGAAGATCATGTCAGAGCCGGTTGCATTAAGTCTTGCACGCTCGTCCATCTCTTCTGCAAATGCGAGGACTGGAAGCTCCATGTCCTTACCTGGGGTGTGACCGAACATCTTCTCAAGCTCAACCTGCTGTGCGTGCATGAAGAGAGAGTTTTCGATGTTCATCGGACATACATCAGAACACTGACCGCAGTTGACACAGGAGTCTGCGATGTGTGCGAAGCGGATCATCTGGAACATGAAGTCCGGCGGAAGGATTCCCGGCTTGACTAAGTGCGGCTTCTTGGTAGAACACTCAACACAGTAGCAGATCGGACATGCCTCGATACAGCCGTAACACTTGATACAGCGGGAGGTCTCTGCCATGATGTACTGGAGACGCTCAGTTCCCTCTCCAAGAGCTCCGAACTGTTCTTCCTGTCCCTTCTTACCCATGTTAATCATGGTCTTCTCAATCTTTGCGCGGATTTCGAGTCCTTTTGCTTCCGGTGCGCAGGTCTCAATAACGCCTGCTTTTACTGCACCGTCAAAGACAACTGCACCCTTATCGGAGCAGACTTCAACAAAGGTTGCCTTTCCTGCCTTGTCACCCATGACACCCCAGTTTCCGCAGACAATGTCACACTGTCTTGGAATCTTGGTCTCACAGCGCTGGCAGTTCTTTCTGCGTCCAAGGCCTTCTTCCTCAAGCTCATCAATCTTGATGCCCTTGTGTTCGCCGTCCTTGGTGATGACTATGAACTGTCCCTTGTCGATTTCTTCCTTTACTACATCGTTCGGGTTGATACCGTACTTCTCGGCAATCATCTTGCGTGCAACGGTTGGACTGACGGAACCTCCGCAGTTGAGACCAATCATGACGATGTTGTCCATGTTGATCTGGTTGCGCTTTGCAAGTTCATACATTGCCTTTGCATCGCATCCCTTGCAGGTGACTGCAATCTTCATGTCGCGTGCACCGTCAAGGTACTTCTTGATGAGCTTTGGAAGAAGCAGGGTTCCGCAGTGGAGGGAACCTGCGGACTTTGCTAAGTCAGCAGAGTCAGTGATAACTACCGGGGTTGGGTCGTAGAGATCCTGTCCCTTCTGGACAGTTAATACTGCATCGACAATCTTCTCGTCAAGCAGGTACTTCAGGATAGAGGTAACAGCTCCTCCGCATTCTCCCTGAATTCCGTCGACTTTTGTCCATGCATAGAACATATCGCCTTTTGCAGACATTTTTAGTTGCCTCCCTCAATCTTGGTGACTTTGATTGCACATGCCTTGAACTCCGGAATCTTACAGACCGGGTCGAGTGCATTGTGAGTCAGGTTGTTTGCCGGGCACTCGATGAAGTGGAACGGCATGAACATGGTTCCCTTGCGGATGGTTGGGGTAACTCTTGCGTGAACCTGGATGGTGTCACGGCGTGTGGTTGCGTTGACGAGTTCACCGTCGACGATACCGAGTTCTTTTGCATCCTCTTCGTTGATTTCGATCCATCCGGTTGGAACCTCGTGGTCGAGGGTCTCACTGCGGCGGGTCATAGTTCCGGTGTGCCAGTGGAAGAGACAGCGTCCGGTGGTGAAGACATATGGATACTCCTCATCCGGAACCTCTGCCGGCTCCTGCCATTCTGCCGGGAAGAAGACACCAAGTCCGTCTGCGGTTAAGAACTTCTCTTTGTGGAGAATCGGGGTTCCCGGGTCCTCTGCAGTCTTGCACGGCCAGTGGAGTCCGTCCGGACCTTCGAGTCTCTCGTAGTTCATACCTGCGTACTGCGGGGTAAGTGCTGCCATCTCGTCGAAGACTTCAGAGTAGGATTCCCACTTGAACTGCTCTTCGTAGCCCATGGCTGCTGCAATCTTTGCGATGATTCTCCAGTCGTCGATTGCCTGTCCCGGTGCATCCTGTGCCTTTCTCCAACGCTGGACACGGCGTTCAGTGTTGGTCTGGGTTCCGTCACGCTCTGCGTAACATACTGCCGGAAGGATAACGTCTGCGTATTCACAGGTCTCAGTCATGAAGATATCCTGGACAACAACGAACTCGAGGTTCTCGAATGCGTGCTTGACGTGGTTTAAGTCCGGGTCGGAGAGAAGCGGGTTTTCTCCCATGATGTACATACATTTGAGTTCTCCCGGGTTGTCGCAGAGAACGTTCATCATGACAGTGACTTCGTATCCGTTCTGCATCGGTGCAATTCCGTCCGGGAATGCCCATGCATCTTCGAACTTCTTGTGTGCTGCTTCGTCGGTAACCTTCTGGTATCCGGAGAAGTTGACCGGGAGTGCTCCCATATCACAGGCTCCCTGAACATTGTTCTGACCACGGAGCGGGTTGACACCGCATCCCGGCTTTCCAAGGTTTCCGGTGAGCATCTGAAGGTTTGCACAAGCGTGAACGTTGTCGACACCAACAGTGTGCTGGGTGATACCCATGGAGTAGATTAAAGCACATCCTCCGGAGTTTGCAATCCAGTCTGCTGCAGTGTGAATGTCTTCTGCTGCAAGGCCGGTGATTTTTGCAACGTTCTCGAGAGAGTACTTGTCCTGCATAACGAGTGCCTTGAGCTCTTCGTATCCTTTGGTACGCTTCTCAACGAACTCTTTGTCTTCCCATCCGTTTTCGATGATGTCATGCATTAATCCGTTTAAGAGTGCGACATCAGTTCCGGAGTTGAACTGGAGGAAAAGATCTGCCGGGCTTCCGGTGATGGTTCTGCGCGGGTCTGCGTAGATGTACTTTGCACCGTTCTTCTTTGCCATAACCTCGCGGCGTCCGATTAACGGGTGCTGCTCGAAGGTGTTGGATCCGATGATGAATATACACTTGGCTTCGGCAATGTCTGGAATGCTGTTGGTCATTGCACCGGATCCAAAGGAACCTGCAAGACCTGCAACAGTGGAAGAGTGACAGAGACGTGCACAGTGGTCAATGTGGTTGGTCTTGAAGACACCACGGGCGAACTTCATCATTGCATAGTTGTCTTCGTTAGAGACACGTGCAGAAGAGAGACAGCAGCGCTCGGAAGGCTGGTACTTCTTGAAGTTCTCTGCAATGTAAGCAATGGCCTCTTCCCAGGTTGCTTCAGTCAGGACGCCGTCCTTTCTGATGAGCGGGGTGGTTAAGCGGTCCGGAGAGTTTACGAACTCGTGGGCGTAGTTACCCTTTGGACAAAGTTTACCTTCGTTGACAGGGGAGCGGGTGTAAGGTGCAGTGTCTACAACCTTTCCGTCCTTTACAACAAGGTTAAAGGAACATCCTGATCCGCAGTACGGACAGGTGCTCTGGACATACTTTAAGTTAGCCATGTTTAACAAACCTCGTATACTGTAAAGGTTTGAATTGGAGTATATTAATATTAATTTTGGTTAAACAAATCATATGATAATCAATTGATGTAAGTTAATTTCATTGCAAAAATCAGTTGGTGTTGTGAGATTTGTTTGTCAAAATGATTGTGTTAATTGTTTTTTTATTTTTGGGTTTTGAAATCTGGTGCTTAATGTTGCTGTTTCGCGCATTTTGTTGAAAAATAGTGGGTTGTTATTCAAAACATCCAAACTGGCACTTTTTGAATTTGATTCCGTTGTTGTCACAGAATTCACGGAATGCAATCTTGTCGAACTGATAGATTTTGCAAAGGGCTGTTGCTTCAGCACAGGTGATTACTGTTTTGATTCCTGATGCGTCAAGGGCTTTTTTAAACATCTCTTCAGATTTTTCCATGAGAATCATTTTCCTCATGAAAATATTAAGATATGGGTTGGCAATATTTCCTGATAACCAAGTATATTAACTCAAAAAACCAACTGATATATAGCAAATTCAATCAGAGGTTTCAAAACCATGAAGACAAAAATTTACATCCGTGAAAGAAATAAGGCTGAGCCTGAAAAGCAGGAACCGCGCTTCAGAATCGTTGCTATTACCGGTCCTCGTTCTGAAATTAAATTCGATGCAAGCCACTTCCGCATGAAGGAACTCGAAACCATCGTTGCAGATGTCGGGGCAGAACTCATCCTCTTAGAACCGATGGAAGAGTGCGAGCACGGCCACCCGCGTCACTGAAACAAATATATCTCACAAACTCCCTTACTTTTTTATGAAAATTACGCAGCATAAGCGAAAGAGCATACATTCCGGTCTCAAAGGTGAGACTTTATCCAGAACCGGGCTTCTTGCCGGTCAGGATGCCATTGTTCCAAAACGTATTGCTCCGGATTTAAATGTAATCAAAATCGGAGGCCATGGAGTAATCGATTACGGAGCACCGGCAGTGCTTCCTCTCGTTGAAGAAATACGCAATCTGGTTCCTCATCACAAAATGATGCTTATGACAGGAGGAGGAGTTCGTACCCGTCACATCTTGGACATAGGAATCGAACTGGGAATGCCGACCGGAGTTCTTGCATCTCTTTCTGCAAAAGTCAGTGAGCAGAATGCACTGATGCTTTCTGTCATGCTTTCTGATGTCGGTGCTGAAGTAATTTCCAACACCGATCTCTTAGATCTGCCGTCCATGCTTAGAATGGGTGTTCTCCCGGTAGCTGCCGGCACTCCTCCTTACGGACTTTATGAGCTCCCGCCGGAATCCGGAATTCTTCCTCAGTATCGTACCGACTCCGGAGCTGTTGTTGCAGCAGATGTCATCGGCGCAAAATCCTGTATCTTAGTCAAAAACTGTGATGGTCTGTTTGATAAAAACCCGGCAATTCATGACGATGCCGAGTTAATTTCTGAAATTACTGCATCAGAACTCATCGACCTCAAAATGGATGATATGGTCTTAGAGTTCAAAGCTGTTGAGATTCTTTCCCATGCGCGTAACCTCAAAGAGATTAAAATTGTCAACGGACATGTACCCGGAGAGCTTACCCGCGTACTCAATGGGGGTACTCCGTACACAGTTATCCGCAGATAACTCCCTCCTTCACTTTTTTATACTCCTGAATATAAACGATATTTTGTGCCAGCAGCATCACTTTTAACCGATCGCCAGAAACTGATTCTTCAGTACAGGCGTGCGGGCAAGACACAGCAGGAAGTCGCTGATATTCTACAGACCAGCAGGTCCAATGTCAGTACAATTGAAAAGGCTGCGCATGAGAACATCAGAATGGCAAAAGAAACCCTGGAGTATCTCTACATGCTTGATGCAACGCTGGTCTGTACTCTTGATGCAGGCGGAGACATTACCCGTGATGCATTTCTGATTTACGATGCTGCAAAACAGTTCGAAATCAAAGTTCAGTACACAACCGGGGCGTTAATCAACCGTATTACAAGCGCAGTTCCTGAAAAATTAAACGGAACACTCATCCGTGAAGATATCAATGTATATCTGAACAAAACCGGTATCCTGTATATTTACTGAGATGACCTCCCCCTTCTCCCTGAGGGATGATTTTTATTTCTTTGTACCTTTTTTCTGAGATTTCAGGTATATGCGCTCCTGAATTCTGCTGTTAAACAAAGGTTGTGTTTCTGTATGCATGTGGTTAGTTGCTGTATATCAATTGGTTTTGAGGTATTTGTAAAAATCACTGCGGTGGTGATTTGTTATATCAATTGATATATCATATGTATTTCTGCAGATTACCAGCAAGTATGTTATTTGGTTTTACTTAACCTGTGTTGGAAATTCAGCATATGTTTATTTATTCCGATGAAATCATACACTAATTCTGTATGAAGAAAGTAACTGTCGCACTCGGTGCTCTTCTTGTACTCTTCGCAGTTGTTTTTGCTGCAGGATGTATCACTGAAGAGCAGTCTGAGCCAACTGACCTTCTGGTTGCAACTACCACTTCCCTCTTCGACACGGGATTACTCGATGCAGTCCAGGACTACTACCTTGAAGAATACAACGTAAACTTACTGTTCACCTCTCAGGGAACTGGTAAGGCAATTGCATCCGCAAAGAACGGCGATGCAGATGTTCTCCTCGTCCACTCTCCGGCACAGGAAAAGACTTTCATTGAGGAAGGCTACGGTGTCAACCACAGAGGATTCGCATACAACTACTTCGTTGTTGTCGGTCCGGCAGCAGACCCGGCAGGAATTAAGGGCATGACTCCGGAAGCAGGTTTCCAGACTCTCGAGAAACTTGGCAAGGCAAAGACTGACGGTATCCTTTTCGTTTCCCGCGGTGACGCATCCGGAACCCACTCTGCAGAGCAGAAGATCTGGAAGTCCGCAGGCTTCGACTACGAGAAAGACATCCGCGGAAGCGGTGACTGGTACAAGGAGACCGGAGCAGGTATGGGCGACAGCTTAACCACTGCAGGTCAGCTTGGCGGTTACATCTTATCCGATGAAGCAACCTTCTTAACCTACAAGAAGAACAACCCGGCAAGCCCGCTTGAGGTCCTCATCTCTGAGGGTGACACTCTCTTAAACCGCTACACTGTCATGACCATCTCCCCGGAGAAGTTCCCGGAGACCAATGTTGAAGACGCAACCGACTTCACCAACTGGCTCATCTCTGAAGAAGGTCAGGAATTTGTTGGTTCCTACGGAACTGAGATCTACGGAAAGCCGCTCTTCTTCCCGATGTCCAACATCGAAGACAGCACCAAGGCACCGTTCAACATCGACAGTACCACTCCGGTTGCTGTCCCGACTGCATAATCCTGCAGTCCAAACATTTTTTTCTTTTAAACGCGAGTGATACTGAGAAATGGGAGAAATTCTAGACGGATTCCTGGAAGCGGTTCGACTGATTGTAACTCTTGATGCAGAAGTTGTGGATATCGCACTTCGAAGCATTCAGGTTTCAACAGTCGCAACATTGGTGGCGGCACTTATCGCAATCCCGCTTGGTGCGTTAATTTATTTCTATGACTTTCCTGGAAAACGTGCTGTAATCAATATCGTTCAGACCCTTTATGCACTTCCGACCGTAATTGTTGGTCTTCTGGTGTACCTTCTGGTCTCATACTCAGGACCTCTTGGACATCTGCATCTGCTCTATACAACAAAAGCGATGATTATCGCCCAGGTAATCCTTGTTTCTCCATTAATCATCGGATTTACTGTCTCCGCACTGACCGGTCTTGACCGTGATATGAAATATACGGTTCTGGGCCTAAACGCTCCGGCACACCGGGCAATGCTTACACTTGTCCGCGAAGCAAAATTTGCAATCCTCTCGGCTGTTGTTCTCGCATTCGGCCGTGCGATTGCCGAAGTCGGAGCTGTCATGATGGTTGGTGGAAACATCAGACACTTTACAAGGACGCTTACAACTGCAATCACCTTGAACACATCGATGGGTGAGTTCTCGGTTTCCATTGCCCTTGGAATTATTCTCCTTGGAATTGCGCTTATTGTAAATCTAGGAGTAAACGTCTTACAGTACCGCGGAGTGAGGGTGAAAGATGAGTAAGGTAATTGTAGATACTGCAGGTCTTTCTAAGAGTTACGGGAACAAAGAGGTACTGCATCCAACCTCAATCTCTGTATACGAAGGCGAAATTCTTGCAGTAATCGGACCGTCAGGTGCCGGAAAAAGTACACTTCTCCGCCTTCTTGACGGACTTGAAAAACCTACTGCCGGAGAAATCCGTATCTTCGGTGAAAGGCTCACTCGTAAAACCAGCAGAAAAATCCGCGCCAGTATGGGAATTCTCTTCCAAAAGACTGTCCTCTTCGACCGTTCAGTCGAAGATAATATCGCACTCGGATTGTCCTACCGCAGAATTCCAAGAACTGAGCGAAAACTCCGTGCAAAAGAAACTCTGGAAAGACTTGGTATGAGTGAATATGCAGGAAGAAGTGCACGTACTCTCTCAGGTGGGGAGGGTCAGCGTGTATCTTTTGCCCGCATTTTAGTCACCAAACCATCACTTCTATTCCTTGACGAGCCGACGGCAAACTTAGACCCTCTCGCATCAAAAGACGTTGAATCGATGATTCTTTCCGAAAACGAAGAAAACGGCACAACGATTGTTATAAACACTCACGATCAGATGCAGGCTCAGCGGCTTGCAGACCGTGTTGCTGTAATTCTGGATGGTTCTGTCATTCAGACTGGAACTCCTGATGAAATATGGTATCATCCTGTCAACGCATCAGTTGCGCGCTTTGTTGGATTCCAGAATATCTTCGATGCTGTAATCAAAAACGGTGTCATTACATTCGGCAGGATTTCTCTCCCTGTACCTGACCGAAATTGTGATGAATCGGTTTCATTTATGATTCGTGCTGAAGATATCGTTCTTACAAAAAATCCAACAGATATTGCCGGAATTGTCAATTCCATCTCTCGAAGAGGGGCATTTGTTGAGATATCTGTTGATGCCGGTGCTGAGTTTTTCGTCCGCATTCCGTTCAAAGAATATGAATCCTCACTTTCTGTAGGAGACACTATCTATCTAACCTGGAATGAAGATGCAGCTGTTATTGGAAGCAGTCAGTAACAACCATATTTATTCTTGAGAACAAATATGTTCTCATAGAATGGATGCGGTATTGTCAGAGGAAAATATTTTTGCGTGTGCAAGAACTCTGATTCTTGAAGATGGAGAGCTGTCCCTGCAGGTCTCTGCTGATGGTCTCAAAGTAAAGTTCCCAACAACACGCAGGATATCGGAGCGTATGGATGTTCCGCACTATTATGTACTTCCATATTTTGCGGGTCTTGAAACCCAGGGATTCTTAACAAGAACCGAGCGTGTTGGAATCTTCACCACTCCTGCCGGAACCAAGCGTTTGTTTTCAGGAATGTCTGAAGACGATCTTTCAAGAGTTCGTGAGGTTTGCGGCGACGGTTTATATCAGATTCTTCTTGCAGTTGGAAAATAGCCACTCCTGCCCAAAATTCTTATATTCCAAGTTCCATACATAATCGGAACTCATGCGGCTCATAAATATCGTAGGTCATTCCAACTCAGGGAAAACCACGCTGATAGTCCGCCTTGTACCGATGCTTTCCGAGCTTGGAAGGGTTGCAACTCTTAAACAGCTTGGCTGCCACTCATTCAAACTTCCTGAGGGAAAAGATACTACTCTGCATTTTGAAGCTGGAGCTGAGTGTGCAACAGGTGTTGACACCGAAAAATCTGTAGTTGCAGTACGGGGAGGAAACCTTTTCAGTATTCTCGATTACTATCACTGGCTTGGAATTGAATATGTGGTAATTGAAGGATTCAAGGAATATCAGTTTCCGTGTGCAGTAATAGGTGATTACCGTTCAGAATGTATGGTTATGGATAATCCGTCTGCAAAGGATATCTGCTATAATCTTGACCTCTTTGCTGAATACGATCCGCACCGAAAATAACTCTCTATTTTATTCTTTTTTCAATCAAAAATAAATCTGATATATTTTACTTTTAATCTCAAAAACCCACTGTTGTTGTTCACAAGTCAAGCGAATGCATTTGTTAACCAACTGGTATTTGAGTTTGAAGTTAAGTTGAATATAGATTTTTCATGCGCGGCATTAAAAAATAAGGCAAATCATGGCGATTTTTAACAAATCTGTTTCAAGTTAAATAATGATGTTTAACTTGGTTTCATGGGGGGGATGTGGTTTGTTATTTTTTGTTTTCGAACTGATTTTGTTTATTGAAAATAGTTAATTATACCCCGTCCGAATCTTTATATTCCACGCTTGAAAATCATTATAGTGACTATACGCGTCAAGCGGTAGTTCTGTATCCGAGTGCGAAGCTTGGAACAGTCATCACATGAAAATGGGATAAGCATTCTCTTCAGGAATGCTTGGTCAAATCTGCACTAGCAGGGTGCAACCTGCTACAGGGAGGTGCAGAGATGGACAACTCCGTCGACATGTAGATGTGCTGATCGATTGTAATGTCGGAAGTGTCAACTGCGAAATAGACAGCCTCGAACGGGAAGTGAGTTATTTGTCTTTTCTTGTTGAAAAAAGTATCGACTGTCGTCAGACCGGCACCCCGGGCGGGAGTATCTCTCCTCTCCCGGTTTGCCAAAATATAGGAAAAATCACAGCATCCATCTAAAAAAGATTTTTCCTGGCTGAGACCGATACAAACAAGAAATATTGTATCCCTGTCCCTGACCTCAAAGAGAGGACTCTCTTTTTTGCATATTTCCTTCATTCATTTTTCGTGCTTGGAGAAATCTCCAAAATAATTCTCGAGAAAGAGGAGACAAGACATTGACAAGTATAACTGTAAACCTGATTTCAGGAAGAACCATCCAGCAGGGTGTTTCCATGGAAGCAGGAAAGGAAAAAGAGGATTATATGAAATCCTGCGGTATCATTGAGCTTGATGCCGCCGACATTGCTGCTCTTGGCATCTGGAAGAACAGCAATGTTCGTGTCACCAGTGACTTTGGCTCTGTTATCGTCAAAGCAATCGAGGCCACTCAGGGTCCACACCCGGGTCTCGCATGGATTCCCATGGGCCCATGGGCAAACATGGTTGTTGACACCAACACTTACTCTACCGGTATGCCGACCTTCAAAGGAACCAAGGTCACCGTCGAACCGGCAGAGGATGAGAAAGTCTTAAATTCCATTGAACTCGTGCTCGCTGCATGCGGAGAGGAGTAAACATTATGACTAAACTTGTAACTGATGTAATCTGCCCATTCTGCGGAACCCTTTGTGATGATCTCATTGTAAAGGTTGATGAGAACGGCAAGATTTTCGAGGTTGAGAACGCCTGTGCAATTGGTGCAGAAAAGTTCCTTCACTCTCAGGCACCGGACAGAATCACCCGTCCGCGTATGAAGCAGGAGAACGGCGAGTGGAAAGAAGTCTCCTACGAAGAGGCTGCAAAGTACACTGCAAAGATTCTCTGCGACGCAAAGAAGCCATTAATGTACGGCTGGTCCTCCACCTCCTGTGAGGCACAGAGCACCGGACACATGATTGCAGAAAAAGTCGGCGGAATTGTTGACAACACCGCAACCGTCTGTCACGGTCCGTCTTTAATTGCAGTCCACGATGTCGGTATCCCGTCCTGTACCTTAGGAGAGGTTAAGAACCGTGCAGACCGCATTGTCTTCTGGGGATGCAACCCGGCACACGCACACCCGCGTCACATGTCCAGATACTCTATCTTCCCGCGCGGTTTCTTCACAGTTAAAGGACAGAAGAGCAGAAAGATTATCGTCGTTGACCCGAGACCGACTGACACTGCATCTCTTGCAGACATTCACGTCCAGGTTGAGCAGGGACGCGACTATGAACTTCTCGATGCACTCCGTGTTGCATTCAAGGGCGAAGAACTTCCGGACATGATTGCCGGTGTTCCGAAAGAGAAGGTCTACGAACTCGCAGAGCTCTTAAAGGGCGGACGTTTCGTCACCATCTTCTTCGGTATGGGTGTCACCCACTCTCTTGGAAAGAACCACAACATCGACATTGCAATCGCTGTAACTGCAGACTTAAACAAGTACACCAAAGCATCCATCATTCCGATGCGCGGTCACTACAACGTTACCGGATCCGGTCAGGTTCTCGGATGGCAGTTCGGTTTCCCGTTCTGTGTCGATTTATCCCGCGGATTCGCACGCTACAACCCGGGAGAGACCAGTTCCAACGATCTTCTCCAGCGTGATGAAGTTGATGCATGCTTCGTCCTCGGCAGTGACCCGGGATCCCACTTCCCGTTCAAGTCCGTTCGTAAGATCTACGATCTTCCGTCCGTCTGTATCGACCCGCACATGACCCCGACTGCAGCAGTCTCCAAATGCCACGTCCCGGTCGCACTCGTTGGTGTTGAAGTTGCAGGTTCCTGCTACCGTATGGACAATGTTCCAATCGAGTCCCGCAAGGTTGTCGATGCACCAGAAGGCATGCTCACTGATGCAGAGTTCCTTGAGATGGTCTTAGAAGAAGTCAACAAAATCAAGGGAGCTGCAGCATAATGTCTGAGATTCTTATTAAGAACGGATTTGTCTTCGACCCGGTACAGGGTATCAAAGGCGACAAGAAAGACATCGCAATCAAAGACGGTGTCATCGTAGAGTCTGTCAGCTCTGCAGCAAAAGTCATTGACGCAGCAGGCATGACTGTAATGGCTGGTGGAGTTGACGTCCACTCCCACGTTGCAGGAGCAAAGGTCAACGTCGGAAGAAACTTCCGTCCGGAAGACAAGCTTCAGGCAGCATACGAGCCGGCACGCGGTGTCCGTCACATGGCTGGCGGAAACTCTGTTCCGACCGTCTTCAAGACTGCATACAAGTATGCAGACATGGGTTACACCACCGTCATGGAGGCAGCAATGCCGCCACTTTACGCACGCCACACCCACGAGGAGATGCGTGACACCCCAATCATCGACCAGGCAGCACTTCCACTCTTCGGAAACAACTGGTTCGTCCTTGAGTACCTCAGAAACGGTGAACTCGACAACGCAAAGAACTATATCGCCTGGCTCTTAAACAGCACCAAGGGATACGGTATCAAGTGTGTCAACCCGGGAGGAACCGAGGCATGGGCATGGGGTCTGAACTGTATGACCGTCAACGACCAGGTTCCGTTCTTCGAAATCACTCCAAAACAGATTGTCAACGGACTTCTTGACGTCAACGAAGGCCTTCACCTTCCGCACTCCCTCCACCTCCACGGAAACAACCTTGGAAACCCGGGCAACTACACCACCACCATGGACACGTTAAAGATTGCAGAAGGCAAGAAGACCGACAATGCATTTGGACGTGACACTGTCCTTCACCACACCCACATCCAGTTCCACTCCTACGGAGGAACCACCTGGGCAGACTTCGAGTCCAAGGGTGCAGAGGTTATGGACTACATCAACAAGAACGACAACCTCACCTGTGATATCGGATTCGTCACTCTTGACGAGACCACCACCATGACCGGTGACGGACCGTTCGAGTACCACTTAACCGCATTAAACCACCTCAAGTGGGCAAACACCGATGTTGAAGTCGAGTGCGGTTCCGGTATCGTCCCATACGTCTACAGCAAAGATGTTTACGTCTGTGGTGTCCAGTGGTCCATTGGTCTTGAGATGGCACTTCTCGCAAAAGACCACATGCGCTGCTTCTTAACCACTGACCACCCGAACGCAGGTCCGTTCACCCGCTACCCGCGTGTCATGAAGTGGCTCATGAGCCAGGATGCAAGAGAAGACGTCCTCAAGACTATGAAGAACGAGGACAAGGTCCGTGACCGTTCTACTCTCTCTGAAATCGACCGTGAACTCACTCTCTACGAGATTGCACAGATGACCCGTGCAGGTCCGGCAAAGGTCCTTGGTCTCGGCGGAAAGGTCGGAGGCTTAAAGGTCGGTATGCAGGCAGACATTGCAGTCTATCCGTACAACCCGGAGACCGAGTCTGACCCAGAACAGATTGAGTGGGCATTCTCCAACGCAAAGTACCTCATTAAGTCCGGTGAGATTATCGTCAACGACGGTGAAATCGTCAGCAACGGTAACAAGCAGACTTACTGGGTCAACGTTGAGACCAACCCGAGCAAGCAGGTTGAACACGACTTAAATGAGTTCTTCAGAAAGTACTACTCTGTCAGCCGTAAGAACTACGAAGTTGACGAGCACGCATTCATGAAGAACCCGAACGTCATCAAGATTGACGCAACACAGTGAGGCCTAAAATGGATACTGTAACTATCACTATCACTAAACAGCCAGAACTGTTCATCGAAGCGGAGTGCTTCACCCCCGATGCATTAGCAGGCAAGACTGCAGAGCAGATTGCAGAGCTTCCAGTCCACATCGGAAGAACTACCGAGAAGGTTGGAGACTACTTCGCAGTCGAGGGAGCAGCAGGAGCAACCGCAGAAGAAACTAAGCTCGTCTTAAAGGGCGACTTCTCCCGCGTTAAATACATCGGATCCAAGATGACTGCCGGAGAAGTTGTCGTAAACGGTGACGCTGACATGTACGTTGGTGCATGGATGAAAGGCGGAAAGATTACCGTAAACGGCAGCATCGGCCACTTCGCAGCAACTTCCATGGAAGGCGGAGAGATTCACGTTACCGGAAACGCAGGCAACTACCTCGCAGCATCCTACCGTGGTGACTGGAGAGGTATGAAGGGAGGCAGAATCGTTGTCGACGGAAACGTCGGTTCCGACTGCGGTACCTTCATGGTCGGCGGAGAAATCGTCGTTGGCGGAAACATCGATGTCCACGTTATGACCCACGCAGACGGTGGAAAAGTCATCATCAAAGGAAATGCAAAGAGCCGTCTTGGCGGTCAGGCATCCCGTGGTGAGATTTACCTCTTCGGTACTGTTGACGTCATGATGCCGGGATACAAGTTCGCACGTGAAGAGGAACTCGAAGTAGAAGGCGAGAAAGCTGTCTTTGCAGTCTACAACGGTGACTTAGGCGAACGCCACCCGACCCGCAAGGGCGAGACCATCTACGCCAAACTCTATCTGAAGAAATAATTTCTTCAGATCAAAACTTAATTTCTATGGTAAAGGGGGAATACACCATCCCCAAACGCCATTCTTCTTTTGCAGATTTAAAAAAAGAGTTTATGATTTTATCAGGTTTAAGCCTGTTAGAATGTTATTCAGATGAATCGGTCGTCTGAACGCTTTGTTTTGATGCCGGAAAGTTTTCCTTCAAACCAACCTGATGATTCATTCGGATAAGCATCAAACTCAGGCACATATGGTTTGATATCTAAAACGGGAGTGCCGTCTAAAATATCAACATCTGCAATATTTAGAATATTTCCTTCTCTGGAGATGAGGCGGACAACAGAGAACCCAAGCGGATTCGGACGTCTTGGAATACGGGATGC
>ERZ808048.40-NODE-40-length-27757-cov-4.252565_pt1 | contig 27757 bp, 34 predicted proteins | sample MGYA00380197_ERZ808048 | MGnify/ENA primary metagenome ERZ808048 (study PRJEB31490, sample SAMN06133377) | cow dung metagenome | isolation source: M1 | host: cow | place: China: Chengdu | collected 2015-05 ... | reverse complement strand
TTTTTTAATAAAATTTGAGCAGGTCTTTGAGCTCATCAAGAGAGTGAACTACTTCTGATTCCATCTCAAGCATAAGGTTCACGCACTCGTTTTTGCTGAAATGTCTAAAGTCGGTTCTAAGTGCGATTATGCGCTTGTTAGAAGCCATTGCGTATCCCATCTCCCATGCAGTACCCGAATCTGCATCTGCTCCGTCGATTACGGCAACAACAATGTCTGCGGCCTTTAAGGCTTTTAAGTTTCCTTCGTAGATTGCTTTTTCCCGATTATCACCGCGTGCCTCTTCATCGTCATCGAGCTCCTGCGGAAGGTGTACGTGGAAATGGAGCTCTTCTAAAATGTCTGCGGCACGTCTGTTGAAACTGCGCTCTGCTTCGGAGAAGAGTGGGGCTGCAAAATAAACCTGATATTTTGCAAACTCTTTTACATCAATCATAGGGAAGTCCGCAAAGCGTTTTAGGAAAACACCTGCGCCGTTGGATTTTTCGTTTGTGTAGTAGGTTTTTGTAACCCCGCAGGTTGGAGATGAGTTGACGCCTAAGATAAAAAGCGGAGCCTCTCCGCGCTGTTCGATTAATTTTCGGACATTTTCTTCCAGGCGGTCAAGGAGTTCGTAAAACTCTGGAAAGTCCATTCTGTCCTTGAAACATCCAGGTGCTCTTCCCTCGCCAAAGAATAGAGTTTCAGGACACGGAAGCGTTACAATTTCGATTCCCGCCTCTCTGCATCGTTCGATACATCTGCAAAAAACAACGATGTCTTCTGAGGTTGTGATACCTTCAGCGCGTAAGTTGGGGTGCAGAATACATGGTGAAGCGAGGATATAGGACATGTGTATACTGTTTGTCTGCTGTGGATAAATAAGCGCATATCCTCATATCCTTACACATCAAATATAACCCTCAGATGTCCATCCCCTTAATCGCTTACCGAGACAACTCCTGCGATCCTAAAAAATGTACTATGAAAAAGCTTGAACGCTTTGGTATGATGAGGATTGTAACACGCATCCCGCAGATTCCAAAGACCACTCTTCTGCTCGACCCGACAGCAGATGTGCTCTCACCTGCGGATAAGAAATGGGTATCGTCGATTACAGCACTCGACTGTTCGTGGGAGGTTTTGGATACTGCAAATCTTGGGGCATGGAAAGGAAGACGGGCTTTACCGTTTTTAGTTGCGGCAAATCCTGTGAACTTTGGAAAACCATTCACCTTAACATCTGTTGAAGCAATCGCCGCAACTCTTTTCATTTTAGGAGAGGAAGTGCAGGCGGAAGCTGTGCTTTCCAAATTCAACTGGGGGCTTAATTTCTTAAAGCTGAACGCAGAACCTCTCTCTGAATACGCCGCGGCAAAGGACAGTGCTGAGGTTTTGAAGATTCAGTCCGAGTACTTGGAATAACTCAAACAAGACCTTTATCTCTTTTTAGCACTGACATGTAATTATCATGGCAGAGGCTCTTATTTTTATTGGATGCCCGCAGATTCCAGTGCAGGCGCCCCTCGTGCTCTATATCGCAGATTTCCTAAAGGACGCAGGTGTAACTCCGGTTGTTGCAGCAAATCCTTCCGCAAAACAGCTTGTCAGAACCAGCGATCCAAAGGGTCACTATGTTTCAGAGTTCCGCGATCTGGAGCGTACTGTAAATGACCTTGCCGAAGGGAAGGTTTCCTACCCTCTGATAATTTCATTAATACACAACGATGCAGGTCTGGCATTTACTGCAACAGCGGCTGCTGTATCACCTGCATCACAGATGATTTCTGTATTCTTTGGAGAACATGCATATGATTTAAGCGAAGAGGCTGAATATGAGGGGGAGAAAATCTCTGCTCCGATTACACACAATGCCAGACCGCTTCTCGCAAACTTAGATGAGGTGCTCGAATGGGCTGTCTTGAAAATTTAAATTACGAGATTCTTGCTAAAAACTGCAGTTTCAAAGAAACCCGCGATATTGTAAAGCAGATGTGCAAAGAACGCTACGAAATCCCGCCGGGATTTAAGATTGTTGAAAAGGCAGTAATTGGGATTCCTCCGATTCATGTTGGAATCCGCGATGAAAAGTTAGTCTGTACATATACAAAACCTTGTCACGGCACTTTTGTGATTCTGGTGGATTCGCCTGAAGATATCGCAAATGTCAGAAAGAACGGAAAGCCGGTAAAATGATACCGGCACTTTTTTCAACATTTGCCATAGCTGTAGGTCTTGCTATGGATGCTTTTTCAGTATCTCTTGCAGGGGGTGCGGCTCTCAAAAAAGACATTGTAAAAACAGCAGTTTTAACAGGTCTGATGTTTGGATTTTTCCAGTTTGCGATGCCTGTTATCGGCTGGCTTGTTGGAGCTCCAATTTCTTCGATTATCAATCCATACGGTTACTGGATTGTTGTAGCTCTCTTCTTCTTCATCGGAGGCAAGATGATTTATGATGCCGTAAAAGGTGAAGAGGAGGGAGTTTCATTAATAGGATTCAAGGTCTTAACACTTCTCGCGATTGCGACAAGTATTGATGCTCTTGCTGTTGGAATCAGTTACGGATTAATTGGTGAAGCAATTCTTCTTCCATCAATAATTATCGGGGTTGTTGCTTTTGCATTCTCCTTCGCAGGAGTTCTTGCGGGACACAAATTAAGTGATGTGCTTGGTTCAAAGATGGAAATCTTTGGCGGAATTGTTCTGATTCTGATTGGATTAAAATTCCTTGTAGAGATTTTTATCTAATACTTTTTTGTAATTTTTTCTATCTCATGTGAGTGTGTTTTCTTTTCGCTGGAAAAACACTCCAATACTATCCAAACAAAAACTGCCAATTGAGTTATTTCTAAAAAAGAAAAGTGTTGAGTAGGTTTAGAATTTAATTTCTTCGCCTGCTGCTTTTCTGTCGTGGAATTCTGCTGCTGCAGTGAAGAGTGCATCAGTAGAGGAGTTAAGACCGGTTTCACAGGAATCCTGAACGACACCGATAATGAATCCAATACCAACGACCTGCATTGCAATATCTGCCGGGATGCCGAAGAGAGAGCATGCCATCGGGATAAGAAGCAGAGATCCGCCTGCGACACCGGATGCACCGCATGCACCAAGGGCTGCAACGAAACTTAAGAGAATCTTCATCAGAAGCGGGACTTCAATTCCGAGGGTGTTTACACAGGCTAAGGTCATGACGGTGATAGTAATTGCTGCTCCTGCCATGTTGATGGTTGCACCAAGCGGGATGGAAGTGGAGTAGTTCTTCTCGTCAAGTCCAAGGTTCTTACAGAGTTCCATGTTGACCGGAATGTTTGCTGCAGAGCTTCTGGTGAAGAATGCGGTAACGAAGGACTCCTTTAAACACTTGAAGACAAGCGGGTACGGGTTCTGGCGAATCTGAGTGAACACGATAATCGGGTTCATGACTAAAGCAACGAATGCCATACATCCAACGAGGATTGCAAGGAGAATACCGTAGTCGATGAAGATGGAAAGACCGTTTTCAGAAACTGCGGTGAAGACAAGACCTAAAACACCAAACGGTGCAAGGGAGATGACCCACTTAATGACTAAGGAGACTGCATCAGAAACTTCCTTTAAGAAGTCCTTTGTTTTGTCAGAGGAGCGTCTAAGAGCAATACCAAAGACAATACCCCAGACGAGAATACCAAGGAAGTTACCGTTGACGATTGCACCAAGCGGGTTGGTGATAATCTTTGCAATCATTGCGCCAAGAACATCGAAGATGCTGGTCTTGACATCATATCCGGAAACAGCTTCTACTCCTTCAAGCGGAAGGACCGGAGTAAAGAGAGTACAAAGAAGAACTGCACAGACTGCTGCTGCAAAAGTTCCGATTAAGTATAACACAACGATACGACCCATTGTCTTGCCGCCGCCGGTAACGGTTCTGGCAAGAGCAGTGGTGACCAGTACGAATACGAGAACTGGTGCGATTGCCATTAAGGCATTTACGAACAGAGTGCCTAATGTTCCGATGATGGTGACCTGCGGGATTACCAGAGCTAAGATAATACCGATAAGCATACCACAAAGGATACGTTTGATTAAGCTGATACTGTTCCATTTCTGAATCAGATTCATGAAAAATCCTTATTATATCAGAGTCGTATCACCATAAAGGTTTGGAGAAAATATTTAAAATAAAATATATTTTTAGATAAATTTGCCAATGAGGTTCTCGAGAGCCTCAACTGACTGTTCTGCATTTTCTGCGGCAAGGGTGAAGTTTAAACTGTCTGCAAAACTTCCTTCTCCGCTGTTTGTAAGAGGCATGTCTTTGATGCTTTCTAAAAATTCTCCTATATCTGTCGGAGTTCCTGCATTCTCTGGAATGCCCTGCAGTCCGATTGTCTCAAATATATTTCCAGAACCTGCTGAATCAGCAAGGCTTTCTGCTTCGGATACGCTAAGCCCCTCTTTTGTAAAGGTCATTCCAAAGATATTGATATATGCAGTGACAGTCCCGTCGTTCTGAGGTGAAAGAGTAACAGTTCCAACACTACTTTCTCCAACCTTGATATCTGTCGTCTGCTCTCCAAGACTTATGCATCCGGCAGAGAATATGATGATGAGACAGAAGATTACAACCGCCAGTCGGTATTTCATGATAGAGGATTGGAAGCCTGCGGGTTAATATTTTTCCAAGAAGTTATCTCTTCTCAAAACCAACAACATATCACTTTGATTCCTGCAGACGAAATCTTATCCGAACTCAAAAACCGCGGAGTAAAAAAGGCAGCCGTTCAGCTTCCGGAAGGACTGAAACGACATGCCCCAAAGTTATGCTCTCTACTCTCCAAAAACGGCATAGAGGTCATAATTTCCGGCGACCCGTGCTGGGGTGCATGCGATTTATCACTTGATGCCGCAGAAGATGCTGAGGTTCTTGTACACGTAGGGCACACTCCAGTTTCCCCCGAGGAGAATGTCATCTACATTCCATTCCGTCAGGACATCGACCTTTCAATTCTAAAAGCCGCAGAAGAACTCAAACGCTTCGAAAGTGTTTCTGTTACAACAACCATCCAGCACGCCCATCAGACTGAAGAGATGGCAAAAGCACTTCGCGCTCTTGGAGTAAACGCGGTTGTTGGAAGCGGATACGAGAGAACTCCAATGCCGGGACAAGTTCTCGGATGCACCTATGCCGCAGCCAGAAACGCAGAAGCGGACGCAAACCTCTTTGTTGGAACAGGAGTATTCCACGCAATCGGAGTATCTCTTGCAACAGGAAAACCGACCTTTGCTCTTGACCCGTATGCTGACGGAATCCTGCAGGAAGTATCAGCCGACCGCCTTCTTAGAAAGCGTTTCATCCAGATTGAAAAAGCAAAGCAGGCCAAAAACTTTGGAATCCTCTTATCATCCAAGTCAGGACAGAAAAGAGCAGAACTTGCAAAACGCTTAGCATCACTTCATGAAAATGCTGTTGTCATCCTCATCCGTGAAATTTCAGAGATGCAGCTTCGAAACCTAGGCTTCGATGCTTACGTAAATACCGCATGTCCGCGTCTTGCTTTAGATGACCAGAGCAGATTCCCCGTGCCCCTTTTATCTCCTGCCGAGTTTGAGATTGCTCTTGGTCTTCGAAAGTGGGAAGACTACGAGATTGATGAAATAGTATGAAGCTCAAAAATCTGGAAATCCATCTGCAGAAAGTACAAGGATTCAAAAATCCGGTTGCAGGGCTCGAGCAGTACATGACGCCAGCACCTCTTGCCGCACGTTTCCTTTTCGATGCGTTCCTTCATGGCGACATCGAAGGGATGAAAGTTTTAGACTTAGGATGCGGGACAGGCATGCTCTCTGTAGGTGCTGCACTTCTTGGAGGCAATGTCACAGGAGTTGACGGGGATGCTTCAGCTCTTTTGACCGCAGAAGAAAATGCCGCATCACAAAAACTCGACATCACATTCAGGCGCGAGGTAGTCAGAGCTGAAACTGCCGAGGCTGATTCGTATGATACTGTTATCATGAATCCGCCGTTTGGAGCCCAAAATGAACATGCTGACCGTCCGTTTATCGAAGCGGCTCTGATATCTGCTCCTGTAGTCTGGGGAATCTTCAATAAGGGGAGCATACCATTTATTAAGGCATATACGAAGGACACCGCGGAAATCACAGACATTGTTGCCGCAAAGTTATCGATTCCGCGTCAGTTCTTCTTCCACACCAAAGACATAATGGAAATTCCTGTTGAAATTGTGAGGCTTGAAAGATATGGCTAAACCAGGTTTGAGAATCGCAGGACTTGCCGCAGGACATGGGGCTGTTGACTTTTATGTTCCTGTAATTCCGGCACTTCTGCCGTCGTTAATTCCGCTCTTTGCAGAGCAGGGTATCACCTCCTATGCAATGACCGGACTGCTTTTTACAACAGTTACAGTCATGATGGTTATCTTCCAGCCTCTGACAGGATGGCTGATTGATAAAAATAAGTGGACACCTTCGACTTCGCTTTGTATTATTTTAACAGCTGTCGCTGTCGCGGCATTTGGGGTTACACAAAACTACTGGATTCTTCTGCTCTTTGCAGTGATTATAGGTTTTGCTAACTCGGCATATCATCCAAATGCCTATCGCCAGATTCACCAGTTCACAACAAAAGATAACCGCGGACTTTTCATGTCCTTAATGTCTGTGGGTGGAACTTTTGGATACGGAGCAGCTCCTCTGGCAACAGGTTTTCTCTATGCGTGGGGCGGATTTCCGGCAATTATTCTTCTCTTAATCCCGGGATTAATTATTGCAGCCCTTATCTTAAAACTCCCGCAGCATCCGCTCAAAGAAACAGAGGCCGAAGCCGCAGAGGCAGCAGTTACAAAACCGAACTACAAGGGAGCTGCTCTCATGCTTGCGATTAGTTCCATGCGCTCGTGGGTGTTCTATGGATTTTTGGCATTCGGTGTTGAGTACTTATCAGGATACGCAAATGTCGAGTATGTTTTAGCTACGGCTGTTATCAGCGGAATGATTTTTGCAGGAATGTTTGGAACACTTCTGATAGGTCCTCTCTCAGATAAAGTTGGAAGAAAAGAGGTCATGTTTATCTCATACATTGGAGGGGCCTTAGGCTATGCTGGAATTTTCTTCTTCTCAGGAATCGCTTCAGTGGTATCTCTTGTTATTGCAGGATTCTTCTTAATGGCCACTGCTTCTGTTGAGATTGCGACCGTTCAGGAACTCATGCCTGGAAGTGTCGGACTTGCTTCAGGAATTGTTATTGGAATTCCGCAGGGTGTGTCTGCTCTTTCGATGGTATTAATCGGAGTTATGGCAGACTTTTTCGGAATGCCGTTTGCTCTTTCCACTCAGGTTCTGCTGATGCTTCTCGCAATTGTTGCCTGCGCGGCTCTTCCGTACCCGCTTAAAATTCTGAATAGAAAAACAGCTTAATCTCTTAAGAGTTCCATCTCCATAGAGAGACGCCACACATTCTTTTTTGAACGCTTCGACTGCCCTGCAATCAGCATCATACGCTCCTCAATAGTAATCTCACGGGAACCCTTTGCAAGATTATCTGCGTGAGCTACGATTTTCTCCTCGAGAGTTCTTGGAACACAGTTTGAAGGCGGCAGATTCAAAAGAACACAATCATCCTCAGAAAGACCTGCTCCTGTATGACAGCGGATAATTTCAGTAACATCATCCCCGAGCAAAAGCTCTCTGGAAAGCTTAGCACCCTCGCCTGCATGACGGATTGAGTGTGTCACACTTCTTCCCAAATCATGAAGCATCGCTCCGGATTCAACGAGATTGGAATCTACAGAATCTCCAATGTAACGGGATGCGATATCAGCAGTCTTTTCACAATGGGCAACAACGCCGGCATCACATCCGGCGGAAAAAAGAATTTTGGATAATGAAGCTCTCATTCCTCAGCGAGAGCAGCCTTCATCTTTTCAATACGGTTGCGAAGCGCAGACACCAGAAGCTCATCATCGAAATGAACAAGCATATCTCCGCACTGCGGACATGAGAAGTTCATCGTCATTGCATCGTTGAACGTCATCATAAGACCGCAGTTACCGCACTGATAGAAATCATTGTTCTCATCATAGCGAAGGCGTGCAGAGAGCTTCTCAACTGCTGTCACCATCTCATCTTTTAAAACAGATGGAATATTTTCCATCTTCAGCACCCAGAGATACGTAAGCCAGCCTGTCTCGTTATTCTTAATTCTGCGGTATTCAGCGAGACGGTGTTCGTATAAACTGTAGAGTGTGTGGCGGACGGAGTTTAAGTTGATGCCTGTCATCTCCGCAATTTCCTCATCGCTGTGTTCCTCCTCAGGACATTTGCGAATCAGCTCCATTCCCTCTTCACCGACAAGTTTGTAGAGATATTGATAGATTGCCGGGTTGTTGAGGTCTTCCTCTTTGATTGCGGTCATTCCTTTATTTGTTGGACGGCAAGACTAATATGTTTATCCAGTGAAGCAAGAGCTTCATCTGGCGTGTTGCCGCATCCGATAACTGAAAACATAACCTGTCCTTTTTCGAAGGTTGTTCCAGGATACGGGATGTCTGTGATGATATCTGAAAGAGAGAGCAGGTCTTTTTTGACCGTCATGTCTTCCGGTGCAGTGAGAATTTTTCGAACAGCAAAACCAACAGGCACTGCCGGACGCTCCGGTAAAATTCCGGCACATGCATCTACATGAAGCTGGAAGATGCTGAGACCAAGTGCGGACTCGACGGTTTCCAATGTCCCCTGGAAGCGCGGGTTGATTTCTATTGCGTAGGCCTCGCTGTCGGTTAAGACAAAGTCGATACCCATACATCCGACACATCCTGATTCAGCCGCAATCTTTTCTGCGATTTCTGCCATGCGTGATGCCATCGGGTGCGGGCATGGTGTCATTGAACCTGAGAATGCATACGGGCAGAAATCTCCGCCGCGTAAAATCTGCATGTTTGTACAAAGAGCAACCGCTTTGCCGCCTGTTGCAAGACAGCAGACCGAAGCAGGAGTTCCTTCGACAAACTCCTGAAGCATGTATGGTTCGAACTGCACAAACTCATGCCATGCCGCAAACTCTTCATCATTGTGGACTACTGCATTTCTCCAGCCGCCTGCACCGGACAAAGTCTTTGCCATTGCAGGATACTGTCCTTTCCCGAGCTCCTTTGGTACTGGAATTCCAATCTCCTCAAAGAACTTCTGGGTTTCGCCTTTGTCCATGAAGCGCTTTGCAGCAGACGGAGAGGTTCCAAGACGCTTTGGAACCTCTAAGAGTTCCGCACCAGATGTTGTTACCACAAAATCAGGGTTGTGGCGTGCAAACATCTCTTCAATGGCGAACGGCAGCTCATCGAGTTCATCAAAGGCCATGTGGTCTTTAACAACAGCAGTCAGGTCAGCATCACAGAAGTGGTCTACAGCATAGACATCATAACCGGCCTTTGCGGCAGACACTGCGACGTGACGTGTTGTAAATCCTGCAACGAGGACGGATTTACTCATGTTCCTGCTCGTGCTTGATGGTGTGCTTTCCTACTTTGGTCGGGATGACTTCAAGTTCCGGATTGTCGAAGGAGAGTTCAAGCTCGCGTCCTTCGTACAAGTGGTCGAGGAAGAGCGCAACTGCGGAAATTTCGGAGTGCGGCTGGTTTGCAACAGCAACATTGTAGTCTGCAAGTTCGTATAAGTCGCCTGGAACTTTCTCTGCTCCGACAACAACTAAGACTTTTTCTTCCTGTCTGATGTCTGCGATAACATCCTGAAGACGCAGTCCGTACATGGTTAAGTGGACAACTTTTCCGCCTTCTCTCTTGAAGTTGTTAATGCAGGACTTCCACTTTACATCGTTTTCGCAGAAGTAGTCTCCGCCAAAGCGTTTTGCAACATCTGCAATGCTGTCTGCGACTTTTGCATCGTCTGCAGCGAGATACATGCCGGATGCTCCAAGAGCTCTGGTGCTTAATCCAACGTGAGTTGTGACTCTCTGGTCGCGCTCCGGACGGTGTCCGATTCTTAAGATATAGGATTTTGGTGTAAGGTTCATTTTCTCACTTTGATTACGCCGTTTTCAATGTAGATTCCGCAGTCATCCTCTGCCGGGGCGTTTGCAAGCTGGCTTGCGAAGATGAAGTCAGTAATGGATAAGGGGCAGGCAATCTCTCCTCTTACCATTATCAGACGGGATTTTTCGAGACGGGAAAGGGAAGCACGGACTGTTTCCTCATCCAGACAAGTCTGTTCTGCAATCTCAGATATGCTTCTTCCTTCATCAGGGATAAGGTGGTAAATTTTAAAGTCTATGTCTTCGTCTCTCATGCGTAAACAGTTATGCGTCTGAAAGATAATGAATCAATCGACCGAAGGGAGAGGTTATACGCATGTACGGCAAATACTCTTGTCAAATGCCTCTCATGCCTGAATTTGAACTCTCAGCTCTCGCTGATGAACTCTATGAACAGTCAGATGATGATGACTTCCGTTTGGCGGAACTGATGCGCGAGCTCCCAAAAGAAACAGGAGACGCTCTTTGTACATCGAATCTGACCAATGCACTTCAGGCATTTATGTATGCGTTTGGATATGAGCCGAAGATTGACATAAGTGATCTTCTCCTTCTTCAGCCGTCAACAATGCTTCTTCGCGGAATTGTAATCGAGAAAGTTGAACTCGCAGAACTGGTGTTCGGTTACGACAGGGAAAAGAAGCTGTTCTTAATTGGAGTGTTTGACGGAGAAAAAATGCTTGCTGCATTCTCCGGAGACAAGGCATATGAGGCGGCAAAAAAATGGGCTCGGGAGAACTGCGCTTAATCAAATAGGTGGTACAGCAAAATGATTTCATTTAGAAGTGACTACAGCCTTGGTGCTCATCCCAAAGTCATGCAGGCCCTGATAGAGACAAATTTAGAGCATACAGACGGATACTGCCTGGACCGCTTCAGTGATGAGTGTACTGAGTTGATTCGGGAGTGGATTGGAAAGCCAAACGCGGATGTGCATTACTTTGTGGGCGGCACACCATGTAATACAACAACAATCTCTGCAGGATTGAGACCATACGAAGGAGTAATCACACCATCTACAGGACATATCTATGTTCATGAAACAGGCTCTATTGAGTTAACGGGACATCGTCAGTTTGCAGTGCCGACTAAAGACGGCAAGCTTCGCCCAAAAGACATCGAAACAGCTCTGCTTCATCATGAAGATGAACACACTGTTCTTCCAAAGATGGTGTATATCACGCAGCCGACAGAAAACGGCAGTGTATATACAAAAGCTGAACTGACTGCAGTAAGCGAATGCTGCAGAAAACACAACCTGACGCTTTATGTTGACGGCGCAAGACTTGGAACTGCCCTTACATGGTCGACAAATGACATCACAATTCAGGAGATTGCAGACTTGGTTGATGCATTCTACATCGGCGGCACAAAGATTGGAGCTCTCTTTGGAGAAGCACTGGTTCTTGTCCATCCTGAAAAATTTGACGATCGATTCCGTTACATGATTAAGCGTCAGGGCGCACTTCTTGCGAAAGGAAGACTGATTTCCGTACAGCTGAAGGCTTTGTTTGAAGGCGGCAACGAATCCTTATACTTTGAACTGAGCAGATATGAAAATGAACTGGCAGTCAAACTTGCAAAAGGCATAGAAGAAGCAGGCTATGAATTCTGGGTTCCTCACCAGACAAACCAGTTATTCGTCATTATGGATAACGAAAAGATTGCAGAACTCGAAAAGGATTTCTTCTTCTACACATGGTGCCCGTACGATGAATCGCGCTCTGTAATAAGACTAGTAATAAGCTGGGGCACTACAGAAGAAGATGTTGAAGCGTTGTTAAAAGTGCTGTAAAAAAAGGATGGATTATTTTCTCATCATTCCAAGGAACAAATCCTCTTCCGGAGCGATTGATGCAATCTCTTCCTGCTCAACCTTCTGATACTGATATCCGCGAATCAGAACTGCAGGAGTGCACTCATCTGCTTCACCCATCAAAAGCTCTGCTGTTGATGCGAGACCGTCTGCTACCGCACGTCTTGTGACCTGCAGTTCATGTCCGAACAAATCCTTTTTCCCGCGCTCATCTGTAATCGGTCGAAGGCCTGCGACACCTATGGCTACGCCGGATACTCCAAGGCGCATCGCATGGGTTCTTGAATCGACAACAAGAACAGCCACATCTTTTCCAAAACGCTTCCGGATTTCGTCACGGATTCTCTTCGCACTTGCATCAGGATTTTTTGGAAGAAGAGTTACCATTCCATCTGGAGCATTTGACTCATCAATTCCGGCATTTGGAAGGAAAAGATTTCCGCGTCTTGCAAGAAGATATCCGGGCACTCCTCCTACAATCTCATCGGATTCCTGAAGTACAATTTCAGCGAGACGCACATCTATTGAATACTCTTTTGCGAGAGCTTCTGCTTCTGCTGTTGGAACCACTTCTGTTAATCGAATGATTCGACCTTCAGCGGTTGCAAGCGGAGACTCTGCAATCACTAAAATATCGTTGTCCAAAAAACCGCCGGCAGCAGTTTTTGCGGCTTCTGCTGTGATTGATACAATATCATCCCCGATATTGATGAGCGGAGTGGATAGTCCAAAGACCGAAAAAGAATGCGGGACTGACATAGTATTTCTATATGCAGTCCAATCGTTTAATCCTCGCCATTCAAGCGGGTGAATACTTTGACAAAATCAGAGGCAGGGCCTACATCATGGACACGCAGGAGGTCTGCTCCTGATTCCATTAAATGATAGAAAACAGCAAGAGATCCGAAAATTCTCTCATGCGGAGGCTTGTTCAAACATTCTCCGATGAAACTTTTGCGCGATACTGCAGCTAAGAGTGGAAGGTCATAGGTTTTCAGTTCTGAAAATCTTCTGCAAAGCTCCCAGTCTGCATCAGACGACCGCTCAGCGGTCCATTTGCCGACACCAGGGTCTAAAATGATGTCTTCGATTCCGTATTTTTCCGCGCGGGAAAGTACGGCAGATATTGCTGATTCCGTTTCGCCAAAGTTCAGAGGGTCTCCGGGGATTGTATTTGACGCCATAAGAATTGCCGGAAGACCTGAGTCTGCTGCGGCTTTTGCATAATTCTCATCAGTTAAGCCGCTTATGTCATTTACAAGTGCGATGTCATAATGAAGGGCTGCTGTCAGAACTTCAGCGCGGCATGTGTCAAGAGAGATTGGAATCCCGCATCCTTCTAAATCTTTGAGAGCAGATACAACCCTCTCCTTTTCTTCTGATGTGGAAAGCGGAGGGGCGTTGAGCGCTGTACTTCTCGCACCAAGGTCAATTATGTCTGCTCCGGCACGTCTCATCTCCTCTGCCCGGCGTAAAGCCTGACTGCATGGTGTAAATGAGTCTGTGAAAAATGATTCAGGGCTTATATTTAATACGCCTAAAATCCGCGGAGGGTTGTTTCCTCCAACGGATACTGATCTGATGCGAATTTCGCGTGACATTGGTTTAGAGGGTTCTGATTTCCGGATAGAGCGGATATTTAAGACAAAGGGTGGAGACTTCTTTCTTTATATCAGCAAGAGTGCTGTTACTGTCTTTGTTCCTGATTGCTTTTGCAATCCAGTCTGCAATCTGTCTGCACTCTTCTTCTTTCATGCCGCGGGATGTGATTGTCGGTGTTCCGATACGAATACCTGAGGTTTCGAATGGGGATAAGGACTGGCGCGGAATAGTGTTTTTGTTTACGGTAATTCCTGCCTTTCCAAGGATTACTTCTGCTTCCTGTCCGGATATGTTGTAACTTTCAAGGTCTACCAGACAGAGGTGGTTATCTGTGCCTCCGGAGACAAGACGGAAGTTGTTATCCTCTAATGCTTTAGCCAGGGCTTTACTGTTTTTTACTACCTGTTTTGCGTATGTTTTGTACTCTTCAGTTCCTGCTTCGCGGAAACAGACTGCCTTTGCAGCAATGACATGCATAAGCGGTCCGCCCTGCATGCCTGGAAATACTGCACGGTCGATAGCTCCAGCATGTTCTTTGTTGCACATGATTACTCCTCCGCGCGGGCCGCGAAGGGTTTTGTGGGTGGTTGATGTTGTGTATGTTGTAACTCCAACAGGGGAATTATGAAGTCCTGTACAGCAAAGACCTGAGATGTGGGCAATGTCTGCCATTGAACGTGCGCCGACGTCTTCAGCGATTTCAGCAAATGCTTTGAAGTCAATCTCACGCGGGTAGGCTGATGCTCCGCAGACGATTAAATCAGGTTTGTATTTTCTTGCCTGCTCTTCGATTGCTCCGTAATCCAGAACTTCGGAATCGAAGTCGACTCCGTAGAAAGATACATCATAGTATTTTCCGGAGATGTTTGCAGGATCTCCGTGGGAGAGGTGTCCACCGTTGTTGAGCGACTGGCTCATGATTTTATCTCCGGGCTTTAAGAATGAGAGATATACTGCTTCGTTTGCCTGGCTTCCGGAGTGGGGCTGAACATTTGCGTGTTCTGCTCCAAAGAGGGAGCAGAGACGGTCGCGTGCTAAGTTTTCTATTTTATCATGGAATTCGCATCCTCCGTAGTAACGTTTTCCAGGATATCCTTCGGCATATTTGTTGGTGAGGATTGTCCCCATAGCTTCAAGGACTTCGCGTGCGACAACGTTTTCAGAGGCAATCAGTTCGAGACCTTCGACCTGACGTTTGTGTTCTTTGTTTATCAGATCAAAAATCTCCGGGTCAAATAATGCCAGAGATGACATAATTATGTATAGGACAGCGGAGTTGATAAGGTTACAGTTTCAGCCGAAAGTTGATAATCCGATACAGCATATAGGAATGGAATAAATGGACGATGCGGCAGCTTTAGTGCCGGATGTTCCTGCGGTAACGCAGCACTCTTCCGGTGAGCGTTACTGGGAGATTGATGCAATCAGAGGGATTGCAATTCTTGGAATGATTTTTTTCCATACTTTAGCAGCTCTTGTGATGTTTCACGTAATCGTTGAGACTGATACTTTTCTGAAGTATTATAACTGCTATGTGTTCGGCACTGCAATTTTCGTTATTCTTGCCGGCATTGCGATGATTCTGCGTCATGAACGTATGCAGATAAAAGGGCTCACTGACAGAGATTATTATGTAACTCTTGTAAACAGGGCGATTCTTTTGTTCGGCATTTCTATGCTGATTACGCTTGCGACATGGATTGCTTATCGTGTATTCATGGATTCCAATGATGCAATTGTTTTTGGGTTCCTGCACATGCTAAGCATTTCGATGCTTATTGCAATCCCGCTTCTGAGGTTTAAGAGGTGGAATCTCATATTCGGTCTTGCGATAATGTGTGTTGGAACTCTTTTAATTCCGCATTTTACATCGCCTGAGTGGTTGTTTCCGCTTGGAATACACAGTGCTGAGTTTCTGCAGCACACTCCGGATTACTTCCCGCTGTTTCCGTGGACTGGGGTTCTTCTCTTAGGGGTAGGTCTTGGAAATGTTTTCTATCCGAATGGAATCCGAGGTTTTACTCTTAATTATAAGCCGGGAAAGGTTATGCAGACGATGGCAAAACTTGGAAACGGTACTGTTACTCTCTTTATCTACATTATCCACATGCCGGTTATTTTTGCCATTCTATGGATTTTCAGTGCGATAACTGGTGTTGGCTATCTTTAATCTATGATAATTGATATTTTAAACTCGGACATTGATCCGGCTGGAAGAAACATCCGCCGTGCTATTGATAAGTTAATCGAAGAAAATGGGAAAGAGGCTTTTCCATTGTTTGACGGAAACGAGGTTACTTTCCATACAACAAATGAGAGGATTGTAAATGCTGATCGTTCTGTTTTGAATCCTGATGCAGATTTGATTATCGTCGTGTCAAGGCATTCGAGTGTAAATCCTGTTCCGGTTTTAACAGTTCATCCTCCTGGAAATTTTGGAGAAGGGCTTCTTGGAGGAAATGATTTCGAGCTTGGGATGACGTCTCCTGCATGGATGAAGGCAGTTCTTTGCAATCACGCTAAGTTTGTTCCCGAGGGCTACCGTGTGTCATATGAAATTACTCACCACGGCCCGACTGATTTTCCAGCACCTACCTTCTTTGTTGAGGTCGGAAGTACTGAAAAGGAATGGAATGATGAGAGGGCATACACAGCTGCTGCAAAAAGTGTTTTGTATGCAAAACCGGCAGATGATGTAATCCCTATTATCGGTTTTGGCGGAACGCATTATGCAGTCCGTCAGAGTGTGATTGGTCAGGAGACAAAAGGCGCGCTTGGACATATGATGCATACGCGCGATGTGGGTTCAGTCAAATCTGAGATGGTGGCTCAGATGAGGGATAAATCAGGGGGTGCTGTCGCCGCGCATGTGGATAGAAAGGCATTGTCGAAGATGGAGATTGCAAATATCACAGGTATTTTAGATGAGCTTGGAATCCCTGAAATTACCGAAGGGGATTTGATAAAACTTAATAATATGTCATATGATGCATGGAGAAAATATTCGTCTGCCGCTGATAAAATCGAAAAAGGACTGAAATTATTCCCGCACGGAAAAATGTCAGATGGAAAACCCTCGGCTGTTTCTCTGCCGGATGATTTCTTCTCGGCGGCGTTTGGAAAGGACAGTACACCATTAATGGAGTATCTGGATTCCAAAGGCGGTATCATCCACCTGACTGGTGAGGGTGGAAAACTCATGCCGGTCTTTTTAACTGATGCCGAAAATCATCGAAGTGTATCAGTTGAATTAATAGCTTTATCCGTCCAACAAATTACACGTACACAGGATTGTGTGGTAGATGAGGATATCATAACCATCTCACGCCGGCAGTTTGATGCCAAACTCGCGCGCACGTTGGGCATCCCGTCAGGCCCTCTCTTCGGCAAACTAAGCAAAGGAGAGACGGTCACTCTTCCAGACGGCAGAACTGTAACTCCGGATGAGGTGACAAAAGTCACACAAACATCTATCAGAATCCCGGGATTGGAGAATTAACTCATGAGATCAATTGTTGAAGAAGCACTTTCACGCAAGCGGTTTGAAGATGTCGTCCGCGACAACTCTTCTATTTCAGCAATCTACGATGCAGAATCTGAAATGGAGCTTGGATTAGACAAGAAAGAGACTGTTCCGGCATACGAGCCGGAAGAGAAGCCAACTCCGCGCCCATGGCCGGAAGTACAGGTTAGAAAGCCGGTTGTTGAAGAACAGAAGTCTATCTTTTCCATTCCGGAAGAGAAGCCGGAAGTCGACTTATCCAGCCAGTACAAGTATGCAGCACCGCAGTCTGTTACTCCGACTGACGATGACGACGAGTTCGATGAGATCTTAAACGCATTAAAGACCAAGATTACCGTCATTGGATGCGGCGGCGGAGGATCCAACACTGTTGCCCGTATTTACCAGGAAGGTGTTGAGGGTGCAGACATCTACGCATTAAACACTGATGCACAGCACTTATCCACCCTGCGCGGCAGAGTTGGAAAGCGTATCTTAATCGGACGCCAGACTACCAAAGGTCTTGGAGCCGGAGCTATCCCGCAGCGCGGAGAAGAGGCAGCAATCGAGTCCGAAGACCAGATTAGACAGGTTTTATCCGGAAGCAACATGGTTTTCGTCACCGCAGGTCTTGGAGGTGGAACCGGAACCGGATCTGCCCCTGTTGTTGCTAAAGTCGCAAAGGAAGTTGGAGCTTTAACTATCGCTATCGTCACTCTTCCGTTCACCAGCGAGAGTGCAACCCGTATGGAAAACGCAGAAATCGGTCTCGAGCGTCTGCGCGAGGTAGCCGACACTGTTATTGTTATTCCAAACGACAGAATCTTAGAAGTTGTCCCGCGTCTCCCGCTTGCACAGGCATTCAAGGTTTCTGATGAAGTCTTAATGCGTGCTGTAAAGGGAATCACTGAGCTTATCACTCTTCCAGGACTTGTCAACCTCGACTTCGCAGATGTCAGAACTGTCATGGAGCAGGGCGGCATTGCGATGATTGGTGTCGGCGAATCCGATTCCGAGGACAAAGCAAGCGATTCCATCAAGAAGGCACTTCGCTCTCCGTTACTCGATGTCGACATCACCGGGGCAACTGCAGCATTAATCAATGTTATCGGCGGCCCGGACATGACTATGTTCGAAGCAGAGGGTGTTGTTCAGGAAGTTTACCAGAGAATTGACCCTGGAGCACGCATCATCTGGGGTGTCCAGATTGATCCTGAAATGGAAGGCAGAATGCGTACCATGATCATTGTAACGGGAGTTCAGTCCCCACAGATTTATGGCAAGCAAGAACAAACATATACGGCATCACAGTCAACTCAGGTTCACCGCTCCAAGTTTGAGATTGATTTCCTGAGATGAGGTAAATACATGGCAGTAAAATCAAATAACACGAAGGCAAAGAACGAAGCTGAAGAGAAGAAGGCAGCTCCGAAAGTTAAGATGCCGGAAATCAAGAAGGAAGATGTTGTTGAATTCTTCAGAAAATACATCCGTGTGTTAAAGCTCGCACGCACTCCGACCAAGAGTGAGTTCTGGAAGATTTCAGCAGTTTCAGCACTTGGAATTGCCTTAATCGGTGTTCTCGGCTTTATCATCTACCTGCTGTTCGAATACCTCCTCCCGTAACTGAAAAATGACAGCCTCAGAGTTTGGAAACCATTATTATATCATCAAGACGACCAACAAACACGAGAGAACTGTTGCAGACAACATCCGTGAGGCAATCGAAAACGAGATGACGGATGTTGTTGTAACCTCCGTAATCGTTCCGGAAGATATCAAAGGATATGTGTTTGTTGAAAGTCCGGAAGAACACGCAAGAATTGAGGAACTTGTTGAGTCAATCGCACATGCAAGGGTTGTACTGAAGAGCGAGACCTCAATGGAAGAGATTAAGCACTTCCTTGTTCCAAAGCCGGTCGTTTCCGGTATTGACGAGGGTACAATCGTTGAGCTTATCGCAGGGCCGTTCAAGGGTGAGAAGGCTGTTGTCAAGCGCGTTGACCACACCAAGGAAGAAATCACTGTTGAACTCTATGAGTCAATCGTCCCAATCCCGATTACTGTCCGCGGAGATAATGTCCGCGTAATCGACAGAAACCAGGAATAAATCCTTTATTTTTTTTTTATGCTTGCTTATCTTCTCTGGATACTTTGTGCATGTGTGTTTTTTGTAATTGGATTCTATGCATTTGTATCTAAGAAGGCTGTAAGTATATATGCAAATATCAAAGAGCCTCCAAAAGTATCAGATGTTCGCGCATACAACCGCGCGATTGGGATTGTCTGGACTGTTTCTGGCATAGTTATGGTTCTGTTAGGTCTGCCGCTTCTTGCCGGACAAAACTCGCCCCTTGCCTTAATCAGTATTTTTGGCGTTGTTTTCGAATGTATTGCTCTTATCGCTGTTTTGGTCTTTATTGAGCAAAAATATCGCAGGCACAATTAGTCTTATTGTTCCTCTCGCGCGAAGGTGCATCTGTTGTCCTGCAGGGTGGAATTTCATGGGTGTTGACCCTTCGAACAGACATTACCTTTATGTTCTCAGACGTCGACCTATATTGACCAATGTGAGCAGACGCTAAGTCTGCGACAGCATACGGTGATACACAATGGCAGAAACTGTCGAGGTCTTAGTACCTGGAGGCAGAGCAACTGCCGGACCGCCACTCGGTCCAGCACTGGGTCCACTTGGTATTAACGTTAAAGCAGTCGTTGATGACATCAACAAGAAGACTGCAGAGTTCAACGGTATGTCCGTCCCTGTTCAGGTGCACGTTGACGACAAGAAGAACGTAACGTTAACTGTTGGTATTCCACCGACAACTGCACTCGTTATGAAGGAAGCAGGTGTCGAGAAGGGTTCCGGCAATCCAAACACTCAGGCAGTTGGTAACCTGCCGCTTGAAGCTGTCATTCGCATTGCAAAGATGAAGATGGATAGCATGCTTTCCTACGAGCTCAAAGAAGCTGTTAAGGAAGTCATGGGAACCTGTGTTTCCGTTGGTGTTACCATCGAAGGCAAGACTGCCAAACAGGCAATTGCCGCTGTCAATGCAGGCGAGTGGGACGCACAGCTTGCATAAAGCTGTCCTCAGCCTTCAACGGGTACGTGGGAAACCACGTAAAAATGTACAGTAGTAGAGAACAAAAGCCATAGGAGATTGGGGCAAGAACCTCAGTCGAAATACTATGGGAGGCTTCATCAATGGTTGAAAGAACCCAAATCACAGAAGCTGTTACGGCAGCACTTGAGGCAGCTCCAAAGCGTAACTTCCAGGAGAGCGTGGACATCACGATTAACCTGAAGCACGTTGATATGAGCCAGCCGAAAAACCGTATTGATGAGACGATTCTTCTGCCACAGGCAATTGGCGTCAAAAAGATCGCAGTCCTTGGTAAAGGAGATATCGTATCCCAGGCTCGCAACGCAGGTGTCGATTTAATTATGGGCCCTGAAGAGATCGAGCGTCTGGGCGGCGCACCGCGTGAAGCACGCAAGATGGCCGACTCCTACGATTTCTTCCTTGCAGAGACCGCGGTTATGCCGCTTGTTGGTCGCTGGCTCGGTCAGAGACTCGGTCCACGTGGAAAAATGCCACAGCCGATTCCGCCGCAGCAGGACATCACTCCGATTGTCGAGCGTTTAAGAAACTCCGTCCGTGTCCGTTCCAAGGACAGACTCAACATGTCTGTTAAGATCGGAACCACTGCAATGTCCGCAGAGGATGTTTCTGAGAACTTAGACGCCGTCTTAAAGAGAGTTCTCGGAAGACTCGAGAACGGAGAGATGAACATCCGTTCCGTCTACGTCAAAACCACCATGGGTCCAGCAGTGAAGGTGATGTAAAGATGGCAATCTATACCCACAACCTTCCGGCATGGAAACGTGAAGAAGTTGAGCAGATTAAAGAACTCGCACAGTCTCATGAGCTTGTTGGACTTGTTAACATTTACGGAATTCCGGCAAAACAGTTCCAGCAGATCAGAAGAAACCTTCGCGGAAAAGCACTTGTCAAGGTTGCAAGAAACACTCTTGTTTCTCACGCATTCAACGAGATGGGTGGACAGTTTGTTGACTTAAACGAAAAGGTCAACGAGCACAGCTCCCTTATCTTCGCAGACGGCAACCCGTTCAAGCTCTACAAGTCTCTTGCAGAGAACCAGACCAAGCGCGCTGCAAAGGCAGGCGAGATTACCCCTGAAGATATCGTTGTCTCCGCAGGTCCAACCAGCTTCAAGCCAGGACCGATCGTTGGAGAGCTCCAGCAGGCAGGCATCCCGGCAGCAATCGACGGTGGAAAGGTCAAGATTAAAGAGACCAAGACCGTTGTTAAGGCAGGAGAAGCTGTAAACGCAAAGCAGGCAGACGTCCTCGCAAAGCTTGACATCAAGCCAATGCCGGTCGGTCTTGCACTCGTTGCAGTCTGCTACGAAGGCGACATCTATCTGCCCGACGTTCTCGCAATTGACGACGAGGCATACAAGGCACAGATCACTCTTGCAGCAACTCAGGCATTCAACCTTGCAGTCAACGCAGCAGTTCCGACTACTTCCACCGCAGTCACTGAAGCTCAGATCGCAAAGGCAGTCCGTGAGGCAAGAAACCTCGGTGTTGAAGCTCCGATCTACGAGAAGGGCGTCATCGAGATGATCATCAGCAAGGCATACAGACAAGCAAATGCCCTTAAGGCATAATTATTACAACAACAAAATAAGGTGAAATAAAATGGAGTACATTTACGCAGCTCTGTTAGTTCACTCCGCAGGAAACACTGTGGATGAAGAATCGGTTAAGGCAGTTCTCTCTGCCGCAGGTATCGCAGTCGACGACTCCCGTGTCAAAGCATTAATTGCAGCACTCGAGGGAGTTGACATCGAGGAAGCAATCTCCAAGGCAGCAGCAGCACCAGTCGCAGTTGCAGCAGCAGCACCGGCAGCAGCAGAAGCAGCAGCAGAAGCAGCACCGGCAGAAGAGGAGAACAAGGAAGAGGAAGAAGAGAACGCCATGGCAGGCCTTGGCGCACTCTTCGGATAAATCCTTATCCACCCTTTTCATTTCATAAATTCAGTCTCTTTTGTAAATTTTAAAATTGTAAAAAAAAAAGTTTCAGGTTAATGGTTTTGAAGAAACCGATGCGCCTGCAAGACGTTTCATGATATTAATTTCGTCCTTTTCTTCTCTGTGGTTGTAGAGGTAAAACTCGGCAGGATTCCAGAGAGCCACCCATCCGATAACAGTCAGACTTTGTCCGAATGCATAGACTAGGGCATTATCAACAAAGTTTGTAAGAATTACCGACAAGGCAACACAAACAATCAGGAATGCAAGACCGCGAATGAGATTTTTTCTTGCCTTCTTATGGGACATCCTGTGTTTATGCTCTAAGATGTCCACACGACGGGAGAAGTATGCCGGGATTGATTTTTCCATGCGGGACTTAAGCTCATTATTTTGGAACAGAGAGTATTCCAGATACAAATCGATATGGACTTCCTCTTTCTGGTTTTTCATCTCTTCTGTTGTATCAATCAGATACTCGACAGTGTCAGGATTTAAGTCCTTCTCCAAATCAGGACTTGGGTCAAGTGTCTGGTAAAACTGACCAATTGTTCCAATCCTTACTTCAATTATCTGGTGTCCGCAATCCTCCCCAAGACAGCAGACATGCGGTGTATTATCAGACATAACTGATTATACATTTCAAAAAAAGAGAAGATAAAGGTTCTTTATCTATTAGTTCGTTTCCTCGCGTTTTTGTATCTATCAGATCTTACCCTCCTTTGCGAGAACTCCTGCGGTAATCACCTGACCTGCAGAGATGCACCCATCTCCGAATGGATACTTTGGATTCATCAGACATGGAATGTCCGCAGCAGAAAGTTCCGATACAATCGTCTCACGGATTGCGCGATTGATTGCCACACCGCCTGATAGTGCCGCTTTTTTGATTCCTGAATCCTGCGCGGAAAGGACGGCAATCTGTGCCAGACCTTTGGCGAGTGTTTCCTGAACAGATGCAGCAATATCGCACACGTCAAGCCCTTCCTTCATCATCTCGTATGCTTCTGAAAGAAGCGAAGAGGTCGAAAGCACATACGACCCCTCTGTGTCGCGGCTGATTGAAATCTCCATCGGCTGAGCAACTCCGCGTGCCGCATAGGCTTCGAGCATCATCGAGGGCTCACCGTCATATGTCTTCTCACGGCAGATTCCAAGAAGAGCCGATGCCGCATCGAGAACACGTCCTGTAGACGTTGTAACAGGAGTATTGAAGCGGCGGGCAACTGCCTGCTGTAAGATTTTAAGCGACATATCATCCCATCCTCTCTCCTGCAGAAGAGAAATGGTCTCCTCGTTTGGAAGAATACCGTAAATCATTCGCTCAGGGAATTTACCTGCCAAATCTCCTCCGGGCATCAAGACAGGTTCAAGATGACCTGCACGTGCATAGCCTGCAGAAGGAGATCCTGCAAACACCTCTCCGCCCCAGATATTTCCATCCTCACCATAGCCCACTCCATCAATCGAAATTCCGATAACATCCTCGGTTGTAACCGATGCAATGTGGGCTTTGTGATGCTGAACCGGGCAAAGCACTGCGCCGGTTTCCTCTGCCATCTCATGAGCAACGCGGGTACTCAAAAACTGCGGATGCAGATCGTGAGCAATAATCTCAGGCTTTGCTCCTGTAAGCGAAGTGAGTTTTTCAATGGTCTCTTTGAGATACGCAACGGTCGGCGGATTTCTGATATTTCCAATATGCGGAGATGTGATTAAGAAATCTCCTTTGTAGATGCTCGCATTCGCATTAAGCTCAGGGCCGACACCTAAAATCTGCCTGTTTCCCAAATCCATCCGTGTGCGGAGAGGGGCAAGACCGCGAGAGAGACGAATGATATATCCGTCGCGTACTACTGAATCATCACACCGGTTTACGATATCTCTGTTGTGTGTTAGGATGTATGAAACAACACCGGTCTTTCCCATCTTTTCGATGATTGTCTCAGTATCCGTAATCATCGGGGTTCCTGGAGCGTTGGCGGACGTCATCACAAGAAGCGGAGACTTCAGTTTCTGGAAGAGAAGGTGATGCAGGGCAGTATATGGAAGCATCACGCCTAAGTTATGGAGCTGTGACAGTTCAGGATGTGATGTCGGGTCGAGTTTATCCAGGATAACGATTGGGTGAACAGGACCTGTTAACAGCTCGCGGTCTGCATCACTTGGAGCAACCACATACTCCTTCATAGTCTCTTCAAGCATCATCACCGCAAGAGACTGGTTTGGACGTCCTAAAACCTGCTTCAGCTTCACTGCCGCAGACTCAACACATGCAATGTGGAATCCGCCGATACCGCGAATGGCAAGAATCTCTCCTTCGTCTAACAGCTTTGCAGTCTCTTCAATCGGATCTCCTGAAACTTCGTTTCCTTCTCCGTCGAGCAGGAAAAGTTTTGGTCCGCAGTCAGCACATGCTATCGTCTGGGCGTGGTGTCTTCTATTTTCAGGGTTGGTATAGTCGGCTTCACAGGCATCACACTTTGGAAAATCCTGCATCGCAGTTCTTTCGCGATCGTACGGGACAGTGTGAATAACACTGTATCGCGGTCCGCAGTCAGTACACGAAGTTGCCCAGTATCCAAAGTATCGGCTCTCCGGATTTAGAACATCTTCAAGACAGTGTTCACAGGTTGCAATATCTGCCGGAACAAAACCTGTCCTTGCTCCATCCTGACTTGGCAGAATAGAAAAGTCAGATGGGGCAGAGCCTTCAATCGGCAGGACCTCAACTGAGTCGATGACAGACATCTTCGGTCCTTTAGAGACTGCCGAGCAGAACTCATCAAAGTTCTCACCCCATGCATCAATCTCCACCTCACTTCCGTGATTAATGACCGTTCCGACAATTCCGTGAGCTAAAGCCGCGGCATAAACGAATGGACGGAATCCCACACCCTGCACGATTCCGCGAAGAATAATTTTTCCCGACTGCATACCTGATTGTATAGATATAGGGCTGTGAGGGAATTTAAGTGTTCTATCTGTGATGGAAAAAAAGGGTGGTTACTGTTTCTGCTTTGCAGCATCTTTTCCGATGTCGGCGGATACGATGACAAAGAGGAACAGGAAGAGAACTTCGGTAATGATACGCATAAGGACAGCGATAACATTGACCGGATTTGGAATTCCTGCGAAGAGTGCAAGCCAGAGGAGTGCCAGAATAACAGCAACTGCAGAGATTACGGCAATTACAACGAGGACATTGAAGAATTTGTTAGAGATGTATCCGGTTGCAAAGAATCTCATGAGTCTGATACCAAGCCAGATTGTAACGACGAGAAGAATAATTCCCCATAATGCAACCACAGTGGATGAGAAATTAACGCCTGCGTTTTCAATAAGCATTGGCCAGATGTTGATATCTCCTCCTGCTCCTCCATTGATAATTGTCATAATTGTGGTGAAGAGAGTTCCGAACTCATAAATCTGAGAGAAGAAGAAGTATGAAAGCCATGCTGCAAGAGTTACTTTTGCTGCTTTTTCAGAACATTTCAGAACGATACCAAGAACAACTAATGAGATCAGGAATGTTACAACTGCTGAACCGTCACCGATGTTAATGACAGGCATGTAATTTTCAGCATCCATGAAGGATGTAGATATAACACAGCCGAGTGATGCCAGCATGATGAGAAGCAGACAGACAATATATGCCGGTTTGCCGGATGGGATTTTAGCCATTTTTACCTCCTTTTAGATTATTAACTATATGACAGATTTGCATTTATAGTTCTCGGAAAAAAAACACATTAGTGAGGGCGCATTCAATATGTTATGCAGAAATGCTGCTTTAGTCTGCTGAATTACTGCGGCGGCAGTGTATGAATTACACTTTGGTGAAAGTATCGTAAAAAAAAGATTATGCAGAAGATACTCTTTCGAGAATCTCTCTGTCTTCAACATCCTGCAGTGTTCCGTCTTCTAAGAATTCAAGCTCATAGATGTCTGCGCTCAGGAGAACTCCTCCAATCGGTGTGCTGAATAATGGAAGAAGCGGGGTCAACAGCGGAAGGGCTGCGATTTTTTCATCTGTCATGACAGACGGTATGTAATAGTATTTGTAAACAACAATAAGTTCATTTGTCTCGCCATCATAGATGTGACGTACACAGATTCCGTCATCGCCGAAGGAATATGTCGTAACTTCTTCTCCTACCTGCGGTGTCTCAACCCAGATGCCGTCAACTTCTTCGAAGACAGCTTCCTCTCCCATGCTGGTCTTCATCTTTCCGTCTTCAAAGGTGTAGGTGTAAAGATAGCGGATGATAATCTGATTATCTGCATACTCTCTCCATAAGAAATATCCTACATCAGGATCTTTTCCGGTTTCGTAGATGGTCTCAACACCTGTTCCGTCTTCATTGAAGACATAGGTGTAATAATAATCAACCTCAACTCCTCCTGGGATGATTTCAGTCCAGACTCCGCCGATTTTCTCTTCACCTTCTCCAAGGCTGTAGGTGTACTGATAGTTATCAGTCATGGTTTTACCGTCTTCAGAGATTGTGAAGTAATAGAACACCTCATAATGATAGGTATCTCCGGTTTTTTCCCAGAGAAGCGGGTAGGTATTATCACCTTCAATGTCTGAGTACGAGTAAATCAGCTCTCCAGTGCCGTCTTCTTCGAAGGTCGCCTGATAGGAGAGAGTATATCCGTCAAACTGAATCGGTTCTGTGGTCTGCCAGCTTCCGACAATAGGATCAGCAGTTGTAACACAGCCTGCTGTCAGGATTACAGCGGCTGTGAGAAGCAGAAGTCCTGCGATTTTTTTCATAGAAACATTTTCGCATGTAAAAGAGATATATTTGTCTCTTAGATGATGCGTTTCTCATTGTGGAAATTGAAACAGTGCCGCTTTTCCTGTTGTGGGACAGGTTTTATCCTTCATATTTTCGCTTTCTTACTCATAAAAAGGTAAAAAGGAGGCTGCCAATATGAATAAAAAGGAAGGCATGATTCCCGAGGGATTTATGGAAGAGATGGACATTCGTCCCAAGATGGCTATTTTCTACGATTTCGACCGCACGCTGTCGCCTGACGATATGCAGGCGCAGGGATATATACAGGCGGTTTATGACGGCGACGTTGAGGCGTTCTGGGAGGAGTGCAACGTGCTTGCGCACGCTCACGATATGGACACCAATCTTGCGTATATGTACAAGATGGTGGAGCAGGCTCACGGACGCATCGTGTTTACCAAAAAGACGCTTGAGGAATACGGCTCGCGAGTTGAGCTGTTCCCGGGTGTTGAGGAATGGTTTGAGCGCACCAGGCGTTTTGGCGCGGAGCACGGAGTTATAGTTGAGCACTATATTATTTCCTCGGGCCTTAAAGAGATGATAGAGGGCACGTCTATCGCGAGAGCGGGGGCGTTTGAGAGAATATACGCGAGCTCCTTTATGTTTGACTCAAAGGGAGTTGCCGTATGGCCTGCGCAGGCGATAAACTACACCAACAAAACGCAGTTTTTGTTCAGAATAGAGAAGGGTGTGCTCGACGTAAACGATACTGGAGTCAACGATCATTTTGATCCTGAGGACATTCGCGTGCCGTTCAGAAACATTGTGTACATTGGCGACAGCGCGACTGATATTCCTTGTATGAAGCTTGTCAATTCCAACGGCGGACACTCGATAGGCGTTCCCCTTGCAACCGCCGCAAAGCGTTCCTTTATAGTGCCCTCGGCAACTATGACTCTTCATCCCGTAAGAATAAACGGACTCGTCCTCGGCGCGCCTCAGAC
>ERZ808048.39-NODE-39-length-28672-cov-5.723588_pt1 | contig 28672 bp, 38 predicted proteins | sample MGYA00380197_ERZ808048 | MGnify/ENA primary metagenome ERZ808048 (study PRJEB31490, sample SAMN06133377) | cow dung metagenome | isolation source: M1 | host: cow | place: China: Chengdu | collected 2015-05 ... | reverse complement strand
TGAACGCAAGACCGCGTGTGGCTGGCATTATTAAACTTCTTTACGAATACTTCGGCGTTTGGTTGCGGTGTTCCTACGCTGTGCAACATTAAGCCCAGAATTGCCAGCGGCTGGCCTTCTTTATAGCACGGGTTTTCCGTTACGTATTCCGTTATGATCTGCAAGCGGTTTCCCTCCCTTCTACCATTCGGCGGCCTCTGCCTTCTTTTCGGCGATCTCCGTCTGTCGTTTCTTCAGCTCCAGCGTTTGCGCGTCGTCGTTTCTCCATTCAGGATCTAAGTTCTTCAGAAGTAAATGAATCGCGCCGGTGTCCGGCTGTGCGTAGCGCTCGCGCTTTTCAACTGTTACCGTAACGTTATTACCTTCGCGCCGCTGCGTTGTCGTGGTCTCGGTGTAGTAGTAGCCTTTAGCTTTCTTTTTCAACGTGTCTTTCAATTCGTTTTTCAGCTCCTCGGTTCCATCTATTAGCGCGCGTTGTAACTCCTCATATTGTCCCTTGTATCTTGAAAAAGTAAATTCTGAAATACCTAAACGTTTAGCGATCTGCCCTTCGTTCATGGTCTGAATCCACTTTTTTATCTCATTAAGCCGTGGTTTTACGTGGGTCTCGTATCTTCCTTTTCTGCCCGCTCTTCCCATGCTCTCAGCTCCCTTTATTTCTGCAATTTTGCTTTTTTTGTTTTTTTTGCGTTTATTCCTCCGGTGCTTCTCGGATCTTCTTTGCTATTTGGCCGGTGAATTCTTCGAAGCGTTTTATGATCACATCCGCGTATTTCGGATCATACTCCATCACGTAAGCGCTTCGGTTCAGCTGCTCCGCTGCGATTATCGTTGTACCGCTTCCGCCGAATAAATCTAAAACCGTTTCGCCCTGGAGGCTGCTGTTCTTTATCAGGCGGCCGAAAAGGTTTACTGGCTTCATTGTCGGATGCAAGTCGCGTTTGCCGCTGTTGCTCTCCCTTATCACGCTTTGCGGGATCTGGTCGTATAGCTTCCGTAAAAGCTCTATGGCTTCGTCGCGTTTCAGCTTTGCGAAGTCCGGGCCGTCATCCTGTAAAATGGTGTTTTGCGTCCGGTCGTCTACGAAGTAATGTGCGGCGCCGTCTTTCCATCCATACAAGCACGGCTCGTGTTTATAGTGGTAGTCGCTCCGGCCTATTACCATCATGTTTTTAACCCATATAAGTTGCTGCCTTATCTGCAAGCCGGCCGCTTCGCAAGCTCCTATAAAGTTCGCTGCTTCCGCTGCGCTATGCCAGATATAAAAAGCGCCGCCAGGCCGTAGCGCGTCCTTCATGTTCGTAAACGCTGCCGCCAGGAATTCGAAAAAGTCCGCGTCTTTCATTTTGTCGTTATGGATCCCTCTTAGTTCTCCATCTGTGTAACGCTTACATTTTCGAATACAAAGCAGGTCGCCTTCTTTCTCGTCGTAGTCCACGTTATACGGTGGATCTGTAACGCAAAGCGCCGCTTGCTGTCCATCCATCAATAGCGCAACGTCTGCCGGGTTCGTGCTGTCGCCTATCATTAAACGGTGGCGGCCTAGCTGGTAAATTTCGCCTTGTTTGCTCCTGGCTGCCTCCGGCGGCTCTTCCTCGAATTCGTCTTCGGTGATCTCCTCCGGGTCCGTCTCGATCTCAGGAAAGCCAAAAGCCGCCATGTCTACATTTGCCAGCGCTTCCAGCTCTTCTTTTAGCAGGTCTTCGTCCCAGTCCGCAAGCTCAGCGGTCTTATTATCCGCCAGGCGAAAAGCCCGGATCTGTTCTTCTGTCAGGTCATCCGCTATTATACACGGAACGGCCGCCAGGCCTAAAAGCTTCGCTGCCTTTAATCTGGTGTGGCCCGCAACTATTACGCCGTCGCGGTCTATAACTATAGGCACCTTGAATCCGAATTCTTTAATACTGGCCGCTACTGCTTCTATAGCCGCGTCGTTCTTTCGTGGGTTGCGCTCGTATGGCTGTAATTCTTCAATTCGCTTTTCTGTGATCGTTAGTTTCATCTTTTCCCCATTTTCGCCGTTATGGCTGCCTCAAGGTCCGCTATTCTGTGATTAGCTACCTTTATTTGTTCATCCTGTACGGCGTCTTTTTCCTCGAGCTTGAACGTTCTTTCAATAACGTTGTTATGCTTGTCTACCCGCTTTTCAAGCTGTTCTATCCGGTAAGCCATTAAGCGCATACCGCCGAAGCTTCCGGCTAGCGTTCCGAAAAGCGAAAGCAAGCCCACAATGATCGTATCGCTCATTCCGGTTATTTTCCGAAGTTCTGTTTAACGATCTGGTCTGCGTAAACGGCCGCGCCCGCTACGAGAATCCCTTGTGTGATCGCTGTAAAAACTCCTATAAGCGCTATTCCCTCCGTTGCGGTTACGTAAATAAACGCTAACAGAATACCGGCCGCGCCCAGAATAGCCGGGATATAGTTATCTTTGATTCGCTCCGTGTGCTTCATGATCTCGCCCAGAATATACAAAACCGGTACGAGGATCAAAAGTTCGGGTTTGATATAGTCGCTCATGCCGTTTACTGCCTCCTTTGTTCATTCTCTTTATATTGTCGCACTTTTTCCAGCGTTTCGCAAGTACCAAAGCGTTACGGTAAAAATGCGCGCTTTGTGGCGTTTATTTGCCCAGATTCGCCCGTTTTGCCTTCCGGTGGGTATTTTATCGAATTCAGGCGAAAAGCGCCGCCATGGGCCGCACGTCGCGAAATTCGGCTATTCTGGCGCCGTTGCCCGTCTTGCTTTTCTACTGCTCCGGTGTTATAATTTATCTGCTAACACGGATAGAGATATCCAAAAAGCCGCCGGCGTTTCTTCCTGCGGCTCTTTTTTGCGTTTATTTGCCCTATTTCGGGCTTTTTGATCTTCGGCGGGTATTTTATCATGGTTGCGTTTAAAGTTCGGCCAGCGTCTCGTAACGCTCAAATTTGGCCGTTTTTGAGTTTTACGCCTCCAGAAGATCCTTTATAACGTCATCGCTAAACAGTCGCGGCGCTAACTCTTTAAGCAAGCGGGCTTTGTTCCTGGTTATCGTGGTAACGCTGGCGCCGCGTGCCTGCGCTATAAATTCGCGGCTTTGGCCATCGAAGTAAAAGCGCGTTATAACGTCAAAGTAAGGATCTTTTTCAAGGTCATGCAAGGCGCTTTCTGCGTTTGCCAAAATGCTGGCGGTGATCGTGTCGGGCTTCGCCGGTGATCGCTTTAAGGCCGGGTAAAGCCTTAAAAGCTCTTCGGTCTTCTGGATCGCGGTCATCTGGCGGCGCTTTATCATGCCGGCTTTTTTCAGGTGATCGGCCAGGCGTTCCGCTGCCTTCGTTGCCGCTTCTTCTATGAGCTGCTTTGTCTCTCTTTCCCGCGCGTCTTCCAGTAGCCAGGCCGGTACGCTCTCCGGGTGTTCGTTTGCGTTAAATATCATTCTTCCGCCTCCTGTTCTTCTTTCGTCATGTTGTGCCCTCCTGTTTCTTCTTCGCAAGCGCTGCGTATATAGCCGCGTTCGCTCCGCTGTTGTAACTGGTTTCGGCTCTGCCTTCGTTGATCGGCTTAGCCTGCTTCGTGTTTGCCTTCTGCGCTCCATCTCTTCGCGCCCAGTTCCGAATAGTAGCCAGGTGATCTTTGTATACTTTGCCTGTGCTCTTCATGTAGCGGCTAAGCTCTTCTATTCGCTCCTGGTAGTCGTTCGGGTATTCCTCCGAAAGCTTGCGCAATTCTTCGGCCGTTAACAGAACGTTTTTATACTCTCCGTGCTGGTGCCGTTCAGGCTTAGGCGGGCGCGGCGCGTTAGCCGTAGGCGTAGCGCTTTCTTTTGGTGTATCTTTAGATACACTTTTCTTTATTTCTGATTCTGATTCTATTTCTATTTCTAGCGCGTCACTCTGCGTCATTGTAACGTCACGCGTGACGTCATGCTCTAAAAGTTTCTCTTTTTTCCGCTGCCTGTATGCTATATTTCGGAGCCTGGTCTGTTCTCTCACGCGTTCAAGCCCTTCTATGCTCTGGTATTTCTCCCAGTTGCTAATCTGGTAAAGGTCCGCCGTTGTGGTGATCATGCCGAAGCGCTCGAAAACCTGCAAGGCAAGCTTTACCGTCTGCAACGGTCTTTTAAACTGCGTCGCGATCATTTCCTCCGTGTAAGGAATTTCGCGGGTGAAATAAATTAAGCCGCCGTCGTTGATCGTTCCGGCCAGGCATAGCAACTTCAGCCAGATAACTATAATCGCGTCGCCGTCCGGTAGCGCTTCAATTTGGCGGATCTTCCGGTTGTCGAATATATCCGCCGCCAGCTTTATCCATCTAACTTCGTTCATGTGCTGCCCTCCTGCTCCAGTTCTTCGTCTATCCGTTCGCGGATGTTGCTTGCCAGTGCGCTGGCTGCTTCTGCCTCTGTGCTTCCGCCTTTGTACTTGCGGACCAGGTAGTCGCAATAAGCCCATGCCTCGACGTCCACAATCTCTTTTGCTCTTTCGAGGCATTTCTTGCGTGGCCTGTCATCCTCCTTTCTTAACGCTGCTAGCCCTTTTCGGATGCAGTCTTCGCAATAACTATAATGCGTGTATGTTACGCCTTTATCTTTCATCGAACTTAAAAGCATTGGTTTATCCTTTTTGCAACGAAGACAAATTAGCGGCATTTCTCGGTCTTCGCGATCCATGCGGAACGCTTCAAGCGCCCAAAATAAGACCGTTATTTCTTCATCCTTTAGGTTTATTATAGTGTTGTTTCTGTCGGAACATTCCAAAAATCCGGAAGCGGCAGAAAGCTTGCTTTTCAGCGTCTGGCGGATCTCGTCTACTTCCCGGCCGTTTAAATGTTGTATCATGCCGCCGCCTCCTTCTTCTTTTCTGCGTTTTCCTTCGCTTTTTCTTCTGCCTTCAGCTGCTCCGTTACGATCTGCGCCCAATCTTCCACAAATTCGCGAGCCTTCTTTTCCGGTGCGCTGTCGTGATCTCCGTAAACCTGGCGAAGCTTCAGCGCTTTTAAATCATATTCAATAGTTACCAGCGGCGTGGCCGGATCTGCGGTTGATCGTAAAAAGGCTATAAAGCTTTTGCCTTCAACCATGCGGGCGTCGTAGTCCATTCTGCCGACGCAATGGTGCAATATTTCGCCTTCCGTTATCAGGTCCGCCGGGCTTTGCGGGATCTTTATCAGGAAGCCGGCGCCGGTGATCTCGAAACGCTTTAACGCTTCCGCCACTTCTCCAAACTTCCGCCAAACTTCCGCGCGCTTCTCCTGGTCCTCTCTGGCCTTCTGCGCGCTCATCTGCGCGATTCGTTCGTCGTGCATCCGTTTTAATTCTTTCGGAAATGCTATTTTGGTGTCTTTAAAATCCAGCTTTAAATACTGGCAAGCCCGCAAATAGTCCCTGTATTCGTGTTGCTCCCGCGTTGTAAGGGTTTTAAAATATTCGTTTACGCGCTCCGCCTTGTATTTCTTCAGGATCGGCGCCGCGTAGTAACTTAAATGCGCGTGTAGTTGCCTGTGTTCATGCTGGCGCTTGTATACTGCCTCTATATCCGCGTTGCGTTCCTTGTAAGCCGTCAAAGTAGCAATGGCGCCGTAGTGGTTCGCGGCCGCGATCTGCTCCGGCGTAAGCTTGCGAAGCCACTTTCTAAAGTTTCCGTCTTTCTCCGCCTTGTTTAATAAACTGGTGCGCGGGATTATCCTCATTTTGCCGAAATACTCTACGCCTGGACTACTTAAGTATATACGTAAGTAGTCTATAAGCGGGATTCCCGGCTGCCAGCCGCAAAAGCGGAAGCGCTCGCATTTCGTGACGGCCTCCGGGTTTATGATCACGCACCAGAAGTTAGGCCGCTGCGTATACATCTGGCCGGTCCAGTCATTCGGTATTATTTCGTTTTCATCCGGGAAATAACATTGCCAGTTCATGGACGTATACCATATATGGCGCGTTAAAATAACGTCGTGCGTGGGCTTTTCCCTCATAACTTCAATGATCTGCAAGCCGCGCCGCTTTGTATTCTTTGCCGCAAATATTCGGGCCATTAACTCGCCGTCGTGGATCTGTAGCCAGCAAGCCCAGAGCGTGCTTGCCGCGTTTGCGTACTTCTTAGCGTACTTTATAACGCCCGCCGGCGTTCTTAATTCCTCCAGCGGCATAGCGAAGTCGTAAAGCCGTGGGATCTCCGGTGCTTTTCCTCTCATCCGTTGCGCCTCCCTTACAGAAAGTCAAAAATAGAAGTCTGGCCGTTGATCTGCTCCGCGTCTGCCTTCTTCTGCTTCGTTGTCTCTGGAATCCGTGGCTTTTTCGGAACGATTACACGTTCCGCCTTCTTCGGCTGCTTTTTCTCCGGGTGTATGTCTGCGCCTGTCGCCTCGTCTTCCCATTTCTCAAGTATGGCTTTCGCCTCTCGGATCTCTTTCAGGTTCGGGCTTCCCTTAAACATTAAGCCGGAGTTTCCGTTCTTTCCGCTTGTTAGCGGTGTTTCGGCTTCCGCTTCTTTTACAATGCGCACGGGCTTCGGTCCGGTTACGTTGTAAGCTGTCGGCGCGTCATCCGCCGGAACGTCTCCGGGGTTTCCGTTTTCTTCGAAGTAGTGAATCGCCCAGCCATAGACCTGGCGGTCTTCAATGGCTGCTACTCCGTTAACTGCGCGCTTTTTGGCTTCGTTTCGTATGTAGTCGAAACATTCTTGTAAGGTGTGATTTCCCTGGTTGATTCGCTCCGCCAGGGATTCGCTTGCGTTCTGCTCCAGATACTGCAAAATAAGCTCCTGCGCGGGGTTTTTCGCCTCTAAATTAAGTCTTGCCATGTTGTGCCCTCTCTTTCTGTGTATCTATCAGTCTCTCCGCTCATCATCCGCGCCGTGAATAAATGCGGCCGTTAGTATCAAAAGAATTATTGCCAGCGCCTTTATAATTACTTCTGCGTTGTTCATGTGTCGCCCTCCTAAATGCTGCGCGGTAAGTCCTCCGGATCGTCGAAAATCAGCAGGCCGCCATTTCTGGCCGCGTGGCGTTCCTTCATTGCTCCCTTCGAAAGCTGCCAGCCAGGTAAAAATAAGGCTGCGTCGCAAGCGTATAAAAGGCCGGTGGCGGCGCTCATATACTGCGCCCATGTGGTCGTGGCCGGGTCGAGTATCGCGTGCAAGTCTACCGGGTTAACGGCTTCGTGCCCGTTTTCGCGGATCTTCTTCGCTGCGTCTCCGAAGCGCTTTTCGTAGTCCGTTGTGCCGGTGATCGCGCCGGAAATGTAAATCTTCATTTTCTGCCCTCCTAAATCTCTTTTATGCGTATGCCGAAGCGCTCCAGCATCAGCTTACGCTTTATTATGTATTCTTTCGTTCTTACGCCCTTCGTGTCTTCTATCACGGTTTCGCCCTTCTTTGTGTCAATATACACGAAGTCAGCTATATAACTACATTCGCGCTCTATTACTTTTCCGGGCTTTCTGCCGCCTCTCGGGCCTACTGTGTCAGGCTCTTTTTGTGTCGGAATAAGTACAAATTTAACCTGCCGCCGCAGGTCTCTGATTACGCCCGCCTTCTCCAGCGTTTCCAGAAAAGCGGCGCGCCGGGCCTCTTTCTTACTGTCGTAAATAAGCCCGTTTTTCGTTACTTTTCGCGCGCCGTACTTGTTCCGCCTGTTATGCTGCCAGCCCATTCTTTAATTAAACGGGAGGCCGAAGTCGTCTACTTCGTCAGGAATTGCCATAAATTCGCCGCTTTCGCGTGCCTGGCGCGGTGTCATCTGCGGCGCCGGTATTCCCTCCGGGGCGTTCGTCTCCGGTGCCTGCGTCTGGCTCCGTGTTTGATCTGCTACGGCTTTACTCTCCGCGAAGTCCTGTTCTTCGATAATTACTTCAGTGGTGTAAACCTTCTGTCCGTCCCTGTTTGTATAGCTGCCTGTCTGGATCCGTCCGCGTACTTCTATCTTTGTACCCTGCTTATAATAGCGGCTGGCGTGCTCAGCCTGGCGGCCGAAGCTCACGCACTCGATAAAGTCCGCCGTGGGTTCGCCTTCCTTCGCAAAGCGTCTATTTACCGCCAGCGTAAAGCGTGTTATGGCGGTTTGTTCTGCGCCCTGGCTGTAAGTCGTGCGCGGGTCCCTTGTTAGTCTTCCTGTTAGTATAACGCTATTCATGCTCTGCCCTCCATCATCCAAAAAGCGCGCTTTCGGGCGTTTCTACGGGGTTTTCTGCTCCGGTCGGTAAATTGCCCGCTTCAGGTGTTAAAACGCCGTTTTCGGGCGTTTCCGTGGCTGTGGCGGACGTTTTAATGATCGGCGCGGCGTCATCTATTACGCTATTGGCTGCCGGTATCTCTTCGGGGCTTACCATGCCGGCGTAATCCTCCGGGAACGCTTCGCGCAAAGCCTGCACAAGCGCTACTTTTCGGATCATCGTAGCGGGCCGCGTGGTCCATTGGCTGTTAAGTTTCCCGTCTTTCGTCTTTCCTGCGTATTCGTCAAAGCTAACGGCTGCGTATTCGGGGCGCTCGTAGCCTTTAATATAAACCTTCGCCCAGCCGCCTAAAATCTGTTCTGCTCCGGGCTGGTAAAAGGTTCCTTCGCGCTCTATCACGTCGCCCGTTTCAATGTCCTTTACAATGATTCCCGCCTGCTTGCCTGCGTAGTCCTTGTTACGCTTTGCGCGCTTCGTGAATACGTCCTTACCGGTTACAATAGTAGCGGGGCTGCTCCCGTATTTGATTAAATAAGCCTCTTTCAAAAACGGATTCAGGTGCTGAAATCTGCAAAGTGATAAAAACATCATAATTTCCTGGTTTGTTACTTCACCGCCGCCGTTAACCAGGTAAGCGCGAATTGTATCAGGTGAAAGCTTTACAATTTCGCCGTTGCTCTCGTATTCGGTCACGTTTGCGGGCTGTTGCGGCTTTGTTTTTGCCAGCGTGTTATTAACTGCCATATTGCTTTATTCTCCCTTCTTCGGTGATCTGAACGGGATTTCGCGGTTCTTCAGGTAGTCCCGAAGCTCGAAAGCCTGTTCGGTGGTCAAGTATGCTTCAAAAGCTACCCAGCGAGCCGCCGGTTGCGCTTCTTTTGCCTCTGTGTGGCTCTGTGCGGCCTCTGGCGGCGTTTTTTGTGCTTCGGTGGGTATTTGTTCCACTTCGGGCGTTTTTGCCGATTCTGCGGCTTTTAGCGCTTCAGCGGCCTTTCTAGCCTCTTCGGCTGCCTTCCTGGCGGCTTCCGCCTCCGCTTTGCGTCTTTGAATGTCCGCCAGCCTCTGGCCTTCTGCAATGGCTGCCGCCAGGTCAAGGCTTTTTGTATATACGTCCATGGCCTCGAATGAAAAGCCCGGGAGCGCGTTTATCGTCTCAACGTCGGCTTGAATTTTAGCGCAAGCCTGCTTTATTTCTTCGTAAATCGCCGGAAGCTTTACCGAAGCGTTAGCCCATTGCGGCTTAGCGATCTTTCTAAGCTCCAGCCATACCGGCGCGCCTATGCTTGCGCGGTTCTGCGTATACCAGCGTTGTATCTCATCCGCTTTAGCCTTGCGCTGTGCTTCTTCGAAGCTTTTTACCTGCGCGTCTATGATATCGACCGGCTTGTCTATGATCGCTATAAGCTCGTTGATTTTGGCTTTGAACTCCATAAAAGGCGCGTTGTATTCTTTCTCCCTGCGGATCCGCTCATCGTTCAGCGCCTTTTTTAAGCGGTTCAGGGTTGCGCGGTCTTCCTTCGCAAGCTTTACGGTGTCTTCTGTGTAAACACATAGCGAATAGCTTTTCGCCTTCTCTTCGATCTCCTGGCGCAACTGTTCGAAATTGAAATCAATGCGCGCCGGCAGGTCGTAAGGCATTACTTTTAAATCTGTCATTTGGCTTTTTTCCTCTCTTTCTAAATCTCCGGCAATGTCAGCGCCGGCGGTGTGTCGTTCTTCAGGTGCTCCGCGAATTCTCTTTCGGCTTCTTCCAAAAAGTCCAGGTCTGCGCGTACTTCCTCGCGTTCGATCCTGTAGTGTCGTATTTGTGCAAAAGTCTCGCCGTCCACGTGGTAAATCAATTTAGCTTTCAATATAGCGAAGTCGGCGCCGGTAACTAGCAAATAATGCAAAAGCTGTATGTAGTAGTTTTCCGGGATTCTCTGGTTCCACTTCGCTTTCATGGCCGCGCCCTGGATCGTGCTCGTTTTGATCTCCAGAACGCCGAAGCGCCCTTCGTGATCTGTTAACCATCCGTCAAGGCTGCAATGCGCGAACGGGTATTCGGTATTTTTCCAGATGTTATTAGGCTGGTAAAATACTTCGTATTCCGGGAAATCCAGCGCGAAAAGCGCCCGCAGGTGCTCTTCGGCGTTAACTCCATACCTTACAGCTTCCTTGTCGCTTATATCCGGGAAAGCCTGGCGGCCGGTCTTCTCTTCCCATAAAGCTATGTTCGTTTTGTACGGGCTGGCGCCTACAATGGCCGCCGCGTCGCTGCCTCCGATGCTTTTCTTCCTGGCTTCCAGCCATTCTTCGCGGCTGTTTAGTGTTTTGTGTGTGATCATCTCCGCCGCCTCCTAGCGTTCAATGAAAAGCCGGTAAACTTCTTCCGGCGTCCATCCGAAATACTGCGCAAGCTCTGCAATTTCGAAATCCTTAAACGGTACGCAGCCGTTAAGCTTTGCGCGGGCTGTTACTCGGCTGCATTGCAAGATCTGCGCCAGCGTGGTCACTCTGGCTTTTACTCCGCCATACCTCATGGCCTGCTTTAATGCTTCCGGGTCCTTCATGCGATTCCCTCCCTTCTGTCTTTAATGATCTTCAGCGCGTCACGGATCGCGGTATTGTATGCCAGTTGCTCCGGCGTCTGATCGGTTCCGAAATGCGGCTTATATAATTCGCCGACTAGCGTCTGCAACGTCTGCAGGCTCTCGCGCTCTGCGTAGTAGTCGCGCAAGGTCTCCAATGCGTCGTTTAAGCCGTCGCGCTGTTCTGTAGTAAGGTTTCTGCCGTTCAAGGCGTCTTTAAGCGCCCGCAGGCTCGCGTGTTCTCTTCTGGTCATTTGTTAGCCCTCTCTTTCTCACTTCTCCAGCTTCTCGCAAAGCTTTAACAATAACTCAAGGTCTGCGTAAGTGATCTTCCCGCGCTGGTATGCGTAATCAATGCCCCAGCGTGTTACGTTTCCGTCTTCGTCGAAGCGCTGGCCGTAAAAAATATTCTGGATCGCGTCTTCGCTGTTCTTCGCCTGCGCTATGCGCTCCACGAAGCTTTTAAAAGTTGCCTTCGGTTCCTGTATTCTCTTTGCTGTCATGTTGTGGCCTTTCTGCCTTCGTTCCTCCGGGGCGGGTTGTGTGTCATGCTGTGAAATATTCCGGCATACCGTGCGGGAAGCCGTAGCCTTCTACGTCGCGCTCGTATCTGTCCTGACGTTCGTATCTTTCAATAAGCTTGTTTGCTTCGCTCTGGTTTTTGCAAGTAGTGATAAGCTGCGCTTTAAAGTTTCCAACTTTGCTGTATACGTTTACTTTTTTTCTCATGTGTCTTTGCTCCTTTACTGTGTTTTTCTGTGTGTTTTCTTTGTTTCTGTACTCATTTTAGCATAGTTTTCTTTCCCTGTCAAGCGTTTTTGCAAAGTTTTTTTATCTTTTTTTTCAGAAGCTCCGCCGGGTCTTGATTCCTCCTGTTTTCGGTGCTATAATAAAGGTGTCATGTTTGGCATGAATTCTCTTTTACTATCTGTGTGAAAAACCGGCGGGGCGGCTGTCTGTATGGGCGGCCGCTTCGTCGCGTCTGGACGTTCTTGCGGTGATCTCCGGCAAGGTGGCCTATTTAATATATATATATAATATACACCGAACGTGTGCGCGGGCGTGTAAATGGTCGCCGGCGGTCGGATCGGTGGTGATCGTGCTAAAAGTTGCGAAAAACAGAAGAGCCGGGGCGGTGGTGGTCGCTCCGGTTCTTCTGGTCCTCTCGGGAAATTATGGGGGTTACGCATCCGCTTTTGCGCGGTGCGGGTGCGCCGTGTTGTGTGTCCTGCTCCCTTTACTCTTCATCGTTTGCAAAGGTCGGGATGCAGGTGTAGCCGGTTTCGCTCTGGCTTTCTATAACCTCAGTTACTCGCGGCGTCATCTCGTGGCCGTATTCGTCTATTATCTCCACTAAGTCGCCTAAGAAAAAGTCGCGGTCTATTTGAAAGCTTGAATAGTTCGCGGTGATCTCGCTTTCCATGCCTTCAATTATGCGGGCCTCTGCCAGTGCTTCGGCGCCGCGCTGTGAAAGTAAGGCCGCATATGTAAGCGCGGTGAATTCTCCTGTATTCGACGAAAGATCCTTCGCGTCTGCGAAAGCCTCTTTACGTGCAAGCCCTCCCTGGTTCGTGTTGGTCACGGTCACTTTCTGACGGGCGGTTCCTTCGCCTTCTCCAGCCACTTGTATAACGTTTTTATGCGTAAGGCCGTCTGCGGTGTAGTTCGTATTTAGCAAGTTTTCGAAATCCGCCGAAAACACTACAAAAGGGACGGCGCTCTGGTTATATGTGCGGTCAGTGCCCTTATAAAGCGAAAAAGTGAACGTCTTTTCGGTCAGATCGAAGTCTACGCGGTAGCCGATCCGGTTCTCTTTGCATATGCCTTCTATCACTTCCGCTACATTGTCGCCGGTATATTGTGCTTTCATAAAGCCCGTTATTCCTGCCGGCTCTCCGAGCCTCATCTGCGGAATTATGCGCTTTTCGTCTTCCGCCTCTATCATGCTTTCCGTGATCAGGCGGCGCGCAACTTTCTCAGGGTTTCCGCTTAGCGTGGTTTGTTTCCAGACTATCCGCCGCGAAAGTACACCTTGCAATGTGCGCCCGCTGGCGATAATGTAGTCGCCTTCTTCCTGGCTCGTGGTAACGCTTACCGTTTCAATTATGCCGGCCTGTTCCTGCTTATCAGCTCGAACTATGATTCGGCCCTCCGTCAGAAGCGAAAGCGTGTTCGGGTCTGCCGGGGCGTAGATCTCAAAGTCTCCGCTTGTATAAAAACGGCGGGTCCATATGGCGCTTTTGAACGTGTCAAGCGCCGCTATGATCTCGAAATCAGAATTTAAAATATAAAACTCCATGCGAAGCCCTCCCGGCCTTAAATGCCTTCAAAAATGGGCACAAGTGTCATTTTAAGCGCAAGGTCCGCGCTTCCGGAAGCGGCAGTATAAGAAATGGTATTCGCTCCCGGTATAACGTTAATCCAGCGGCTGCTAGGCGACATAGCGTTTAAAATGTTGGTGGTGGTTCCGTTCCTGGTCAGCGTCAAGCTTTTTTCTCCTCTTCGGGTGTTTAGCGTGATCACGTCGCCCGTTTGCAAGTTATACGTTATAGTAAAGCTTTCGCCGGTCGTGTCGTTCGTTATCGTCGGATTAACAACGGCGCCCGCTGCGGTCATCTCGAAAACTGCGCCGCTTTCTTCGTCGCTGGTGTTGGTGATCTCCTCCGAAGCGCTGGCGTAATTCTTTACTATTGGCGTTTTGGCTTTAAAATACGGGTCGGGGCATATAATGCTGGCCTGCAAGCTCTGCGGGTTTTCGTATAAATCGCCCTCAAGGCTTTCTATGTAGCCGTCAATATATACGGCGCGCGTTTTCGTTTCCAGCTCTAGCCGTATTTTCTGCTTTGCCTTCAGGTATTTATACAAATTAACGCGCTGCGTCTCCGGTGCTCCTGTCGGGTACAGTAAAATAACTATGTTCCTGTTTTCCAGAAAAGCGGAATTGAAAAGGCTTCCGTCTTTCGTCGCTATTGGCGCCGTGTTGATCGTGGCCGCCGGCGGTGTTAAGCCCGTCACTTGCGCAACTGCAAAAGCCTTATTTTGCGTAAGCGTTATGCTTTCGCTATATTTGTTAGTGATCTTAAGTTTTAAGCTCATACGCTGCCGCCTCCCTTCGCAAATGCCAGTTGATTCTTAGTCTGGCGGTAAATCTCCAGCCGCGAAAGCGCCTTCGGGCTTGTGTTGTTCTGCGTATAACTGTAATAGTTATTTACTCCGCCGCGCCCGTTTATGATGCCTTCGCCCTGCAATGCCGCTTTTAGGTCTCTTGCGGTCGCCGCGATCCATCTTCTATTATTCTCAAGCGGCACAACTGCCTCGGCTCCGTCGCCTTCCAAAAGTCCCACTTGCCCGCGTTCCAGAACGCCGCCGCGTGCCAGGTTAGGAATGTGCGGTATATTGATTCCATAGCCGCCGATTTTAGGCACCCAGTTGGGGATTTTGATGTGGTTCAAGCCGTCAATGAATATATTTAAAAGGTCAATAAGCGCGTTTACGGGTGTTTTTATAAGGCTAAGCACCGAGTTCCATACGGTCCGTATAGCGTCCCTTGCGCCCTCAAATACGGTACGGAAAAAGCCGCCGATTCCTGCAAAAACCTTTTTAATGTCTTTCCATCTTTCTTCAAACCAGGAGCCTATACTTCCGAAGATCTCCGTTATAGCTCCCCATGCGGCGCCGAATGTCTCAGAAAACCACGAGCCCACGGCTGCGAAAGCGTCTTTGATGTTTCCCCAGATTCCCGCGAAAAACTCGCCGGCTCCTGCAAAAGCTCCGGTGATAAAATCCCATGCCGCGCTAAAAAATCCGGTGATAGCTTCCCAGGCGGCGCTCGCGGCGTCGCATATCATCGCCCAAAGCGTAATCCAGAATTCGCGGAAGCCCTCGCAATTATCCCATAAAGCTTTAAATGCCACTATTAGGCCCGTAATAGCTGCTACTATAATTCCTATCGGGTTCGCGTTCATGGCGGCGTTAAGAGCCCATTGTGAAAGCGTCGCGCCGTCCTGCGCCACTTTAAACGCTTTGAATGATGTTACCAGCGCGTTTATAATATTCGCTACTTTCAGCGCCAGAATTCCGGCGGCGATTCCCTTCAAGCCTGCTATGATGGCGTCCTTGTTTTTCAAGAAAAACTGTATAGCGTTCTTAACTGCCGGTATTACGTCATTCGTTAAAAGCTTAGAAACGTCTTGAAGTAGCTTTTCAAGGTCCGGGCCGATCTCCTGCATGATCTCGTTCGTTGTTTGCGCTACGTCCGTTTTAAGGCTCTGCATAGCAAGTGCCAGCTTGTCGGGCGCGTCTTGCGTTTCCTCGAAAGTGCGTTCGACGGTTCCGCCGCTCTCCCGGATCGTCTTTGCGAAGTCCTCAAAAGCAAAGCGTCCGCTTTTGATCGCGTCGGCCAGCTCCGGGCCTGCCTTCGTTCCGAAAGCCTCTATAGCCTTTTCGGCTGCTTTGGTCTGGTTCGGCGCGCTTTTGATCTGCGCAAGCGCAATTTGAAATTCTTTCGCCGCGTCCTTTCCATCCTTCGCCCAGGTCTGCGTAGCTTTGCTTATGCCTGCTAATGCGGTTTCGGTATTCACGCCGGAAAGCTCAAACTGCGCAAAAAGCGCGACAAGGTCTTCTATATCCAGGCCCAGCGCCCGCGCCTGCGTTCCGTATTTGTTCAGGCCGTCCGCTACTTTATCCACGGAAACGCCGGAAGCCTGGCCGGCAAGTGCCAAAGCGTCAAGGACGCGCTGGTATTCGCTCGCCTCATACCCTGCGGCGTTCAGCGCTTTACTTACGTTCTGAACGGCTCCCACGGTGTCGCTTCCGGTGATCTCCGAAAACTGCATAAAAGCTACTGTGGCGTCTTCCAGTTGCTGGCCGGTAAAGCCGAAACGTGTATTTATTTCGCCTATTGCTCCGCCTATGGTCGCGCCGTCTCCTACAATGCGCTTAGAAACGTTTACGAAGCTTTGTTCGAAGTCTGCCACGGCGTCGCCGGTTGCTCCGGTCGCTTTTATAATGGTGTCGATTCCATCGTCGAAATTTCCCCAGGCGTCAAGCGCTGCTTTGCCTAAGTCCTTAAGCCCGGAAACGGCGCTTTTTATTGCGCTGCTTGCAAGGTCTGCAAGAACGCCTTTCATGGTGGTAAAACCGTCAGAAGCCTTTTTCGCGTCGCCTTCTACTTCGTCCAGGCTGTCGCCCAGCTTGTCGGTTTGTTTCGCCTGTTCCGCTGCGCCATCCGCTGCGGCTTCTTCTGCGGCCTGGAGGGTGCTTAGCGTGTTTCGGTAGTCTGAAAGCTCTTTCGCGGTCTTGTTTACGGCTGCCTGTTGGTTGTTCAGCTTTATTTGCATTTCCTGCGCTTCTTTGCTGTTTTCGCCGTATTCTTTTTTGATCGCTTCTAGCTCATCCTGGTAAATCGAAAGCACCTTCGTCTGCGCGTTCAAAGTCTTTTCAAGGCTTGTAATTTTCGCGCTTACTCCGTCGGCGCTCTTCGCCCAGTTATCCATACCGGCCGAAGCCGCTTTAAACTCCGAATTTGCGAGCTTTATTTCCCGGTTCGCGTCCTGTATGCCTTTTTTCAGGTCTGAGATATCTACACGAAAACGCGTGGTAGTGGTATTATTCGCGGGCATGGCGTTTCCTCCCTCCGTCTATTTGTTAAAACCATGAATCCGAAGCCGGCCGCCTTATAATGCGCTTGCCGTCCTTCGTCGTGTTCTTTTTCTCTTTCTTTGCGTGCTTGTTATATCTGTTAACAAGCGTAAAAACTTCGCGCGCCGGTGCCTGGCGTATGCTCAGCGGTGTAAACGCCGGGAAACGGTCGCAAAGCGAAACGGTTAAATCAAAAAGTATTTCAATTAAGGGCGTATTATCATCTACGCCCGGCGCGCGTTTCCCCTGCTCAGGATCCTTAACTGCTCCAGTACGGCGCCGCCGATCTGTGTTACTACGGTAAGTAAGTCAGTCAGTCGAACGGCCCGCCAGTCTTCGGCGGTGAGTTCTCCGTGGAAAACGTCGCCCAGTAGGTCTTTAACCTGCGTATATGCGCCTAAAATCATCTTTGCCAGCGCCTGCGGGTCTTCCATCTTCTCCAGGTCGAAAAGCGTTATAAAGTCCTCAAGCGTGCCCATGCGCAAGTCGTAGCCTTCGGCTGTAAGTGTCTTTGTGATCTTCTGCGGGTCTTTGTTATCCGCGTAAATGTTTAAAATAATCTGTCCCATAAGTCCCCTTTCAGTAAAGCGGAGGCCGGTTGTTAGCCTCCGCCGTTAAATAAGTGTTGTGGTGTATATGATCTTATCAGCCGACCGGCGCCGCCGTTACTGTTACGGTGCAAGTGTCCGTAAAGCTGCCGTCTGTGGTCGTTGCTGTGATCGTTGCGGTGCCTTCAGCTACGCCGGTAACTTCGCCGGTGGAAGCGTTAACGCTTGCCGTGTCGCCGTCGCTGGTGCTCCATGCTACGCTCTTATCGTCAGCCGTTGCCGGAATAACTACGGCTGTAAGCGTTACCTTTGCGCCTACTGCTACGGAAACGGCCGCCGGTACTACGCCCACGCCTGTAACATCATGGCCGCCGCTGGCCTGGATCGTGTCGGGTGTCTGTACCTGTGCGAAGAAGTTAGAAACGTCAGCCAGGTTGTAGCGGGCGTCAACTACGATTCCCTTTACGCCGGAAGCGCTCCAGTTCGCGCCGTCGTAAACGCCCTTCGTGAATTCGTGTTCGGTATAAATACCGGTGAATTCAATACTTGTGTTGCTGGTGTCGGTTCCGTCGTTCTCCGTTGTTACGGTCTCCTCCGGGATGTTAAACTGGCCTTTAAGGCGGGAAACGTAACGATAACCGCCGTCTGTGCCTTTTGTGCGATACATGATCGCAAAGTATTTATTCTGGCGCGGGCTGTCTACAAGCATACCGGTTGCGGCGTCAAAGCTCTTACCGATCAGCTTTGCCAGCGTCTCCAGTGCGGGCGGCGCAAGCGTTAAGCTAATCGTGTCTGCGCTTTCGCTGTTAACTACGATCATAGCCTTATTATCGTAGTAGTGCGCTTCGCTGCTGCTGTCGGTGCTCTTGCCTACTTCCTGGACCGGGATATGGATCGGGGTGCCGCAGGCGTAGCCTTCCGCGTCGTCTTTCGTTACTTCTGCAAAGTAAAAGTTGTCTACTCCGCGAAATTCGAAGATCTGTTCGCTCATCTGGTTTTATCCTCCTGTTTTGTTTTAGTTGTTCCATGTGGAACGGTTAGAGATTCGTTGTCTGCAAGTATGCCACTTCAAAGCCTCGGCCCGTGTGGGTGATCTCGTCGCTTGCTACGTCATAAGCGCGCGTTGTGATTATCCAGCCATTCGCTTTCAAAAGCGCCCTGGCTGCGTTTAAAACGCTGTACGTGGTGGCGGGGCTGTTGCTGTATACGTTAACATCGAAGCTTACTTCTGCGCTTGCGGTAGCGTTATCGTATGCGCTGTGTTCGCTGTCGTTGTTATTCCAGAACGTTATAAACGTGTCCGGGTAAGCCTGGCTTTGTGCTAATCCGCCTTGCCGAATAACCGGGTATTTAAGCGTACTTAGCAACGTTATCAATGTATCTTCCATGCGTTAGCCTCCTTCCATCTGCTTTTTGATGTAGTCGTTAACTACTTCGCCCATGTCTGCCTGTAGCTGTGCCATATACTTCTTTTGTTTGTAAATCTTATTCAAGGCTTTATCGGGTGCCATTCGGGGCGTTCCGGTGATCAGGAAGCCGCCGGCGCCGGGCTTCGAATAGTCAAAGCCGACGTTTATTTCTGCCGTGGTGCCTGTCCAGGTCACTTTAGCGCCGGTCACTATGGCTTTTTCGGTGTCCTTTTCCTTGCCCTGGTATTTACCCATGGCGGGCAAGTTTGGCGGCTGTACGGCCTCGCGGGTGTCTTCCTCTATGGTCTGCGCCGCTTGCTCCATGGCGTCCGTTACTGCGCCTTTTACGTCGCCTTCTAGTTTTTTAAGCTTGTTTATAAGCTCATCCAGTCCGCTGGTATCAAGGTTTAGCGTGTTTTTGCTCATGGGTTGCCCTCTATAGCTCGAACTTTGAATTTACAAAACTGATTCCGCATCTCTATATTTTCCGGCGCTCCCAGTATCTCATATACTGCGCCGTCCGTCAGCCTTAGCCTACAATCCGCTTTAATATCGGGTCTGTACCAGGTTTCAACGGTGGCCGTGTTTATCACGGTAAAAACGTCGTTCGTGTTCGTCTCCGTTCCTCCGAAGCTCCGAAAACTTACATTTATACGTACTCCGCTTTTCGGGAACGCTTTTACCTGCGTTCCTTTTTCGCTGGTGTAAGTCGGGATCAGAAGCTCCGCCGGGGTCGTGTACGGAAAAGCCGGCGTAAATCCTGCCATTTTTTCACACTCCCTTCAGTGCGGCTTGTGCGGCTCTCATCTTGAAATACTCCGAAAATGTGCCATTTCCGCCGCCGTATGTCCAAAGATCGGAAACGCCGCGGGCGACAAGCCCGGGTGTAATGTTTTCAGCCTTTACGCCCGCGTCCGTCAAAAATCCGGTGACTTCGCCTATATACTCCTGAATTGTTGCGTCCTGGTATTCTCCCGTAACGCCCAGCGCGTTTTTTACGTGCTGCAATAAACTTACTTCGGGCATTGTCGCTCGCCTCCTATGCGTTTAATTAAAATCCAACTTTCGCGATGGTTACGGTGCCGCTTGAAAGTGTAGCGGTATACAGTGTAGCGCCGTCTGCGTCTACGTCTGCGCCTGCCGTCTCTACTGCGGTTCCCTGTACCTTGAATCCCTCGTAATCGAACGCGGGGATAAAGTATGTTACCATCGCGGAAACGCCGCTAGCGAAATCGAAGCTTTTAACCGGCTCAGAAGCGATAACGTTTCCGCTGCCGCTCGAAACGGTGAAAACTCCGGGCGCGCTTGCGTTAACCGCTGCTACGCTTGTTCCTGCAAGCTTCATAATGTTGCCGTAAAGCGTCAAAAGGTCTACTTTTGTAACGCTTACGATTCTTTTATCGTTGATCATCTTTTTAGCCTCCTATGTCTTTTTATGCTGCCTTATGTTGTGGGCAGGTCTTTTGCCTTCCATTTGCCGCCGTCAACGGTCAAAACCTGGCCGTTGTTGCTGCTCGTAACTGTCGGAAGCTCTTTGGTAGTTGCTGCCGTGGTTACTGCGGTGGCTGCTGTTGCAATAGCCGCGATAATGTCCGCGTTAGTTGCTTCTGCCGGAAGTGTGGCGGGGTTTCCGCCGAGCGCCGTTAAAACGGCCTTAAGTGCTTGCGCGTTGGTCATCTCGTGCGCCTCCTTCCGTTATCACGTGCCCTTAGCAATAAGGTAAATGCCGGCCGGGTTCAGCACCTTACCGTCTACAACTGTAAGCGCCTTGTCTACCCACTCGTTCGTCTCCTGGTCGAAGTAACGAAGCATAGTAAAGCCGAAGTTCTCATTTACCATGTACTCTTCAGGCTGCCAATAAATTCCTACGATATCGCTAGCGTTAGCGGTGTCGAAGTCGGGCAGGATATCCGGCTCAACCAGGGAAATGTTACGGCCAAAGAAACGGCCGTTCGGGTTCTGTGCGTCGCCGTCGTTAACTTCTAAGCCGGTAGCCTGGTAAAATACCGGGTTGTTGTTATCGTCGCTCATGGTCTGCAGGTACGTCTCAACCGTCGAAGCCGCGAAAATGAATTCGCCGCCACGGTAGCCCAGCGGAAGCTTAGCGAAGAAATCAGTCCGCCAGTTCTTCCAGTTGTTCATCTTAGCCGCTGTCATGGTGATTGTGTGGCCGGACTGTCCTGTTACTCTGGTGTCGTTCAGGATGCCCAGGGGTGCGCCGTCGCCGCTGCCCTTTACGATCGCTTCGTCCATCATCTGCAAATATGCAATAGCAATGATGTTAGTAAGCTCTGCTTCGAAGCTCGAAAGCGTCAAAAGGTTAGCGAGCCAGGTGGTAGCGATTCTAAGCTCAGCCTCGTTGTATGCGAACGTGATAGCGCCCAGCGCTCCAACCTTCTGGCGAGGTGATACGGTGCTCTCGGAAATCCATCTGAAAGTAGCCTGCAGGCTGCCTACCGGGATCTTAACGCCGCCGGGTACGCTGGTCTTTCTAACCTTGTTGTAAAGGTTGCCGTAGCGCTTGCGGACGGTGTTGATAACTTCGTTCATAACGGTAACTGGAATCGCTGCGCCGGTGTCTGCGGTGCTGTTTGCGTTACCTGCGCGAAGCTCTGCGGGGATCTGTACGCCGCGTGTAACGTATGCGCGGAAAGCCTCGCGGTATTCCTTCGATGCTGTAGCGTCTTCGCTGCGCTTCTCGTCGCTCATAGCGGAAACGATGCCGGCGTTCTTTACTTCAGCGTTTGCGGGAACGGCTGCGCGCTCTTCCTCGTTGATCGCGTCAAGCTCTGCCTGTGTCTCTTCGATCTCTGCGTTCAGCTCTTCAAGCTGGCCCTGGATCGCTCTTACTTCGTTCACGTCCTCAGAAGCCGCCGCGCGGGTCTTAAGGTCGTTTCTCTTGCTGTTAAGTCTAGCAAGCTTCTTTGTCAAGATGTCTTTTCTCATCTCTTTTTTTCCTCCCTTTCTAGAGAATATTGATTTTTGCTTTCAGAAGCTCTAAGGCTTCCTTGTCTTTGCTGCCCTCCGGCAGGTCGCCCTTCCGCTGCTCTTTTGCTTTCTCCAAAGCCTCGCGGGCGCTCTCCAGCGCATCCTTGCTCCGGGCGTTTATGCTAGTCTGGTTATATGCCGGGAATGTAACGGCGCTAACCTCAACTACGCTTTCAATGTCGGTAATGCGGCGCGTGGGGTATTCCGTTTCAAGGTCTCCCCATTCTTCGCCGCGAACGGAAAAACAGAAGCTCATGCCGCTAATGTCTCCGCGTGATACTGCGCTATACAAAGCGCGGGCGTCTGCGTTGTTCTCTGTGTCCAGCCAGACTTCAATAAAAAGCCCGCTGTCATCTCTTGAAAGCTGCATGGTGCTGTTTCCGTTGTTTCTGCGTGATCTCGCAAGCGGAATTTTACTAAAATCGTGATTTACTAAAAAGCGGACGTCGGTTAAGTCTGTCTTATCCAGCGCGCGGGCGTCGATCACTTCCTGAAAAAATCCGCCGATATCGGTCTTCTGTTCAAATACAATGGGGCGGCCGGTGATCTTCGCGCCCTTCGCTTCGTCTGCCTCCGCGCGGATCTCGAATGTATACGCGCGTTCCTCAAGCGGTGTGGTTCTCTTCATGGTTTATATATCCTCCTTTTCTTCGTCTATTACTTCCACGTTTTCTTTGCCGACCTGGTATTCGCTCGCGTTGTTCGCGTCTATCCAGTTAAGGCTCATATAGCGCTTTCCTTCAAGCTCAGGAAGCGGGCGCAAGCCCAGCGCTACGCGCTTTTCGTTTTCAAACATGGCGCCGGTCGGTGCTAAGATGTTTATCATCTCCAGCGTTTGCGCTATGGTCATAAAGATTAGGTCTTTCGGGTATAGCGCTATTTTATTTCCGAAGCTGCGTTCGCGCTCCGTAAATATCTTCTTCGTGAAAGCCTGCGAAATGCTTATAATGATCGGTTCAAGCGTTTTCTGGTAAAAGGCTTCGTAAGTCTCTTTCGAAAACTGGCCGCGTAAAATGTCAAGCGGTACGCCGAAGTTTCTTAAGATCTTATCGTCTATAAATTCCAGCGTTCTATCATCCACTAGCGCGCTACTATGCGGAAGCGGCGTAAAGTCTGCTTTAAGGTCCAGCGGTAAGAATCCGCTTTCGCTGTTTCTAAGCTTTCTTTCAAGCTCAGCCAGCGCCTTTTCGGTCTTTCCGTCATCCAGCATAGTATTATACTTTACTACTCCGTTAACCGCGTAGCTTGCTTTCATGGCTTTAGCTACGCCCTGGAGCAGGTCGTTGTTAAGCTCCAGCGTCCGAAGTAAAGCAGCGTGGTCCGGCTGGCCTGCCTCGTTTCCTCCCATGTAAGTATTAACGCTGTAGTTATACTTAACGTGTATAACGTCATCGTATGGGATCGTTGTTACGTAGCCGTTACGGAAGCGGAAATTTACGTAAAGCGTGCCGGTCACGTCTTCTATAAAGTCCACTTGCTCCGGGTTGATCGGGTAAAGCGCCGTATAGCTGCGCCGCTCCTGGCCTGTCTTCTGGTCTATCCATGTTCTATATACGGGAATAATAAACGCGTTATAGTTCAGCATCAGAAGCCAGGCGGTTTTTTCCAAAAATTCGCTTGTGGTCATTAGCGGATTCGGGTTGTCTAAAACGTCTTGTACGTTACCCTTTACCGGGGCCGGGTCTGCGCCCGTGTAGCGCACGTGCGTCGGGTTTAGCTTCTTCAGCTCGTCCACGATACACTTTACGGCCTGTTGTACTACGTCGGAAGCGTAAATATTTGTACCGAACTGCGTATAGATCGGCCAGAAGCCGTTTACGTCCGGCGCTAGCCGTGTGTCTTTCGGCTTCCGTTTAAAAAGCCCGTCAAAAATGCCCATGTGTCTTTATCCTCCGTTTAGTTTGGTAAGATCTGCTTTGTATCTCCGGAAAACTTCGTAAAGGCTTATAAGCGCTACTGCGCCGTCTATCTTTTTCGCGTTTTCCGTCTTCACGCAGAGCGCCTGGCGTTGGTCGTTTACCTTTAAGCAAGCGTTCGAAAAGCACCAGCGGTCTACGGGGTTCTCGTTGTAGTTGATCATCTCGCTTTTGAAATCTGCTTCAACCAGATTCAGAGCGTTGTTAAGGGTCTGCGCGTTCTGTATGATCATTTCAACGTCTCCGGCTTCGCGGGTCCATCCGTAGTCATTCATACCGTTTAGCCAGTCGCGCGCGAATTTCTGGTCATACCCGCATTTATAAAGCTTTATGCCGTAGTCGCGCCATAAATCGAAGAAAAAGGAAGCGCAAAGCGTTAAGTCTACTTCGTTACCCTCGCAAACTGTAATATAACCGGCCCGCGCCCACTCCGCGTATTTTGCGCCGGCGTTGTGGTCGTCGTTTTCCGGATCCAGTTTGCTTTCCGGTATAAAATACCGTGTAAGAATGTATTTAGTGCGGTGCTCCGGAATGTATACCAGCGCTTTGGCGCAGCATAAGTCTGTCGTTTCTGCTAAGTCTACGTGCCCTATAGCAAAGCGCCCGCGCAAGTCCTCCGGGTCAAAAGTCGCGTTATAGCTGTAGTCTTCCAGGTTTAGCCAGGTCTGCGCGCCGTTCTGCTTCAGGTTAAAATCCTTTGAAAGTACGAAAAGTCGTTCGGCCTTGCTGCGCTTTGCAAGCTCTATTTGCTCCGCTAAATACTCCGGGCGTTTGATCGCTCCTAAGCTCGGGTTGCTTTTTACCCAGCTGCGCGGGTTGTTCCAGATCTCCGCTTCGCTGTCCTGCGTATAAAGCCATGGTAAAAAGCGAACGGCTGCGGCGCTGTCATCCTCTCCCGCTATGATCGCGCGGGCCTTCCTCAGTTCCTCATCTAAATAACCCTCCTGTATAAATCCCTCCGTGGTTATCTGTATAAATTTCGGGTTATCCTTTACGCTCTGGCTTTGTTCTATGGCCTTCGGGATGTCGTTCGTCTTCAGCTCGTGAACTTCGTCCAGGATCGCCCAGTCAATATTACGGCCTTCTTTGTTCCGCGTCCGGTCCGAAAGCTTGAACACCTTAGTATTCGTTGCTTTGTTCAGTATAAAGCGCTGGTTGCGCTTCGTGTCCAGGTCCTCCGGATCGAATAGACGCCGCATGGTGTCCATGGCGTCGTAAACTATGGAAGCCTGCGCGTCATCGTTCGAACTGCATACAATGTCCGCGCCTTCGTTGCCGGTTATAAATTCCGCGTTAGCCAGTCCGCTCGTTACTTCGCTTTTACCGTTCTTTCTGGCAATTAGTAAAAGCGCCCTTTTGAAACGGTCAACCGGTAAGCCTTCGCGCGTTACTTCGTCGGTCATCTTGAAAGAATAAAGCGCTTCTATAAAAGCCTTCTGCCAAAGTAAAAGCGTCATGGGCTGGCCGTAAAACGGGCTTTTTGTCAGCTTTACGCAGCCTTCTATAAAGTCTATCCGAAGCAATGCGGCGCGCCGGTCGTATAAGTAAGCCTGCGCCCGGATATCTTCTTCCAGGTTCTCCAGCTCTGCGCGTAATTCCTGGCCCGCTATGATCTCGCCCGCGTCTATTCTGGCTTTATACTCCAGTAAAAAACTATTGTCAGGTGTCCATATCATCCGCCGCGCCTTCCTTCCGGCTCTTAAGCCATGCCCTAAGCGGGCTTTCGCCTTCCGCTTCTGCGTCATCTCCGGAAATCCGGAAAAGTAGCTTTAAGCTGTTGTTATATTGCTGCAATAGCTCTTTGTATTGCTTCGCCGCCGGTGTCGCCTTCTGCCTCATGGGATTCGCCTGGTCTACTTTCAGGAACGGAAGCCGCCGAAGCTCTGCAAGCCTGGCTTCAATGAAAAGCAATTCCTCAACCAGCAAGCGGGCTTTGGGTAAGTCCTCCGGCTTTATAAGTTTTTCCAGCTCTTCGCGTCTTCCTTCCATCCGTTCGCCCTCCTAGGCTCCATTATAAAGCGTCAAGGTATACGAGATCTTCATGGTCTGCGTTCCTGTCTTTGTAACTGTGTTATCCAGGTTGTTTATAGTGCTAAGCCAGTTACAAGGCGGCCGCAATATTGAAAGCGCGGAAAGCGGCGGGCTTCCGCTCGGTGTCTTACCTACGCAAACAAAAAGGTTAGTGCTGTCATAACAAGCCCATAAGCCCGTCTGGTAGCCGCTAGTATTTGCTTCGGATTTCCATCCTCTGGCGTTTGTGTAAACGGTTTCGCCCGTAACGGTGTCATAATAGCGGCAGCCTACTTGCGCGCCGCTTGTCAGGCTATAAGCGCCTAAATATACGCGGCCTTCCTGGTTAAAAAATACTCTGTCGAAATCGTAACGCCCGGCGCCGCTAATTGTCAGGTCGGTTGCTGTTCCGTCACTCGCTATTTTTACGCGTGTCGTGTTGCTCGTGCCTACTAAGGAGCCATACGCTAAATATAATGCGCCGTTTATGATCTGGCCGCCGATAAAGCTTGCGTCGTTCAAGTAAACCGTGCCCGCCATTCCTGCTACTGTTGCGCTAAACTCCGTGACGGATCCGTCTTTCTCTAACTGCTTCGCGTATACCGTGCGCCCGTTCTGGATGTTCGTTCCGTTCGCGCCTACAAGTAATATATAGCCGGTGCCTCCCATTACGCGCGCCGCCGTTACGTTTGCGGCTGTAAAAGTCTTTGTCTCCGTCCGTCGCGGCGTGTTCAGCGTCTTAACGCCTCCGGGCGTCGTGTAGTCCTTAAACGTCGTTATATTCTCGAACGGGTTAAGCTTTGAGATCGGCGAGTCGTACCAGTTAACCGTAACGCTTCCCGCCTGCATGGCTGCGGCCGGTGTGGTCGTGATCGTCGCGACCTGCGCGTTGCCGATATCCATGGCGCAAAGCCTGCTTTGCGTGTCCGCGTCAATGCTCCGCGTGTTTACCGTTGTACCGGGGTAAGCGCTCCAGTATCTTTCTAGCGTCAAGTCAGCTTTGCCGCTCCTGGCGTTTCCTGCGCCTATGTAGCCGCCTACTCGTGTAGTTAAGCAAATACACGAAATATCGCCTATGGCTTCGTTTGTGTCCCAGTCGTATACATAAGTACGCTGGTTTGTGTCTGCGCTGCTTTCGCCGGTGTTATACTGGCCCAGCTCCGTCACTCCCTGCGGGCTGTTTGCGGAATTGTCAATAGTTCCGTTGCCGATCATCTTATTATTCGCCGGAACGTAAAGCGGCTTTCTGCCAGAAAACTGTGAACTATTCGAAGTAATGGGCTTTTCTAAAACCATTATACCGCCGAAAAGATCATCAACTGTATAGCTTTGTGTCGGTAAGCTTCCCAGCGGATTCCAGTTCAGCGCGCCGCACTCGCGGAAATACTCGGACGCGAATTCGGTCAAGTCGTTTTCGTGGTCAATGCGCTTTTCTTCTCCGGTGATCACGTCCCGAAGTGTGATCGTTGCTTTTCCTTTTATCTTCATTTCTGCGCCTCCCTTATGTCCGGACGTATATCTCGAACGTGCTTCCCGCCGGAATGTTTACGGCCGGCGTTCCGGTGGTATCAAAGCGTATATTTTCCAGCTTGTTATCTGTAATAATAAAAGCGTTCTGCCGTATATACTCCGTAAGTGTCGAAGCAGCGTTCGCGGCTGCGCTGGTAAATTCCGCCTGCCAGAAGTTACCATCTGCAATTATCCGCGCTTCTCCGTAACGGTCCGCGTTTGTAACAAGGGCAGACAAGTAATCAAAAGTCAAGCGGCCGCTTTCATTCAAAAACTTTACGGAATGGAAGCCGGCGGAATCCGTCGCGCTCGCGGTCAGGTGGTATTTCATAATTACGCCGGTACAGTTTGCCGGTAAAATGCTCTCGACGCGCGTTCCGTTTCCGTCCGCCGTGATCGTTTCCAAAAGCTTCCAGCGGCCCTTTCTTTCGAATTCCGTTTCAATGGCCGTTTCTTCCCAGCAGGACGGGTCGAATGTGCCCGTTGTCGTGGCGCTCGCGCTGTAAAGCTTATTCTGAAAAATACATAAGTCGCCTTCGTGGTACGTCGTGCTCGTGTTGTATTCGCTCGTAACGTTTCCCGCCGCCTCTTTCGCTGCCTCCGCGTTCGCGTGCATCTGTAAGTCTATGGCGTCGTAGTTCTGGTTTATTACGGTGCGCAGGACGTGTTCGTCTGCGTCCGGCTTTGTAAGGTTGTAATAAGTCGTTCTTGTGCTCATCTCTTTTAGTCCTCATCTCCCCAGATAAAACTCTGTTCCATGGCTGCCCACGTGTAGTCATCCGCTCCGGTTCCGAAAGCTGCGCCCGCCTGGCGCTCCCATGTAAGCGTGTCGGCCGGTATCTGCATATTAAGGTCTTCGGTAATGTCTGCCAGCTCTAAGCCTGCGCTAAGCTCGATAAGCCTTACAATGTCGCTTCGGCTCTGTATGATCAGGTTATCGAACGTCAAGCCTCCGAACTGGTCTATAATCGTTACAAGCTGCAATGCCTGGCCGCCGATCGGAATGATCGGTACAACGTCCGCGCGTTCAATTTCGCCGGTAAACTTGTTCGTGTCAAGTAAGCCGCTTGCGAAGATCGAAGCTTTGGCGTTTTGCTGTGGTATCGTCGCCGTTCCTCCGCTCAGCTTTATGTATAGCGAAAGTACGTTCGGCGCGTTTTGCTGCATCTGTAAAATCGGGTAGCTAATAGTCAGAATAAAGCGGCCGTTGTGTACGGTCTGGCGCGGTATAAAAAGCTCATCGTCTACGTTGTTATACCGGATCGTAATTTCCGCTATTTCTTCGGTTCCCTCTTCTACTCCGGTAACTTGTAAAAGAATTGTGGCGTTATATATGCCCGTCGTGCCTTCTTTGCTCGTTACCCATGCAAGCTCAAGTATTTTTTGCCGAAGCGCTGAGCCGATCTCATAGTCTCGCGTGTTTGTCGTTGCTATGGCCTGCGCCCGTAACTCTTCGGCCTCATCCCTGGCGGGCTGTAAGAAAAACGTTGCTAAGTCCGTCTGTTCTACTGCCGCGTCAGTTCTTATTTGCTCCGGAAAGTGAATTGCAATTCCCGGGCTTTCCAGATCATCATTTGTTAACCAGATCCGCGTGTCTCCATCCTCGGCCCAGAAGCGGCTTTCAAGTTCGAATTCCTGTTCGGTGTCGCTGTCAAGCTCGAATTCGTATTCGTAAAAGCCCTTCGAAATGTGCAGCACCTGGTTGTCTGCTTCGCTGGTCTTAAAATAAAGCCATATGCTATTAGCGTTTGCTTCCTGGTTCTCCAGAAGTTCGAAGCCGAGGCCGCTGTCAAAAAATATAATATTTTTCATTTCTTCGGCCTCCATTCCGTTTTTTGTGGGTGATTCCGGTTCTTTGTGGGTTCATACGGTCATTTGAAATTTTTTCGTTTTCCCGTTTCGGAAATCTCGTTTTTCTCGTTTCTGCGAAAATTAAG
>ERZ808048.38-NODE-38-length-29193-cov-5.031357_pt1 | contig 29193 bp, 32 predicted proteins | sample MGYA00380197_ERZ808048 | MGnify/ENA primary metagenome ERZ808048 (study PRJEB31490, sample SAMN06133377) | cow dung metagenome | isolation source: M1 | host: cow | place: China: Chengdu | collected 2015-05 ... | reverse complement strand
TAACAAACACAAAGAAACACGACGGCGACTTTTGGGCTACACCAAAAGAAGTAAAAGAAGCATTATCAGAACTTATCAAAAACAAAAACATTACAGCTATTGACCCTTGCTATGGTACAGGCGGTACTGAAATAGAAGGTATTAACTATATCGCTAAATATGATATTATCGACTATGGAATGAAAGATGTTACTCTAAAGTCTTTCTTAGATGTAGAACCTTATAAAGTTGATGCTGTAATAATGAACCCTCCTTTTTCTCTAACTACAGAGTTTATTGAACACGCAAGAAAGTTTGCAGATGACATTTACATTATTGGTCAATGGAAAGAACCTATCTTAAACCATTATGCTAGATACATAGTTGATGCAAAAAGCCACTACTTTTGGAAACGCTTATTTGGTATTAAAACAACTATCGCAGCTGTTCATCTCAACTTTAATAAAAAGTTTGAGTTTGGCTATAAAGACTATAAAGCTATAACAAAGAAAAAGCTAGGTATTTTTACTGACTACGAAAACTATAAAACATTAGATGAAATGCCTATCTATGATGGCACTCAAACAAACATTTTAGTATTTAGACCCAACTTACTAGCAACAAACCACGACTTCGATATTATTGACTCAAACACTGGGTTTGAGTATTGGGTTACACCTATTTTTAATAACACACCCGATGAAGTAAAACAATATTTGACTTATCATACTACAAACGGTAAATACCATAAGAAAGGTGAGTTGAAAAACCTTTATTATATTCAATATGATAACAAAGCAGCTGTTTTAAGAGCTTATGAAAAATATACATCTAAAGAGTTTAAAGAAAGCATTCACTGGAACTTATCTATATTCCCTAAAGCAGAGATACCTGTTTTTACTGACTTTGGTAAGTTACCTGATACATATGAAGAGAAAAGAGAGTTCACTACTCTCAAAGAAACTATCGGAAACAGAATAACATCTGTTTACTATAGCAAACATCAAGGAAGAACAACTACTGATAGAAACTTCCAAATAAAAGGTGTTGATAGAGTAGTTGATGGAAAATATGTTGATGATAAATATATTTTTGGCAACTATCCGAAGTTCTTTTTGGAAATAGCTAACCCTCAGTTTAAGCACTCTGGTGGAGTATTAGATGATGATAAGTTGACTGACTACATCTATTGGTGGGAGATACTTTATTGTCGACTATCTATAATAGACTATAAGAAACTAAAAAAATGGTATAATGAACCAATAGTTAAACAAATGCTTCCTTGCTATGCTAGACAAACGAAAGGACACTCTGCTAACGGTACTTTAGTTGTTGATATACCTTGGGAAGTTTTAGAGAAGTCTGGTGTTATTATTTCTAGAAAGAAGCTTGAGCTTTCAGACTTAAATATTATACCACACAACTAAATAATATCATTTGTTGTTAAATGCCTCCTTATTTGTTTTTGGTCCCTGTAAAAATACAGGGGCCTTTTTATTTTGTTACTAATATTTTTATAACTTATAATAGGAGATGAAGACGTGGACGGAAAATTAAACTGTTCAATGAATGCAGAGAATGCGGCATTCACTAAAAACAGAAAATTAAACTGTTCAATGAACGCAGAGAATGCGGCATTCACTAAAATTCGCCACTTAGAGAACAGAGTGGTAGAAACAGAAACTAGGTTAGACATTTTAGAGCAAGAAACAACTCAGTTGGATGAAGCTTTACAAGATGCTTTAACTGGCCTTCAGGAAACAGTAGTAACAGAAAACGTTGATACTGCTTTATTAAGAGCTGATAGCATTGGAACTGCTCTTATAGCTGCAGACGATATTAATGTTAAAGATATGACAGCTACTGCTATTGAAGCTGAAACAATTAATGTTGACAATTTAGAAAATGTAAATGTTCTACACGGTAAAACTGTTGATGTAGAGAAGACTATCGCTACTATCGGTCAGTTTACAGAAACACAAACTACTACAGCAAACAACTCAACTACTAACACAACAGAGTTAAATGTTGATGGCGAAACAAACCTCACAGGTCAAGTAAATATTGACGGAAATGTTACATTTACTAAAGACAATGGTTTATCTAAACTTCAAGGAAAATATCTAGAAATTGATGCAGCTAACGTTGTAATTGACAATAAGAATAGTTCAGAATACGCATTATACGTACCAGGTATAAATGGTGATGCTTTGTTTGGCGGTTCTGTTGCAGTTCAAGATACTTTGATAGCAAAAAACTTAGCAGTTATCGGTGAAACATACATTAAAGATGGCATTACATTAGATAACCCAAAACTTGAAAACATTGAAGATGGCGGCTATTCAACAACAGCATTAGATGTAAATTCTGATGGCAAAGTTGTAAGAGTAAAAATAGCTGCTGATGCAACAGGTGCTGTTGAAATGTTGGAAGCTAATGCTACAAGATATACATCTGAGTTAAACCCAATTCTCCAAAGAACGGAAGATGATAGCAATTTCGTTTTCCAAGTAGATACAAACACATTCCTTCCAATGGTTTATGACGAAGAAACTGTTACAATTCCAAATGGCGATACTGGTAATGTATACACAACTTGTAGTCACTTAGATAATATTTATTACATCAAAGGCTCTGAATATCTTAAATATAACTTCACAACTGGAACAACAAATGTTGTAGCTCAAATAGATGAAAGTAAAAATTATAGAACAATGTCTATTCTTTTCGGTAAAGTATTAAATGAAGACATTCCAGCATACTGGTGTTATGAAGATAATAAAATGTATTCATTGTTAGATGGCTCTGAATTAGAAGTTTCATTTACAGTTGGCTCTCAAAGTGAAGTTATGACTGTTTATGCTGACAAAAATAGAAATACATATACTGGCATCATTTCAACTGATACAAGCTTCAACTCTATTTTAGATAAAGGACAAGGTGTTTTATTTGAAGTTCCAGGTGATAAAGATGACGAAGGTAAAGGCTATGCTGTTGACTGCCCAGCTGCTTACATTAATGATGACACTAGTGGACCATTTAATGGTGGACAACTTATTGAGGTTGAAGAAAGCTCATTATTTCTTTATCGTTTAGCAAAAGATGGTACATACATCTTCAGTATTTTGGGTTATATTTATACTTATAGCAAAGGTGATAGTCAACCTGTATTACATCCTGCTACAACATACAACTATGGTTTCTTCGCTGGTTTTGACTACATTACAAACACACCATACACAGAAAAAATGTTAGAAGTTTCTACTGAAAACATCTTCGTTGCCAAAGATATCCCAGTTGAAATAAATGGTAAATATTTTGTAGATGGAAGATGGTATGATAAAGTTGTTACTTCTTACGAAGAGTTTATGCAGTTTATTGTTGATACAGAACAGAATTATGTTTCTACTAACAACTATCCTAAATATTTTGATGTATTATATAACAAAGCTGGAACAGAGTTAATTCCAAGTAGCCCTTGGAATACAGTATCAAATGCTCTTACAAACGTTAAACATTTCTACCGTTTAATTGGTCTTCGTTCTAATATGAATGGTGATGGATATTTTGGTAGTGATAGTATGACTGACAGTGGAGAAATTGGAGAGGTAAGAGATATTGAAAGTATATTTACATTTAAACAAAACTTCGACTTCTTTGCTCCACCTTCTGTATTGAGGGGTAATGTGTTGTATGAAAATATTGAGTTTAGATATGTAAATGGTTTCTTCACAAGTTCAATGGTTAATGACTTGAAAAACTGTAACATCTTTATTGATGGTCAATGGACTGATGCTCAAAACCGAGTAAAATTTGAACATTGTGAAGATGTTTATTTTACAGTAGATGAGATAAATACAAGTACAGGCTATCCTCGTTACTACGAATTCAATGGCTGTAACGGAATGTTCGTTAACTCTTTATTATCTAACGTTCAGCCTGATATCACAATAAACCTTTCAACTATGCTATTTATTAAATGTACTAGCAACAAGGTTACTCAATATGGTCCTGGTGCTAATGCACATTATTCTGCATCAGGAAGAAGAGAAATAACATTAGTTTAATAAAAAAGAAGCCCTGGCATTTAGTCAGGGCTATTTTTATTTATTCAACTCTACCATTTTATCTAAAACTTGTTTAAGCTTATCTAAAATAGTTTTATCTTTTTGATAATATCTAAATAATATATGTACAGTATCGTGCATCTGTGAATTTAATGCAACAAAGTTTTCTTCCGCTAGTTTATCATAGTCATCAACCGACATATTACAGTGGTGAACGTTGAAACGCTTATACAACTTTTTACCTGTGATGTAGTCCTTACCTTCTTGTTTATCAAACATATATTTTCTAAACGTTTTCCATTCTTTAGTTCGTCTAAATGCAGCTTTTCTATCTCTATCTTTCATAGATATTTAGTACTTTGCTTCATTTAAAGAAGTTACTAATAATATTAAAGGAATAACGAAATGAATAATAATGAGATATTAAGAAACATAGCAGAACTAGAAACAGTAAACTCTATTCGTTTACAGAAATATCGAAGAAACCTGAGAAAATATTTAGCTACTCCAGGCGTTACATTTGATACTTTGACTAGTAACTCTGCTTCAGTAGGATATGACTATTCTGCAAATAGTTTTTCAGATGGAAACACATTGTCACCTCCATCTATTAATGTTATAAAGTCGGTAGTTGACACTTTAGTAAGCAAAATAGCTACATCAAAAGTTAGACCATTCATCAACACTCTTAATGGAAGCTATAAAGAAATGCAAACAGCTCTACAAGCTCAACAGTTTTTCGATATTTTCTATGAAGAGCAAAATGTTCATATGACAGTATCTAAAGCTTTTGAAGACGCTTGTATATTCGACACGGGTGTTATTTATATTGATAAAGACAACCGTTGTGTTAAGAAAGCTCTTCCTTGGCAAGTTTGTGTTAGACCTGCTGAATTAGTTTATAATAAACTAACAAGAGTATACTATAAGCAAGCTGACTATCCTGTAACTTTATTACCAGAAGATATTACTAAAAAGTTCAAAAAGAAAGTTGAATATACTGACTATGGTATTTATTACGACATTTTCAATAAAGTAAAAGCTCATATTATAGCAGGCCACGTTGTAAAAGTAGAGCAATGGAACTATGATGTTCTACCATTTACATTTTTATATTATAACAAACCAAACATAGGCACAACATCTCTTTCTGTAGTAGATATCTTGTATACTCTACAAAACGAAATAGATATGTTAGTTTCTAAAATTGCAGCGGCTGCTGAATTAACACCAGGAAATACTATTTTGTTACCAGAAGGTGGAAGCGTTAAAGCAACTCAGTTGAATAACGGTGTAGGAAATGTTCTAACTTATAGACCAACACCAAATATGACAGGCTCACCAGTAACAGTAGCAACACCTGCATTTATTGATGGGCAATATCAACTATTATTAGAAAACTTAATACAAAGAGCATATGAACTTGTTGGTATATCTCAGTTGTCAGCTATGTCACAGAAACCAACTGGACTTGACAGCGGCATAGCATTAAGTACTATGGAGAGCATCGAGTCAGACCGTTTTGAAACACAACTTAAACAAGTAATAAATGCTTATGTAGATATTGCTCGTGTTTGTGTAGAACTATTTGATGGTGATATTTTACCTGATAACAACAGACGCTTATCAATAAACTGGAACGATATTAGAAAAGCAAATGATAGTCTCAAAATACAGTTTAGTGCTGCAGACGCTCTATCTAAAGACCCATCTGTAAAACTACAACAGCTACAAGCATTAGCTCAGTCAGGTATTATACCTCAGTCTAGAATTGCTTCATTAATGGAACTACCTGATATTCAGTCTGGTTTTAGTTTGGCTAATAATGCAGTTAATGCAGTATATGCTGTTATTAACGACTGTATTGAAAATGACAACTTTGACTTACCTACTTATGTTCCATTTACATTATTAAAAGAAGAAATAATAAACGTACAGTTGAGCTTAAAAGCTGCTAATAAAGAAGGTAATGCTGAAGATATTGCTAAACTTGAAAAGTTGTATTCTATTGTAGAAGACCAAGAACTAGAGTTTCAAAAAAGTTCAGAACAAATGGCTAAAGAACAAGCTAATGCTGAACAAGGTAAAAATACTAATATTTTAGAGCAGGAAGCAGGGACATATACTATAGATAATGTACCAACAGAGTATCATTATAACAATGCAGATATGGACTTGAGTACTAGCAAGAGTAACTGGGAGTAGTTAAAATGTTGGAATGGATAAAAAACTATTGGACAATTTTATTAACTCTAGCAGGATGGATAATACTTTTAGTAAAAGACCATAACGAAATAAAGTCTCTCAAACAAGATGTAAAATATCTAAAAGACAACTTTGACATTAAGGAAATTGAGTCAATGAAGAAAAGTTATGAAAGTCTAGAAAACAGATATGCCAATTTATCTAATGAAATTGGCAGCATCAAAACATTACTATCAGAAATATCAACTAAAGTTACTCTTTTAGTTAATGGTAAAATAAATATAAATGGAGAATAAAATAAAATGGAACAAGAGAAGAAAGACGGAAACTATTCGCTTAATACATTTAAGGATATTTGGAAGTATGACCGAACTCGTTTACTAGACTTAGGAAATGACTTTCAAGTATGGTTATCTCAAAATAAACCAGAAATTGATGAGGAAAGCCGAGCTTTATCAAACTTTGAAAAACTTACTGAAGATGTACCTAGACCTATTAAACATACTTTAGTAGATGCCACTCGACTATTACCAGATATTATTGCTACAGCACTTATTCCTGCAGCTAAAGGTGTTGGTAAAGCTATCAGCAAAGGCGTAACTAAAGGCGCAACTAAAGGCGTAGCTAAAAAGTTGGTATCAGAAGGAACATCAGATGCAGCTAAAGCACTTTCAAAAAGTAAGTTTTTACCTAGAGACGATAAAGTTTTAGCAGGTAGAAAATGGGTAAGAGACTTGCTTGAAGATAAAAATGCAATGGAAAGAGTTGCTGGAAGAAAGTTGAAAGATAAAGAAGTTGAAGCTATTAGAAAAAATATCAATGAGTTTGTGCCACATAAAATAGATAAATATAATGCAGATGTAGATAAACTAAAAGATATTTATAAAAGGCTCAGCATTAAAGAAAAGTTTGAAACAAGAGAAGACCTAGTAAAATATTTAAGTACAAATAAAAAGTCTTTAGGACTAACAGATACTGAATATAAAAACTTGGTAAAAAATATAGATAGTTTATCTGACTACAATGTAAAAATAAGTCATTCTCACTTACCTGTAGATAGAGTTATTGAAAAAGAAAAAGTTGTATCTACTGATGGTATAAAAAACATTCGTGATATGGCGCCAGGTCCTATACATTCAGCTTTATTAGGAACAAATACTACATTAAAAGGTGCTGATGCTTTAGTTAATGACTTTGGTAAAACAATATTAGAAACAGATAAAAAACTAGAAATGAAACCCAACTATTGGACACTAGGCTCAGAACCTACTCCTGTATCTGACTTTCTTGCTAGTGTATTTAACGTTGACTTTGATGACCCATCACGCTTTAATGAAAAAGATATTGAAGTATTCTTTGAGTTCTTAGAAGATGTTGGTACTATTGAGCCTGGCATTAAAGATAAATGGACTCCTAGACAAAAAGTATCAGTTATGAGAGAAATGTTGAGTGATAAAGTTTATGGACCATTTATTAAAGAAAAATGGAAAAAGTCTAAACATAACAAAGACTTGACTAAATATTACAGTGGAGAGTAACTTATGACATTATCAGAAATAGAGAATGAAATAAAAAACATAACAAATAAGTTAGATAAACTAAACAACAAAGAAGCTAAACAAGGTTTATCTAAAGGCGAAACTAGAAATAGAAATAGCCTCAAACAAGAGTTGCAGAAGTATGAACTAATGAAAAACCAGTTCTCTGATGGAAAAACAGATGAGGCTCCTACTACTAAAACTACTGTTACTCCAACTACACCAGCTGTTACTAAAACTACTACTCCAGTTACTAAACAGCTCAGTTCTACTGAAAAGCGTTTAGAAAATGTTGAAGAAAAAGCTCTTGATGCTGCTGATGCAATGAATACAGAAGAAGCTAAAGAACAAAAAACATTAGATGCTAAAGCAGCTGCTGAAACAGCTAGAGATAGAGCAGCTCAAATTGATGCTAATGTAGAAGAAAATGTTCCTACTTGGTTTTGGAGAGAAGCTCAAGAAATGTCTCCATCAGATAAAGCTAAACGAGGTTTTATTATTACTAACCACATTTTGAATAGACTAGGAACAGCTGTAGGTAATGTTGGTGCTATCGTACAAAATGCTGGAGGTAGCGGAGGTGCTTCTATTAAAGAACACGGCGGCTCATACATTGACCAATATAGACAAAGTAAAATAGACCAAGCTATGGCTAATAGAAAAACTAAACAGAATAGTTTATTGCAGCAGCAAATAGATGCTCTTGTTGCTATCGGTGTTCCTGAGAATGAAGCTAGAGTTATTCAAAATAAACTTAGAAATAGCAAACATTGGAATAAGTATAACCGACTTACAAATGAACAGCAAGTTTATATCCAAGGTCTATTATATAATGATACTTCAGGAAAAATATCTGATGCAGTTTTAGGAAACTTTATTGACCAACTTATGGAAGGTAAGAATGTATCACTTGAACAGATGACAGTTAATACTTTGACAGCAGCTGGTGTTGATAATGTAGAAAATATGAAGTCTGGTGCTACAAATATTGCTAATAAAGTAGCTGAATGGTTAGGTTGGGAATAACCGGGAGAGTAAGATATGGAACTAAAAATATCTAATAACGCTAAAAAAGATAAACAAACTAGAACAGCTATTAGCCAACAAGCTCTTGTAAACGTATTGTTATCTGAAAAGCAAGCAGTTCAACCTAATAATACTCAACCACAAAATAATGTTGCACCTGTACAAAAATGGGGTGGTAAATAATGTTTAACTGGCGCAAGAAACTGTTATCAAGTTTGGATATTAAAAAACAAGAAAAAGCTTTAGACAAAAAACATACTGTAGATGTTTCTCGTTTAATATCAAAAAGACTTTTTAATATTAATGAAGATACTGGTAGATACATCGGTGGTAAAACTACTATAGATGACAGGCCTTTTACTGAAGATGAGAGAAATACTAAAAAGTATGAAAGAACACGAAATGAACAGATAAAAAACAAAGAACCTGTTATGGTAGAGTTGCCATCGACTGCTGTTTCCAATGCGCGTTTTAATGAAGACGAAGGAAAAATATATGTAACATTTGTTGGTGGTGGAAAGGAATATGTTTTCAGAGGCGACCGTAAAGACTGGTTAGACTTTATGAATTCAGGGTCCAAAGGACAGTTCGTAAACTACATATTAAAAAAGTATAACCAAGCCCCCGTGTCTTGGTATAGTTAAAAAAGAAATGCTCCAGAATAACATCTGGAGCTTTTTTACTTTATTAAATTTTACCAGGAATAAAACCTATAGGACATTCATAACAAAACTTATTTATTTTACCATTGTTATACCAATGACGGCCTTTACTATTTTCAGATATTTTATTCTTAGTTTCTTCTGATAGTTGTCGAACTTTACTTGCATCAGATATTTTCTTTTTCACTTCTTCTGAAAAAGGTTTTCCTAGTCTGTTCTTCTATAGAACAGCCCCACTTTATAACTATCGTAGAAGCGTATATTAAATTTTTTTCTATAAATAATACGTTTCCAAAAACTGAGCTTCTCTATTGATACAACGCATAACTCACCACAAAAGTTTTTATAAAATAATAAACGCTTTTTCATACTAAACTCCTTTAGTTTAACAAAACAAACATTTCATCTCTCTTTTTGATAAAGGACATTTCTTGACAATATCATTCTGTTTACCATTTATAGCATAGTCTTGTAATGCGCCGCAATATAAATGCCATACAAATAATATTTTAGGTCTAAACTTTAAGTTTGATACATCAGGCTTTGTTAAAAAGTCTTCTAATAAAACATTATAGATACGATATTTTTCTGTATCAGTTGTAGCCCACGCCCAGTTGAATAAACCAAGCTTCACATCTTTGTTTTGTACGTACTGCTTTATATTCATATATTTTACCTCGTAATAGTTAGTACTATATTGATAGAAAAACTATATTACTAATAATTATATGATGGAAAAAACTATAAAACAGCAACTAAAAGAATATAAAGAACATCTTTTAAGAGAAAAGAAAGAAAGAGACCAGTTGCTTAATGCTAAAACAAACTGGGCTGCTTTAGAACAGTTTATTCAAAGAGCTAATGAAAACCCTGGCTTAAGAGTAGATATTGAATTGAGAGATGGTACAATTATACATCTACAAACTGTCACAAAAGCACACATTGACCCTTATATTGGAGAGTAACCCTTTCAGGAGAATAAAAATGGCTAATACTAAAAGTGTAATTAGAGAACTCAACTTACAAAATACAAGTATCAACTTGAATAAAAACAAGTCTATTATATCTGACTTTGCTGGCTTTAATAAAAATACAGGTGTTTGGTTTAATGGTGTTTTATCAAACTTATATTGTATTGATGATAAAGCAGCTGATGATGTAATTACTGTTGACAAAGATACATATAAAATTGTAGACGACGTTTTGTATAAAAATGATGTTTTAATTAAAGACTACTCAAATGCTAACAAAGTAAGAACAGAGATATTAGGAAACATTAATGATAATGTTATAGCATATACGCCTCTTGTACATATCTATTACGAAGGCAACAATGCCTATGTTAAATATGCTGCTGCTGATGCTACTGATGTCATAGCACCTGTTGGCTCATATAGCCCAAATACAATACCTTATATTATCATTGATGAAAAAGCTGATACTTGGTGTGTATTATATGGTACTTATGCTATTTGTAAAGGTATGACTGCTGCTAGGTCCTTAAGCTTTACACCAACAGTAGCTTTGTATAGTGAAACAGAACATACAGATATTAACTATACAGACAGAAAATGGCATATTGTAGATGATAGGTCTACGTTAGTGCAGCTTATAAATGTTCAATATCCTGACGATACACCTGTAACCTTAAACCTAAATGCTCCTATTATCCAAAGAGCTGTAACAGTAGATGGCTGGAGACCAACATTTAAAGCTATTCAAATAGATAGTAGAATGGCATTCTTTGCTATGGAAGACTTGGATGTATCAGATACACCAACTGTAACTATTGATAAAAATGATAAGCTTTTTAATTATCTCAAAGGCTTTGATGTGGAAAATGCTACTGCACATCCAATTTATAGTGCAGATAATAATGCCATAGATATGTCTGTTGTGCCAGATGGTTATGACATACAGGTTCAACCTTATAAAGCTTGGAACAAGTTGGCTAGCATTAAAACAAAGTTTTTGTCCTACAACTCTTATTTGACGATACCATATGGTACAAGAGCTTTTAATAGTGGTGATGCCAATGTTACTTTGAGTAGTGTAGATGGACCTACAGCTTATTTGTTAGAAAGTAGATATGCACCAGGTGGCACTGAGCTTGTAACTTTGACAGGTAGTACAGCTAGTATTAAAGATGCCGGTGCAACTATATTTTTTGGCCAAAATTCAACTTCACTTGAAGAAGCAGACTTTCCAAAGCTATTAGGTTTATTTGGTAAAGACTATGCACCAGAATGGTTATACACAAATGCTTTTGGCTTCAAGCTTATCTACAACAAAGATGCTTTGGTAGGTATTTCTAAAGATAACAGTATAGTTGTTCCTTGGAATGATGTTGATGAAAACACTTTAACTATAACAGAAAACGATATTTATTATTACAGCCTTAATAGTAATACTTGGGTACATATTAATGTTAGCACTGAAAATAAATTAAAAGCAATTAAAATAGGTAACAACTTATTATTGAATAGCTTGATGGATAACTGCTACAATGAAGCTAAATTAACTACATATAACGCTGATACTTCTTTGGCAAACTTTGTAATGAGTTATCCTCGTGTAGGTCTAATAAACCTTTATGGAATAGATACTAGAACATATCTTGGAAACTACAACTTAGGAAATACCTGGCTTACAAAGATGTTAGAGTTTATTAAAAATGCAGAAGCATATTATATAAGCTTGAGTACTGAGGACAATGGAGCTATTTGGGCAGCAGCAACTTTGTTAAACTACCCAAAAGCTACAAATGCTAGAAAAGAAGGTTGGCAATATACTTTGAAACCTTCTACTGATACTCAAGAATTTGACTATAGCTATTATCTTAGCAATACGTCATTCTATGATACTGCAATTGTTGATGTTTATACTGGTACTACAGGTTCTGTATTAAGTTATTTCAAAAGCTGGTACCAAGGAATAGCAAAATATAATAATAAACTAGTTGATACAGAAAAGTCAATGACAGAGCCAACTTACTACAACTTGAGCCCAAACCTTGATATTATGACATTCATTGATGGTTTTAATACAATAGCTTTGATAAAAGTTGGAAACTATACAATGCAGCTTTTAGTTAAAGAAAGCGAACTAATGTTAGTGTATAACATATTATCAAATGTTGGTAATATATCTGACTATTTTGTTTTACAAGGTCAGCAATATGGAATTATAAACAACTACATAAATAAAGTTGATATGGTTAATGGACAAGTTGTAGCTCAAACACCAATAACTTCTGTAGAAGGTCTAAAGTTTTTAGGTAACACTGATAGACAAGCATTCTTCTTTAGCCAAATGAATAAAACAATATTATACTTTGCGGCTGATAATACTTTAGAGTTTTTAATGGATGCAACTGAGTTGGATAATAACACTACAACGGTTTTTGCTAAACAAACTAATGATATTTTCTTGTTACTTAATGACAAAGTAGTTGTATTTACAAATAGCGGAAGTATGTATGAAATGTTATCTAGAGCTGAATATATTACTTTTGGTGAAAACAGCTGGTCTGATGGAAATAAAACTTGGAGTTATTATAAAATAAGTCAAGACCAAGAACGAGTTCCTATTTCATTAGAGACATTATGGTATGGTGATACTGTTAATAGAAAGATGATGAATGTTGACTGTGTTTATGTGGAACTATATGATGATAACTATATGCCAGGTAAGTTTGAAGTTAGCCTTGACAGTTTAATGAATAACACTGTTTCTACTAAGAAGCAAGTGTTTAATATTAAAGAGAAAGACTATGATAGGATAACAAAAACTGTGTATCTCAGGTTCCAACCATCAGTTCAGAACTGTGCAGCATTTAAGCTTAACATAAACTCAGAACTTCCTATTAAAAGGTTGGCAGTTGGTTATTCATCTGAAGGTATACCTCTTATTTCAAAAAATAACATATAACTCGAATATAATAACTCTTTCTCTTCTCCTTTATATAATATTACAAATGTTACAGTAAAAGATAAGTACTAATAATATTATATAAATAGGAGAAAGAATAGATGACACTCTTAAAAGATAACAACTACAAAGACATAAACATTGCTCTCTTATCTCTAGAAGCTGATATTAAAAAACTATCAAACTTTGATACTAGTGCAATAGATAAACAGCTTGCAGACATAAATGAACGCATTGATGATATAAATACTGGTTCTAGTGGTTCTAGTGGTTCTGACGATAATTCAGCTGAGATAAACGACCTTAGAGCAGAAGTTGAAGGCATAGATGCTAGGGTATCCAACAACTCATCTGAGATAGCTGACATCAATACTAAACTAGCTAACATATTCTTAGCTGAAAACTATGTAGAAGACTTCAATACAGCTACAGAACCAGGTATTTATTGGTGGGATGAGCAAACAGCAAATAGACCAAATAACTGCGGTGTTTTGTTAGTTAATAGGTTTGATAATAAAAGCTCATCTAATTGGATAAACCAGACAGCTTATAGTACAAGTGACAAAATATATTTTAGACAGAAAGTAAATGATAATGAATGGAGAGCTTGGCAAACTATTGCTTATGAAGATATAACAAAAACATACACAATACCTGATGTTACAACTGTAACAGCAAGATATATTAAGTTGGGAACATTTCCTTGTAGTTTTTCTGAAACAGTCAAAGTAGTATTAAGCGGAAACAACTTTGAGGATACAGTTGAGTTTAATATCTTAGGTGGACATAGTGCAGATGCTAGTGTAAATGGTTGGTATACTACTAACGGTGGTAAAACCACAGGTATTTATGTTGTACCAGTAGCACCAGTTACTTTTACATCTAATATTGAAGTTTGGCTTAGAGTTGAACAATACACAACATTGACAGTTAAGCTTATAGGTAATTCAAAAGCTGCTCAATATTTTAATACAGACCCTCAAATGAACAATACTCAAACATATCCGACAGGTGCCAAAGCAGCAGCTACTTTTAATATGGGTAGAGGCTATTTCGGATATAATGAAAACAGCTTAAATTGCTATGATACTACTATGGTATACTTAGGTTTTACTAAAAACCAAGTTGTTAGTGTATCTGAATTTGCACAAGCATTGATAAATTATACAGGAACAACCAGAGGTCAAGTACATTTTTTATGGACTGACGCAAATAGAGCATATATCAAAGCTACAGGCCCATATAACACTCAGTTAGAGATAAATGGTGGAGCAGTAATATTTAATAATAGAAGTAAAAGCGTTAATGAAAATTGGAATACATTTGAAGCCGAATACATAACCAGAACTGGAGAGTTGTATACATTTGGAATTCAAAAAAGCGACACAACTACAACAGAGTATGTAAGAAAAGAAGTTGATACTAGTGTTACAAACTCATTAAGAAAAAATGTTGATGCTGGTTACTTGTGCAAACACTATGATATTGGCGGTCATATTGACCAAGCTTATAATGTTATTTTACTAGGAAAGATACCAGACCCAGCTTCTACAGCAGCACCAGCTACTCCATCAACTTCTTGGGATATTGATGTCGACTTTTATTTTGTTAGAAGTCAAGGACATAAAGCAAGCTGGTGTAATGTAAAAGCAGGTTATGGTTATAGTAATGCCTGGAGAAAATATGGCTTTATTGAATCCTTTGGCGTAGATACAGATAGTAACTATACTAACCCATTCTACTTGGTTACAGTAAAATATAATAATGAATGGTATATTGGTGTTAAACATATCGTAAACTTTAACGGTAACTATGCTGCTCGAGTTCACAATGTTAACATAGCAGGTGGTAGAAACCCATCAACTGTTGATAATACACCTTTGGCAAATATGTTCAAAACTATAGGTTATCTAAAAACCGATGGTACGGTATTAAACAGTGAAATAAATAGTTCTATAGTAGAATTGCCAAGTACTTATACTCCAACTATTCAAAGAGCAAGTGGCTTAGTACTAAGGAATACTGCCAGTGTATCAGTAACAAGTTTTGGACGAGAACCTTTATCTATTGGAACTGTAACAGGTGACAACATAGGTATAGATGGAGACAATATACAAGCAAGAAATAATGGTGCAGCAGCACCATTAGACTTAAATTATTATGGTGGAATGGTAAGAGTAAATGCACAAGGTCTTACTAACGGTGGCTTGCAAGTAGGTGGAAGGTTGAATATTCCAACTAGTGCTCCATCTAACCCACAAAAAGGTGATATATGGCTAGTATTGTAATTAGAAATAGTAGCGGTGGCAACACAACATTATACGGAGCTACAAATGCTCCATCAAAGTATCTCGCTATTCACGATGGAACACGAGCATATTATATACCGGTTGTAGCTAGTGGTAGTCCTGTTACAATTGGTAGTAAGGTGTATTCGTATAGTAATAGCAAACCTTCATTTGCTGTTTTTGATGGTTCTCGAACTTTGTATTTAGCTAATACAGAAACTACATCTTATGATATACCTGCAGGAACATACAGTCCATCTGCATTTGAGAATTTAATAAGAAGTTACATTTCACAAAATGGTAGTAGAAAAGTATCAAACAGTTTTAGTGTAGTAGTAAATGGACGAACTTATAATGTACCAGCAGGAAGAGCAGTTTGTTATACATATCAATACAGTGGACAAGCAAGGTTTGTTTCATTTAATGGTAGTCAAAGAACAAGTGAAGTTTTCGAAAATGGCAACACATTTACCCAGTATGGTATCTATTGTACATATTGGGTATATGATAGCCGTCAGGGTGATAAGTATAACAACTTTAGTATCAAAGTAAATACAGGTATTAAGTTCTCATAGTTAAACTAACAATATGAAGTTGAAATAAAATATATGATGTTATTGTTGTATAATAATAACTCTTTTCTCTTTCCTTTATATAATATTACAAATGTTACAGTAGTAGAATATTACTAATATTTCTATAAACTAAAATGTAACAAGGAGATAGAAATATTATGGGAGTTCCTGTTAAACTCATCTTAAAAGAAATAGGCTCTAGAATAAATAACATAGGTACCCTAGTGGACACTGACCCTGAGAATGATGAAACTACTTCTTATGCTGGTAGAATGCTACAAGGAGCTGGAGCAGGTGCTTTTGCTGGTGGTATTAAAGATATGAAGAATATGAAAGATACTGCTTCCGATGCTAAAGATATTGCTGATGCTGCTGATGCTGCTAGTGCTGCTTCTGATAAAAACATTAAAGATATTACTTCAACTAATACTGCTGATATTATTGAAAAGGCTTACAAAGGTTTAGATGATATTATTTATAAGTATAATAGTAAAGGACAAGCCTTAGGTGAAGACGATAAGTTGAGAGCAGGGATAACGGCGCAGTCGCTTAAAGGTGGTATCCTAGAAAGTAATGTTTTTGAAGACCCAGCAACAGGATATTTGAAAGTGGACACAGCACAACTTTCTCTGTCAAACGCTGCGGCGATAAAAAACTTATATGAACGCATCGAAAAACTTGAAGCATTAGTAAAGAAATAGTTTTATTTTTTCAAACGTCCTGGTGTAAAACCACCAGGACATTCTTTTGCTTTTATTTCTATTTCACTATTATTGTACCAATGTTTTCCTTTATTGTTTTTAGATACTTTCTTTCTAAAGTCCTCTGACATTTTCTTTCCTTTATTCCAAGCTAACTGTCCTTTATGACTTTCAGAGTTTTTCTTTCTATGTTCTTCGGACTGAGGTTTACCTTTCTTTGCTTCAGAAAGATGCTTTTTATGTTCATCTGAAAACTTCTTGCCTTTATGTGCTTCACTTTGTTTCTTTCTAGTTTCTGAAGAATGCTTTTTACCTAAAGAGTGTTGGTTTTCTTTCATATGTAATGACTTATGTTCACTTTCTGGTAAAAATACTAATTCTTCTGCTGGTCTATCCCAATACATATCTAAAGCAATAAGTTCTGCCATAGTAATATCAACTTGTCTTCTTTCACCATCAGAATTATGTGTTTCTAAACGATGGTGACATTCCCAGTTTTTGAAATTATCAGCTTTTGCTTTCTGATAGTTTTCGATGTTTTCATAGTTTTTACAAATATATTTTAAGTGTTTCATTTAACATCTCCTTATAAAAATATTAACTTATAAAAAACAAATATTACTAATAATAATAAAGGAAAGAATAACGATGACATATACAGCTAAAGACATAATTCTGGCTGCCCGCCAGATAGCAGATATTGAGAACAGTGACTTTATTTCTTGGAACGAAAATATACGACTCTTAAATGAAGCTTGGACATCTGTTCATCAAAAGTTGATAAATAAAGGTGATATGACTTTTGTTAATGAAATGAATATTACTAAAGAACAATATTTACCTGAAGACTTTTACCAAATATTATCTGTCCTAGATAACTACAATACGCCTGTTCCTAGATACTCAATAGGTATGAATGATAGCCAAATATGGTATAAGCTTATCAACAATAAGATAATATTAAATGGTTTACATTCAGCTAAACTTACTTACTTTACTAAGCCACAGTTTTTAACATACTCAGCTGAAACTATTGTAGACGCATTACCTTTACAAGAAGGTGAAGAAGTTAAGTTTGCTTGTGGTAATTATGTATTGACAAATAAAAATGTATGGGATATTAAAGAAGCTACTATTATTAAAGAAGCTTATGAAACAGATATTTATGTAGATGCTTATGGTAGAACATATTCAATTGATGAAAAACCAATATTTTATCCAGACGGTAGATGTTTTAAGTTGACACAATATGAATGCACAGATGCCAACTGCAAAGTTGAATATACTAATGATATAGAAAACATTACATTTGACGGTGTATACTACTATGTTAGATACTCTAATGGAAGTATTAATGTATATGAGCAAAATAACTCAAGTCATATTGAAATGTTAAACGGCTTCTCTAGTAATATCTACTTTAATAATAACCATAAGTTCTACATCAAAGATAATATTGTTTTTATTGATGACATTCCAATGTATGATGCATCTATTTATGATAACCAAGTATATATGTTAAAGATAGACTTGAACACAGGATATGGACTATTTACTAATAATAATAAAATATTATCAACTGTAGTAGATACAGAACTCAACTTACCAAACAACTTATACTATAATGTTTTAGCATATATGTTGGCTTTTTCATACTGTTGTAAACAAGGTAAAGATGCAACTTATGTTAATGCACAGTTGAATAATAACATTGAAATATTATACGACACATTAACTAATGATGCATTTAGTCAAATGAAAATAACTAATATTTATAGAGGAATGAGATAAAATGGGTAAACAAACAGATAGATATGAAAGCGCTAGTAAGGCATATCAAAATGCTATGAATAAATATGCTGGTGAAGCAGGTTGGAAACTAGCATTAGAACAAGGTAAAGACTACGCTACTACAGCTGGAGATGTTGCTAGAGGTTCTGGTTATAAAGCTGCTAGAACTGCAGGATATGGTAAAGCTGCTTCTTATGCATTAGCTAATGATGCTGCTAATAATGCTGTAAATAATAATTTACAAACTGGTGTAAACTCTGCTCAAAATAACAACACTTCAACTATGGGTATGTATAATAGTAATGTTCAAAACAAAGCAGGTTTAGACCAAATGGAATATCAGCAAGGAAGAGATAGTTGGGGTATTGGTTTACAAACAGCAGGTCAAGTTATTGGCGCTTTTAGTGATGAAAACCTTAAAACTATTTATAGAGATGAACTAACTATAGACTGGTTAGAAAAATAACTTTACTAATATTTTAAATTACTAATATAATAAATGGAGATAAACTGATGAATGAACAAGAACTAGTTCAAGTGCTTCAAGGCTTCAAACAAGCTTTGGACTATTTGCACGAACAGAATAAAGCATTGAACGATAAAGTTGATGAGTTATCAGCTGTGCTTTATGACGACATTCTATCACCAGTTCAAGACGCAATTACATTTGCTCAAAAAGAAGAAAGCTTTAATAAGTTTAATGACGCTTATGGCTCAAGTTTTGAACCTTATGCTTCAGAATATGCTGCTCTTTATAATGGTAATGATATTGCTAAAGATGTATTTGATACATACAATGAACACAGTGATGAATATGATGAGGCTTTGTTTGTTGAAGAAGCTATAAAGTCTATAGCAGCTACAATTCAAGAAACTAAAGAAAAGTTGGGAATTCCAGCTGAACAGAAAGTTGAAATTACTGAAACAGAAGATGGTGTTGAAATTGATGCAGTAGATGAAGACAAAGAACTTCCAACTGAAGAGGAAGAAGTAAAAGTTGAAGAAACAGAAACTGAAACTGAAGAAATTGATAACCCAGAAGAAATTGCAGCTTTTGAAGCTGAATTAGAAAAACTAAAAAGATAATTAATAGGAGATATAAATGGCAATTAGTGCAGACCAGAGCATCTTGTCTTTGCTTAAAGTATATTACAAAGACGGTGTAGAAAACTTGATGTTTAGAAATGACCCAGTTCTTAAGGCATTATCTAAAGAAAAAATTGAAGGAAAAACATACAACTTCTCAGCAATGTATGGTAGAGGTGGTGCAGTTTCTGCAAACTATACTATCGCTAAAAAAGTAGCTGCTAACAACACAAAAGCAGCTGAATTCGCTGTTGAACCAGGACAGTTGTTCTCTGTATGTTCTTTTAACCAAAAAGAAGTATTAGCTTCTAAAACTAGAGCTGGTGCTTTTATGAAAGTTGCTGGTGCAAAGTTCTTCGCTGCAACTGAAGCATTCCGCAAACAGATGGCTGCTGCTCTCTATGGTAGAGGATATGGTGAACTTTGTTATTCAAACTACTCAACAGCAATTACTGAAGGTGTAGCATTTGACCTTGTTCTTCCATCACACGCTGTTATGGCTATCGACATTGACAGTCAGCTTGTTCTTAAAGCAACTGTTGAAAGCGCAGTAGTTAAAGCTCACTTGACAGTAACAAACATTGATGATGCAAATGGTGTTGTAACAGTAGTATCAGATACAGCTGTAGCTGCTCCTTTAGCAACAGACGTTATTTGTTTTGATGGCTCAATGGATGCTAATGGTAAACCTTTACTTCCAGTTGGACTTGGTGCTTGGCTTCCTACAGTAGGAAAACGTACAGGTGCTGGTTGGACAAACTATATTAAAGAACGCTTCTATGGTGTTGACCGTTCTGTAGCTCCATCACGTTTAGCTGGTGCATTCGTAGATGGTACTGGTGATGCTAAGAAAATTGATACTATCACTAAACTTTTGAAACAAGCTCGTAGACAAGGTTCTGCAGCTAATATGATAGTTATGAACGACAATGACTGGGCAGCTGTAGCAAAAGAAATTGAAGCAACAAATACTTATATGTCTATCACAAACAACGGTGATGGTAAAAAGAAGAAAGATGCTTCTATCGGCTACTCTGAATTTACTGCTTCATTCAGCACAAACTTCTTCGACAGTATCATTGATACACCATATTGTCCAGAAGGAATGTTCTTCGTTCTTGATAAAGATGCTGTAGAAATTGCAGCTTATACAAACCCATCTAAGTTAGAAGATGGCGTTCCAGGAAACGAACCAGGAAAAGCTGACCCAATGACTGAAGACGGTGCAGATGTTGAAAATAGACCATATCAGCTTATCGCTGAAGACTACTTAAGCATCCAGCCAGGACAGGACACATCTGATGGTCCAGCTTCTGTAGTTTCTCTTTCATTCTTCGGTTCTATCACAGTTACAAACCCATCAGTTTGTGGTGTAGGTATTTTCGCTGGAGCTAACGTACTTTAGTAGAAATAAAAAACCTAGCATTTACGCTAGGTTTAACTAAAATACTTGTTGCCCTGGGCTTATTGCTCAGGGCATTTTTATTTATTAAGTTATTCTTTTACTTTATAAAAGTTTGAAAAAAATACTAATATTTATAGAGGAAATGAAATATGATAAGTAAAACAACAGGTCAAGAGGTTCCAAAACCTGAACATATAAAAACAGGCAAACGCCGTAAAGAAAGTATAGAAAAACAAAAAGAAACTCGAGCAATGAACACAGCTATTAAAAATAGTATTTATGAAGAGCTTAGAACTCAGTTAGCAGGTGGACAAAAAGCTTATTATACTGAGTTTATTGAAAAATATCTAAAAGAAGCTAAAAAGGCACCAAATAGTACAGCCGGGAAAAAGATAGCAGACTTTATATTTCAACAAGACATTCTTGATAAGTTGGATGAACAACACCAAAGAGAAATGGCTAATGACTTAGAGTTTATTAAGTACAAGTTATTCAAACAGTTTTTCAAAGAACAGCGAGAAGTTCTTTATGAGATAAACCATTCTAAAAGAATTGTATGTTGTTGTAGTCGACGCGCTGGTAAAACTGACTTAGCATCAGGTGCTATTGATGTAGCTTCAATGATACCAAATACTAGAATTATTTATATCAACTTAACATATACAAATGCTCTTACACAAATATTTGAAAATACAGTAGAGCGCTCTGAAAAGTCAGGCCTATCTATCACAAATAGTTCTAAAAGCGCTGGTGAAATAGAATGGTCTAATGGTTCATCTTTACGCATTTGTGGAAATAGCAATAACGCAGAGATAGATAAACTACGCGGTGAGAAAAGAGTAAGTTTAGTTATTATTGATGAGTTCTTCCATCAGCGTAATATGGAATATGCTATTAACGAAGTTATTGGCCCACTTATGTTGGATATTTCCAACTCAACTATTCTTTGTTTAGGAACTCCACCTAGAATACCAAAAACTTATGGCGAAAGAGTTTGGAAAGTCGAGAAAGGATGGAAAAAGTTTCATTGGACAGCGGAAGACAACCCATACATTCCAAACTACGATGAGTTTATTGAAGAGCTATGTAAAAACAAAGGCATTACAAAAGATGCTCCTTTTATCAGAAGAGAGTATTTTGGTGAGATAGGCGCTTATGATACTGAGGCCCAAGTAATGAAAGGATATAGAACATATAAACTTGATGGGCCATTAGACTTTGTTCCAGAAAAAGTAGACATTGGTATCGACATTGGCTTTGAAGATAACAATAGTATTATTGCATTAGCTTATAATAATAGTAAAGCTCGTGTTATATTTGAACGCAAGTTTAACCGTGCATCTATAACTGAAATTATTAAACAAGTAAATGAAGTTTATAGTGATAGTAAAAAGTTTTTAATAGAGAATAACCGAAACGCTAGTATTAGTGATGTAAATATCTATTGTGATATGAATAATAAAGAACTTGTTTATGAATTATACTCTGTACAAAAACTACCTGCTTTCTGTTGTTATAAATATAATAAAGCAATGGCTATATCTCAAATGGCAGAGTTTTGTAGAACAGGTAAGTTAGATATTCCTGAAGATGGAATATTAGCAGATGAGTGCGAAAGAACCTTATATAAAAGAGATGAAGAAGATAATGTGTTATCTGAAATAGATGACCAGTTATTTCACCCAGATGCTTTGATGGCGTTGCTTTACGCTTGCCGACAAATGTGGTATAATATCGGGGCTCCTTTAGGTGGAGAAAGTTCAGAAGACTGGAGTTAAAAACAAAAACGCCGGCAAACTGCCGGCTATTTTTAATTCGCGTTCATAACTACTAATGTAACTACACCAGCTACAACTACACCAACTGAAACAACTGTAGTACCTATCAAAAAGTTATTCTGTAACATTAGTTTCTGGTTCTCGCTTTCGTATTCTTCCGCTAATTTTAGCGCATTCTGCGATGTTGTCAGCATCTCGTTTGTCAAGTTCTTGTATTCGTTCTTCGTCTCGCTCAAGTCGTTGATAGTCTGATACAAGCTCATTATATCTTGACCCGTCAGAACATATTCCTCTGTTGGTATCAGGTCTGGAACTGTGAACTCTTCGCTTGACTCCGAATACAGCGGCGAGAATAGAAAACAAAATAGCAATAATACTACACAAAATTTCCATTGCATTATATCCTCCTAATATTATTAGTTAACCTTCCAGGAATAAAATATTTCTCATATTTAGTTAGTAAGTTTATGGTAAACAAATGCTGTTCCTGATGATACAAGCAAACCGATAATAAAACCCCACAAAGTGCTCAAGTTATTTAAGTCAAAAGCTATAGGTAGCCAAAGCCAAGAAGTAGCAGCTAAGAAAACAAATGGAGCTAACACATAGGTTACTAACATACTAAAAACAACTATTAAAAAGTTTTTCATTTTGTTCTCCTTCTATATTACTTAGTCCAAAAACTTTACTAAAGTTTCTCGTGATATGCCAGAGTCGTTTACAATATCTTCAATGCCTTTATTTTTCTGGCCATATCTAACAACACTTTCTACTACTTGAAGAAATAATATCCAAGTATCAAAAAACTTATCGCTTGTTATAGCTTTTTCATAAAACATTACAGTTTTATTTTTAATAGCAATATTTAGAGTGTTCAACACATATTGTTTAGCTAAATATTGCCAACATCGTTTGTTTTCTTCTGCTGAAAGTAGATGGTTGAAAGGCTCATAGTTTTCATCCATAGCTCCTAACTTAATATCTTGTTCTCTTAAAATAGCCATTCCAGCATCTAACATTGTTTCAAGCTGTTTTTCTGTTTCTTTTGTCATTTTTGACTCCTTTCCTGTTTTATATTAACAGTTTTGCTTTATTTTTGTTTACATATATAATATATAGCATTTTTTTCAAAAGTTCAAAATATATTAACATTTTTCTAAAATATTTTTACAATACTCTATTGTCTTTTCAGCAACCTTTATTACATTTTTTGCTTTTTCTATTCTTTCTAATGCCTTTTTGTAAGCCAGCTCAACATCTTTAATAGTATGTACTCTCGCGTGGTCATTGCGTCTAAGAAATATAAGTTCCTCCGCTGGTCTATTATAATACATATTAGACGCTATAAGTTCTGACATTGTTGTTCCATCTTCTTCTTTTCTATGGTGCACTACCCAGTTTTCAAAGTTTTCAGATAATGCTGTACTGAAGTTTTCAACTTTTTCAACTTCATAAGTGTATTTTAGGTATTTAGCAACAAGTCTTTTCTTTTTCCATAAAGGGTCAGAAAGTTTATTTTCTCTTTCAGCTTCTCTTTTTGCTTTTCTTTCTGCTAACTCTTTTTTATGTTCAGGCGTAGTCCATCTTTTCTTCATAGCTAACTTACACCACTCATTCCATAGTTCTTTCCCCATAGCATCTCTAGATATTTTACCGTAATAGTTAAACTTCTCTCTAAACTGTAGACCAACTTCTGTTATTTTTCTTGACATTTTATATCTCCTATATCTTTTATATTAACTTAGTATTATAAGAGAATATTTTTTATAAAATACTAAATATATTATGAGTATTATATTAGGTGGATATAGTTTTACAGTTGAAGAAAATAATGCTAACAACATTATTTTAGAAAAGGTTGATATACAGCACAGCGGCAATATTATTAATGCTATCAAGAGTTTTATATTATTTTTACATAAAAAGCGAATTCAGTATGTAACAATATTTGACAGTAAAAAGCGTGATAGATATAGAAACATTTTACTTTATATTTACAAAAATGCAAACAATACAGAGAAGTGGCTTTATGATATGGCCACTTTCGTTTATGATGGGGATAGAATAAGATGCAAGATATATTAAAAGAAAAGTATGACAACACTGTGTTTTATAATGCAAACCTAGCTTGGTTAGAAGATAACAATAATAAAAAAGCTTATGATACAATGTGGCTACAGGTATTAGGAGCTTGTACTTCTACTATCAAAAAGTTTGTTAGAAAGGTACCTGGTATTTATAATAAAGATGACATTGAAGACTTTGCTATAGAAAGCTCAGAAAGAGTAATGAAAAGCATTAAAAAGAATAAAACTAAAGTAGAAAACTTGAGCAACTTTGTATTCTTATATTGTTATGGGGTGTTCTATTCTGTAAAAAGACAAAATATTGCTAAAAAAGAGACTCCGTTTATTTATGAAACGCACGACATTGCATATACTTCGTTTGAAGATGATATAATAGAACGGTTGGATAGAGAAGGATACTAAACTAAGTACCTAGCCTTTTCCCAGTTTGGTTCTCCTAACCTTACACAAGTACTGTTTTCTAGACTATTAAAAATAATATTTTTATTTACATCAACTATAACGAAATGCTCATTATTCAAATACATATACTTATAAGGTACTATAGTGTTCCCTTCATAGTTGATGCCTCGAACTATTCTTTTATCAGAGCCAAAATATTTTAATAGTCGGTTGCCGTCTAATACATAACAGTCATTATCAATAATATTCAACTCAACCAACTTTTCAAAATGTTTAGTAATGTCTATTTTAATATCTGCTTCATATAGATAGCAGAATATTAAACAACCAAAGTCTCCTAAAGCTTTGTGAATGTCTTGTATTTTTTGCATTAAACTTATTCCTTTCTAACAGTGTTAACACTGAATTTACTTGCAACATTACCTGTACAATATACTCCGAACAAAGTTATAACTGATGCAGTGTCTTTATCGAAAAATGATAATAGTGTTACTACAACTAAAGCTATTAAAAACAACCAAAACTTTCTATTTTTTAACATTATTCACCTCCAACGAAGCTACATATATAGTTCTTTACAGCATATTGTTCTTTGTCATTAGTAAGAACTTCATACTCAAAAGAGTGTCTTCTATTTATTTCTGAGATAATTTCTTTAAACTTTTCGCCATTTACTAAAGTACTGTCAGTAATTTCTTGAACACAAATAATAGGAATGCCTTCAAACTCTGTAACATCTGTAGTAAATAGAGGATATATCTCAGCATATCCTTTTACATTATCAGATGTTAATAGCTCAGGTTTATCTATAATAAGTATCTTTTTCATAACAATAATATTAGTAAAAACAAGTTAATATAGAAATAGAACAGGTATATCTAATAGGTTAGTGAAAATATAAAAAAGTAGCTAACCTATTAAAAGTTGTTTTACTAATATATTATAGTTGAGGAAACTTTTACATTTTTAAGAGTTATACTAACTAAATAATAAACCATTTGTTAAATGCCTTGAAAGTTTGCCAGCTGGCTTTTAGCAAATGAGTAGAGGAGTTTAACAAATGTTAATAAACGAAACAACAAAACAATATTACAAAAACGTTAGAGAAATACATCAGGGTACATATAACAGAGTTGTTGGAATGTACATTGGTGAACAAAACAACCCATCTTGTAAAGAAAACCATAACATTCTTGTTACAATGGTTCCAACTTCAAACTTCAATGATACAATAACTATTCAAAGAGGTTTTTACCAAAGAAACTATAAAAACCATAAGAAAGGTGACCCAAAGATAGTAAAAGTTCTCAAAAAAGTACCTGCACCATCAACACCAAATATTCAAGCAGCTTGGCAAATGGCTTTTGACTACCCAACAGTATCTTATGGCCTAGCATTCTTTAGAAGAGATGTTCTTATTATTGATAGCGATGCTTATTATGAAAGTTTGGAAAAAGCTAAAGAAATAATATTCAACTTTACAAAAAAAGCTCAACTTCCTGAAATATCATATATTCTTCGCAACCCTTCAAGTGGCCACATACAATGTGGTTGGTTCCTTGATGAGCCATTTGAAAAGTATGAGTTTAATAAATACAATGAAGCAAATAAAATGTTTGCATCAATGTATCAAACTGCAACAGGAAATGACGGTGATATTTGTTTCCACGGTCCAGCGTGTAAGAACCCATTTTATGAAGGCTTTGAAAGCTATGTTAGTTTTAATGTTGCTAGCAAACAGTTGTTGTTAGAGAAGTCAAATAGTTGGTTAGTATATCTATCAAATAAGTCAAACTACAATATTAATAACTCTTTCCTCTCTCCTTTATATAATATTACAAATGTTACAGTTAAAGATAAAGTAACAACAATGTCAAAGGCTGGAAGAAATAGAATAATAACAAAGTCTGTATTTGGTTCTGAAGAAACATCTAGAGATGCTATTGAATGTCGTAAACTTAGAGAATGGGTTTGGTCTGAAATGAGAAGAGGAACAACACCAACTTATTTTGATGCAAGAAAGATGATGGATATATTTGCTCAAGAAGCTGCAAAGATGACAAATAAACCTATTCATTCAGCTGCTGAACTTACTGCAACAACAAAATGTACATACACTTGGGCTAAAACTCATTTCAGAAGAACAAACACAAAAACAGGTGATAGAGCTGGCGCAGCTTGGGGCCGTTTAGTTCATAAGATGCAGTCATTTGTTATTTATGCGGAAGTTTTGAAATATAAAGCAGAACATCATACAGCTTCTACTAGAGAGATAAGTAATGTTGTTGGCATATCAGCAATACAAGTATCAAGAATGTTAAGAGCAGATGCTAATGCTAAACTAAATGAAGTTAAACAGTTTATGCAATACGTTAGCCAATATCCAAAGTATGGTAGACAATATGCAGAACTAGTAAACAGTTTAATAAATGCTAAAAAAGATGTATTGTTGTATATTAATAACTCTTCTCTCTCTCCTTTATATAATATTACAAATGTTACAGTTGATAATGAAATAGATAATATTGAAACAACAACAGAACAAACAACTGAACAACAAGCTGAACTAACTAAACATTGTACTACAAAAGAAAAACATTACTTAACTTGGGATGAGTTTACACAGTCAAAAGATGTTAGGTATACATTAGGACGTAGACCTAGACTAAAAGACTACATTGACTATAAACATAATAAACTAACTATAAGAGAGGTTGCATAAAATGGAAAAGACAAAAGAACAAAAACTAGCATCAAGAGAAAGATATTTAGCTCAAGAGGATAAAGCAACACAGAAGTTGATAAACGCTGGAAACATATTTGAATACATTGATGGACTAAAATATGCTCTTTCTCTCTGTCAACGCTATAACAAAAACTTTAAAGAGTTTGTTTTAGAATGTGGCCAAATAGATAGATGGGATAAATGTTTGAAGTCTGGTATATTAAAAGACTGGAATGACACTTACTACTTTGATAAAGAAAAAGCAGAAAGTTTACAGCAATATATTTTAGAAAACTCAACTAACTAAATATTATTAGGAAACAGCAAACTTCTACTACAAAAAAGAGCTCAGGTGAAAAACGCTTGAGCTTTTTATTTTTCACTATACTAAATAAATAAATAAATAAATAAGGAGAATGCAAATGTTTATTTTTTGTTTAATGCTTAGTTTTTTGTTATTCATTGGTGTTCTATTATATTACATCAATGAGTTTGGCTTTAAACCACTACCATTTGGTTTGTTAGTTATAGGTTTAATGTTTAATGTTGCTGCAGTTGTTTTTAGCATCGACTATGGAAAAGACATTGGAAGAGCTCAAGAAATGGTTGAAAGTGGTCGGTATATTATAGTAACACACGATGACTACTCTCTTAATGAGTTGAGCGAGTTTACTTATCTAAATGGAGCCTATCTGAAAAAGGTTGAATAAATAAATGAAATGGGTAGCATTATTTCAGCTACCCATTTTTTAGTTGAACTGCCTTTCATTTTAAAAAATACTAACTAAATAATAGAAGTTAATATTATAAAAAGATGATACTTTTTATAATGATGAAGAGGATTAGTAATATGAAAATAAAAGATAATCCTGATTTTAGTTTGGAATGTGAAACAGGTTGCGATTTGGTCGCTGGGGTTGATGAGGCTGGACGTGGGCCATTATGTGG
>ERZ808048.37-NODE-37-length-29390-cov-4.197080_pt1 | contig 29390 bp, 30 predicted proteins | sample MGYA00380197_ERZ808048 | MGnify/ENA primary metagenome ERZ808048 (study PRJEB31490, sample SAMN06133377) | cow dung metagenome | isolation source: M1 | host: cow | place: China: Chengdu | collected 2015-05 ... | reverse complement strand
TGCAACTGTAAACGGTAAAACAGCGTCAGTTATCAAATCAGGAAATACTGCAACCATAACATACAAGTTCGATCAAACATCCGCCGCAAATACTATCAGCGAGATAAAATGTGAATTGGAAGAGCCGAAAGCATCAAACACACCTGCAACATCTGTTACTTTCTCAAAACCTACAAGTGGATTGAAATCTACAGTAACCTGGGATACTACAGACAAAAAATTCGTTCTGGGAAAGACCTACAAAGCAACCATTGTCATTGAATCAACCAATGCAAAGGCATATCCAATCACATCCACTGCAACTGTAAAATTCAATGGTGAAACCATAAACAATCTTGAAAGAGGCACAAACAAAATCACCTTCACCTACACTTTCCAAGAAACCAAACCGAAAGGAACAGCGGACATACTCTCATTCACAGTCAACGCTCCGGCTGTTGGAAGCAACCCAAGCAACTATATCAGAATTAATGCACATGATGACAAAATCGCAGCAACTGCAGCCTGGGATACTACTTCTGCATTCCAGCCTGACAAACCATACACTGTAACAATAACAGTTCTGGCAAAAGAAGGTTATGTCATAAAAAGCGGAGCAACTGCAAAAGTAAACGGAAACAATGCAATTATTGTTCAGGAAGGAAACAACAAGGCAACAGTTACCTACACATTCGAAGAGATTGAATCTGTCAGTTCAGTCAACGTAAACTTTGATGCTCCAAAGGCTGGTGAAATTGCACAGAAAACAACTTCAGCAGTCACCACTGTTCCTTATGATGCAGCAGACTCAGCATCTATCTCATGGAGTCCTGCTCTTGTAAACGATGAGTTTGACTCTGGTGTAGCATACACCGCAACAGTGGTCATTAAAGAAACCAGAGCCGATGCAGTCTTTGATGCGGAAACAATTGTCTACATCAACGGTGAAATAGCACAGACAACAGTATCCTCAGACTACAAGACAATCACTGCTGTCTACACGTTCCCGAAGACATTCTTCTTCCCGAACCCGCTCGACATCATCAAAGAGTTCTACAACTTAATGCTTGCATTCTTCAACCCTGCAAGCTACGCATTCTAAAAAAAGTTCAGCAGGAGTTTCCTGCTGAAAAAACATCACCGATTTTTACATAATGCCCGTTGACTAACTCAAATCCAGGCATCTCACGCTTTCCTTCAGGCTTTGCAGAGACAACACATACCGCTCCGTCTCCGCATGCAACAACAAATCCCTTCTTTTTGATTACATCCACAATTTCGCCTGGCTGTCCTGAATATCCTTCGACCTTTTCCGTGCGGTAGATTTTCAGAAGCTTTCCATCAGGGAGACGGGTGTTTGCACACGGAATCGGAGAGAGGCCGCGAACACGGTTGTGAACCTGTGCGGATGGAAGTGACCAGTCAATCACACACTCTTCCTTCTTAATCGATGGGGCGAAGGTTGCCTCTGCAGAATTCTGCGGAGTTCTGGTGGAAGTTCCGGCTTCAATTTCCCGCATTGCTTCAACAAGAGCCTCAGCACCTAATACAGATAGGCGGTCGTGAAGTTCTCCAAAGGTCTCATCCTCTCCGACCGGAATTTCTTTCTTTAAGATGATGTCTCCTGAATCGAGAGCTTCGCAGACATACATGATGGTAACACCTGCAGTTTCATCTCCGTTTAAGACTGAGTACTGCATTGGAGCAGCTCCGCGGTATTTTGGAAGAAGGGAGCCGTGAACATTAATTGTTCCCATCTTCGGGAGGTCAATGATGTTGTTTGGAATCATCATTCCATATGCAACAACCGCAGAAATGTCTGGATTGAGAGCTGCAAGTTCATTGTAGAGTGCTTCGTCTTTCAGATTTTCCGGCTGGAATACCGGGATGTTGTGGGCGAGTGCGAACTCTTTTACAGGAGAGAACTGGATTTTGTTTCCTCTCTTGTTCGGCTTGTCTGCTCTGGTGAGAACAGCAACCACTTCATGCTCGGCATAGACTGCCTCTAACGATGAGATTGCATACTCCGGCGTTCCCATAAAAATTACTCTCATTCTTCTTCCTCCTTTAATGATTCAAGCTGTCTGGAAATCAGTTTGCGTGCGACAGGCGTTAAACGGTCGACAAATAAAACTCCGTCCAAGTGATCGTATTCGTGCTGGAAAACACGTGCAGGGAAGTCTTTGAGTTCTTCTTCTACGGTTTCTCCTGCTTCGTTTGTGTAGCGGACAGTTATACGACGCGGACGGCGGACTTTTTTGTGGATTCCCGGAACCGAGAGACAGCCTTCTTCCATCTCAGCCTGAGCAGAGCCTGCTTTGATAATCTCAGGGTTGATGACTTTTCTAAGTTTGTCTCCCGCATTCATGATAAAAAATCTCTGAGAGATTCCAACCTGCGGAGCGGCAAGGCCAACGCCTCGGTGAGTAGAAAGCATTGGAACCATCTCATCCAAGATTGCAAGAAGTTCGGGGGTGATTTCTTTTACCGGCTCGGCAACAGCAGCTAAAACCGGCTTTCCATATATCTGGATATCCATGCTGTAAGTATATTGAACGCAGGAAATCATCAACATGCCGCAAAGCCCAACCTCTATCTTAATACTCTCACGGGTCCAACATAATATGCTTAGGTGAACAATATCAATGGCAGAAGAAACAGAAGGCTTACCCTCACGCACTGATTTCAGTGCATGGTACAACGAAGTCATCCGCCGTGCAGATATCATCGACGTAAGATACCCGGTAAAGGGACTTAACGTATGGTATCCATTCGGATTCGCACTTCGTCAGCACACATATAATCTCCTCCGCAGTCTCTTAAACCGCGACCACGAAGAAGCACTCTTCCCGCTTCTCATCCCGGAAAACGAATTCATGAAAGAAGCCGAACACATCAAAGGCTTCGAAGACGAAGTTTACTGGGTAACTCACGGTGGTTTAACCCCGCTCGACGTCAAACTCGCACTCAGACCGACCAGTGAAACTGCAATCTACCCAATGTACTCCTTATGGGTACGTTCCCACGCAGACTTACCGCTCAAACTCTATCAGATTGTAAACACCTTCCGCTACGAGACAAAGCACACCCGCCCGTTAATCCGTGTCAGAGAAATCACCTCCTTCATGGAATCTCACACCGTCCACACCGACTGGGAGGATGCAAACAACCAGGTTGAGTACGAAATCGAGCTCGCAAAAGAGTTCTACCGCGAATTAGGCGTCCCAATCATCATCTCCAAACGCCCGGACTGGGACAAATTCCCTGGAGCAGACTTCACCATCGCAGTTGATGCAGTCTTCCCGGATGGAAGAACCCTCCAGATTGGAACCGTCCACCACTTAGGAGACCACTTCGCAAAGACCTTCGACATCACCTACGAAGATGTCAACGGAGAGCAGAAGCTCGCATCCCAGACCTGCTTTGGAATTTCCGAGAGAAGCCTTGCCGCAATCATTGCCGTACACGGTGACGACAAAGGTCTCGTCCTTCCGGCAACTGTTGCACCAACTCAGGTTGTCATCATCCCGATTATCGTTGGAAAGCGCGGAGACGAAATCTTAGCAGCAGCAGCAGAACTCGAAGCAGAGCTTAAAGCAGCAGGACTTCGTGTCAAGACCGACAAGCGTGATATGAGACCTGGTGCAAAGTACTACCACTGGGAACTCCACGGAGTACCGCTCAGAGTTGAAATCGGACCGCGTGACCTCGACAACAAACAGCTTGTATGTGTCAACCGCCTTGGTGTAAAGACACAGATTCCACGCGAAGGAGCTGTTGAATCCGTCAACCGCCTCTTAAACGAAGCACACGACCAGATTTTAGAGAAGGCAGAAAACCACCTTGAAGCACACCTCAAACACGCAGAAACCGTTGAGGAAGCAAACGAAGTCCTCGAAGGAAACGTTGTTGCTGTTCACTGGTGCGGTGACCGCGAATGTGCAGACAAGTTAGAAGAACTCACCAACTCCGCGCTTCTTGGAACTGAAATCAGAAGCAAATATGTTGCAGACGATGAAGGCAGATGTATCATCTGCGGCAAACCGGCAAAACCGGCATTAATCGGACGCTCTTACTAATCTTCCAATAGGGGACATATCCCCACTTTTCATTTTCTAAATATCTAAATGGAGAATACATGACAAATTTCTTTACCCGTGAAAATCCTACCGAGGCTGACTGCCTTGACCTTGCGGTCATGGAAAGAAGTCTCGGATTCAAAGAAAGACGATACATAGAAGAGCTTAGAATTTTAACCCGCTCTACCGCTGTTGACTGCGTAATTGATGACCGCTTTGAGCGTATTATCTATATCATAAAACCGGGAGATATGGGTCTTGCCATTGGAAAGGGCGGAGACAATATCAAAAAACTCGCAAGAGTTCTTGGAAAACGCATCGAGATGGTTGAGTTTGATGAATCCCGCGAGGCTTTTGTTTCTAATATGTTCAAGCCCGCAGAGATTGCATCCGTTGTCTTCGGTGAAGGAACTTCCCCTGTTGAGGTTTCCGTTTCCGAGCGTGCAAACTTCGGTCTTGCCATTGGAAAAGGCGGAGCAACTATCGAGAAAGCCCGTCTTTTAGTCCGCCGTTTCTTCGGACGCGACATCGCAGAAATTGAGATTCTTGGAGAAAAAGCATGAGTAACGCAAACGTATTTGATGAGTTATGGCAGGTCATCTGCCAGCGTGCAGAATCCACATCCACTGAAAAGTCATATGTCCGCCACCTTTTATTCCACGAGAAGGGAATCAACAAATCCCTTGAAAAAGTTGGAGAAGAAGCCTGCGAGTTCGTTCTCGCATGCAAGGACGGAAAAGAAGAACAGATTGTCGGAGAAGCCGCAGATTTAATGTTCCACCTGATGGTTGCATTAAAGGCAGCCAATGTTGACTTCGCATTAATCGAAGAAGAACTTGAGCTTCGCCGTGCAGGAATGCACCTGCACGACTAATTTTTTTCTTTTTTGAAAATCCCAATCAGGGATATCACGATTACTATTAGTCCAACGAGATAGGTTGGCCAGTAAACAAATGAATAGAGTACGAGCCAGTCGAAAAGAATCCATGACTCAATAGTCATCGTGTATAATCCAAGAACTATTGGAAAAATAAAGGGCAGAAGTCCTGTAAGAAATAAAAAAATCCAGAGATGATTGGATGTTCCAGACATCTCTCAGGTATTTTTCCTCTTCACAACACCGGTTGGAATCCTGCTTGCCGGTTCGTCATCGATATCAACCGTGATTCCGATTAAGTACGCATTCATGCGGTCAATTGCTTCGCGGTTCTGGGTGTCTGCCGCGGCCGCTCTCTGATAGCAGGAGTATGCTTCATCGCGGGAGCCTCTGAGATCATACACCTTTCCAAGCTCAGTTAAGGCACGGCTGTCTCTTGGGTGATTGTCAACCCATGCGAGAAGAATGCCTAAAGCATCATCATACTTTCCGGCACGGCGTGCATCAATTCCGGCTTCAACTGCATCCCACTCATCAGACTTTTTGCGCTTCGGTGCCGGAATGAACTGGTTTGCCTCACGCTTCTTACGCTCGATTCTCTCCTCCTGCTCTTTGGTGGCACGTCTTGGGGCTTTTGCCTCGCGGATGATTTCGCGCTCGACAGGGCGTTTTCCTGCACGCTCAACTCTGTCTTTGGTATGCTCGCGTTTGATTGCTGCATTCTGTTCTTTACGTTTGGCAACCCATGCAGGAGGCTCCTGCTTCTTGGACATCAGTTCACGTGCTTTGTTAAGACCATTCTTCTCAACAGAACCTTTGTCTCCGCGTCTGCGCTCCTTTGCCTCTTCCTCGTCCATTGCGGCAAGCTCGGCAATGATTTCGAGAGGCTCATCCATCTCGCGGACAAGATGATCGATAGCCAATACACGATTCATTCCGATAAAGTGCTCAGCCATTACGCGTCCGAGAGGTGAGAGCTCAAGTGTTGTTCCGTTCTTTTTGACTAACTTGTGTCTCATCATCTCAGAAAGCGGGTCATCACCTTCCCCAACCATCGAAGAGCCGATGCCTGCAATGTCCTTCTCGTTTCCGCGGGCAACAACTGCGTTTGCCGCAAACTCTTCAGAGGCCTCCTCGATTTCGTAGACTGGAGCTACTTCCTCCATTCTGCCTCTCAAGAGCTGGATTGCAACCTCCTCTTCGGTGAGTTTTGTCTCTCGTGAGTACGATGCTCCAGGCTCTGCCAGGATTACAACACGTCCAATATCGTGGTAGTCAGGTCTTCCTGCACGTCCCATCATCTGGTGGAACTCCTGAACAGATAGCCAGTTGATTCCCATCGCCAGAGCATCGAAGATGACCTGACTTGCCGGGAAATCAACACCGGCAGCGAGAGCAGCTGTCGTTACAACACATGCGAGTTTTCCTTCCTCGAACTTCTTCTCAACCTGACGGCGTTCCTGAGATGTGAGACCTGCATGATATGGTGCGGCCATCGAACCGATTGCTTCGGCAAGCGAGTGACAGCGGGTTCTCGCATTCGTGAATACGATGGTCTGTCCTTTGTATCCCTTCGAAGATACTTTGTTGAACTCTTCGAAGACAAGCTTCTTGATGTACGGAACCTTTGCTTCCTTTTCGGTGAAGATTAAGTGACGCTCAAGAGCAACCGGACGCTCGGCATACGGGACGAGCGAGGCATGCAGTTTCTTTGCTAAGATATGCGGAGAACCGATTGTTGCCGAGAGATAAAGGAACTGAGCCTTTGGTGCTACATACTTTAAGCGGGCAATAAGACCGTCTAAGCGGTGACCGCGTTCAGGATCTTCTAAGGTCTGAACCTCATCGATAACGACTGTTCCGATGTTGTTCAGTTTCATGCCCTTTCTAAGCATGTTGTCCACACCTTCGTATGTACCAACAACAATTCCGCCGCCGGAACCTCTGTTTCCAACTGCTCTTGTCTCAGGAAGGTTCAGACGGGAAGTTCCGGTCATAATGGAGGTCTGAGTAATGTCCTTGTACTTCTCGGAGAATCTGTCGTACTTCTGGTTCGCGAGAGCAACAAGCGGGACTAAGAAGAGCATGCGCCCTCTCTTTTCCAGATAGTTCTTCAGACCTGCCATCTCTCCGATGAAGGTCTTTCCGGATGCGGTGGCTGCAACAACCAGCAGGTCTTTTCCATAAAGAAGTCCGGCTTCGACTGCTAACTGCTGTGCAGGCATTAAAGTGTCAACACCGCAGACATCGACAAACTCGCGCGGAAGCGGAAGGTTTTCGATTCTCTCGGTTGCAACCTGCTCGTGAGCCTCGAGACAGTCGAACATGGTTTTCTTGGTGTCGAGAGATTCCGGCTGAAGAATTGCCAATACCATGTCGAGGTCGCGATACTCTTCCAGGAGTTCTTCGATGTGAAGCTGTGTACGCTTTCCAAGACGCTTGATATGTGCAAGTTCGCGGCGAAGCTCGCGCTTTGCACAGTCGAGACAGACAAACTCCGTTCCGCAGCGGATTCTTGTCTGCTCGTTTAACGGCATAATCCTGTCATCGAAAAGACACGTGCGGCAGAGAGAAACCTTCTCCCACTTGATGTTCATTCCGCGAAGGAAATCCTGAAACTCCGGAAGTGTTTCTGTCAGCATAACCGCGCCGTTTGCCCGAAGTACGGTTATGAACTCTTTAGTTGGAGTTTTCTGAACGTGGGATGTGCCTGGACGGCGGACAAAAAACTCTGATGGCCTCATGCCCTTTGAGGTCTGCTCGAGTTCTACAGTTCCAACATGTTTGATTTTTCCAGCCTTTTTGTCGTCGCAGAAGAAAACCTTGTACCCTTTCTTATAGGGCTGAACAATTGTTGACACTTATTCCTTCACCAGCTCGTGAATGGTGTAGGAAAGCCCTGCGGTTTCCAGACGTTTTAGGAATTCAGTAAACTCTTCATCAACGATGAGCATCAGACAGCGCAGTCCGTGGAATGCAGCTTCAATGACACCTTCCCGTGCTCCGTAGAACATATCAGGAGTAACATCAGCTTTCTTGAGAGCTAAGTATGCTTCAAGACCGACTGCTCCGACAACATCTGCATTCTTACTTAATGCAGAAAGAGCCGTATGGTTGACTGCAGAAGATCCGCCGCGTTCAATACGCGGAACTTTTGCCACATCGACTTTGCCTTCGGTGTGCTCGATGATTCCGGCAAGGCGTGCAACTCCTACATCATCACCTTCTTTTGCATCGTTTGCGACCATTCCCATAGCTGTCTGGGGTTTTTTACCTGCATAGAGCCATCCATCCTTCATATAGACACCAACTGAATCTCCTTTTTTCAGGTCGGTATCTGCGATGGCTGCCCATGTTACTACCTGGTGAATGATGTCGCGTCTGACATGACGGGCATATGCTTCGAGAACTTCTGCATTGTTTAATACCCACTCGACACCTTTGTGAGTGACATAGTATCTTCCTCTTCCCTCGGCACTGATGTATCCTTCTTCAGCGAGTACGCGAACATACTCGGAGATTGCCTGCGGGGTGACACCAAGTTTGTCTGCGATTTCCTGCTGACGAATAGACGGCTGGTGTTCAGCAATCTCGACTAAAACCTGGAAGCGGGTTGTCTCACGTTTGCTTCTTAAGATGTTGTATAATGGATCTTCGGGCATGGCTAATCCTATTGAGTATATATTTGTCGTGAAGAGAGATAAAAAAGATGTTGAGAGTCTCCTCACCGAATTATTATCTACAATCAAATCAAATATATAACACAACTAAAGAGTGATGACTATGTTGGATTATCGGGTAATCTTGGAAGCCGCATGGATTGTAAAAGACGTAACATCCGTCTCTGACGCCATCGGCATCGCTGTAAGTGAAGCAGGAAAACGTCTTCAGCCGTCTGCAAAATTTGTCGACGTCGATGTATTAACAACACCATGTCCTTACTGCGAAAGAGAAATCGACACAGGAATGGTTGTGGCCAGAACCGGATTCGTCGGACTTCTTCTCTCCATGAAAGTATTCTCCGCAGAAAATCCTGAACACGCAGAGCGTATCGCAAAAACCGTAATCGGAAAAGCACTCCGCGACATCCCGCTTTCAACCTACAGCATCGAACAGCTCGAAACAGAGGTGTCAAATGAGTAACTTAATCTCCGTAACGGGTCACCTCTGCAACGACTACATCATAACAGTCGATGAATTCCCGCCGGTTGGAGAATCCAGAAGAGTAGTAAACCGCGAAAACTACTTCGGAGGAGGAGCCGCAAACATCGCGGTCGGAATCGCAAAGCTTGGCGGAGAAGCAGAACTCATCTCTGCTGTAGGACGAGATTTTCCAGAAAGCCCGTACGAGAGACACCTCAAAGAGATGGGGGTAAAAACCTCATTCTTCGAAAGCCCTGAAAACTGTTCAACTGCCTTCATGGTAAACACAACAGCAGGAGACCAGATTACCTACTTCGAATGGGGAGCAGGAGAAGCATTTGCCAGAAACGAATCACCGAAGCGTGAATTCATCCACATGGCAACAGGAGACGCCGCATACAACATAGGTGTCGCCAAAAACGCAGAATTTGCATCACTCGATCCGGGACAGGATGTAAAATACTACACCAAAGAACAGCTCGAAGAACTCTTCGCAAACATCGGACTTCTCATCTGCAACAACTTCGAACTCGACATAATGTCAGAAACAACAGGCATGACACACAAAGACATCATTGCCGCAGTTCCAACTGCAATCATCACCGAAGGAAAAGCAGGAAGCACACTCTATCGCGGAGAAATAGAAAAAATCCCGTCTGTTGCAGTCTCAGCAGTTGACCCGACAGGAGCTGGTGACGCATACAGAGCAGGACTCTTTACCGCATGGAAAAAAGGATTTGATTTAGCCGATGCATGCAAAGTTGGAGCTGTAGTGTCGTCCTTTGCTGTTGAAAAGATTGGAACACAGACCAACCTTCCAACATGGGACGAAATGGCCGCCCGCTTTGAAAAAGCATTTGGAGAACTCCCCGCATGAAACTTGCGGCATTAACATCCGGCGGAAAAGACTCCATCCTTGCAATCCAGAAAGCAATTGATAAAGGACACACCGTAACCCACATGATAACGGTAGTTCCGGAAAACAAAGAATCCTATATGTTCCACTCAGCAAACCTTGATGCAGTCCGCATCATGGCAGAAAGAGCAGGGATGGAATATCTCGAGATTTTAAGCGCAGGTGAAAAGGAAGCTGAAATCACTGACATGAAAGAAGGCATCAAGGGGCTTGAAACCGACGGATTAATCGTCGGTGCGATTGCCTCAACCTATCAGCGTGAAAGAGTTGAAGCAGTCTGCTGCGAGTTAGGCCTTGAAGTCTTTGCCCCCCTTTGGGGAATGACGCCGGATGATGTCGTATCCGAAGTTGCATCCCGCATGGATGCAAGAATTGTTGTAACTGCCGCAGACGGACTTGGTGAAAATGTTCTCGGCAAAAAAATCGACGAAGATTTAATCCGCGTCTTAAAAGCTGTTGAGAAAAAACGCCGTATCCACATCGCAGGAGAAGGAGGAGAGTACGAATCACTTGTATTCAACGCTCCGTTCTTCTCATCTCCTGTGAACGCAGAAGGCATGGAAACCCATTTCGAAGGAATGGTTGGAAAAGTAACCTATAGGAGGTTTTGGTAAATGAAAATAAAAATCCGGGAAATTCAGCCGGAGACATTGACGAGATTCATGTTTCGAGCACCTAAATGGTGGCAGTCTCTGCTCATCATCTTAGCAATCGGAGCAGTTATCGATTTAATCTGCTATGCATCAAACATTGGAATCGGATTAGGCTTTGCCTTCTCGATTCCTGCAGCATTTGCAATCCTTACAACAAATCCGCTTGTTAAAATTCTTGGCCGTCAGGAATTCACATGGAACCGTTCAGCACTCTTAGCCCTCGCAGGAGAAATATTTGCCATCTTCTGGCTTCTGACAGCTCCGCTTCTTGGAATCCCATTCGCATACGTTTACGGACTTGGATTTGTATTTGCAATCCGCATGATTGTGCTTGTGGCAGTCGTTGACTACCACATCCCGAGAATGATTCTCCCGGCAGCAATGCCCACTCTTGCCTCATCAGCCTGTGCTTTACTCCTCTTTGGAAGCGGAATCCTGATGCCGGTAATTGTATCCGTTGGAACATTTGCAGTATGTGTCATTGCCTTCCTCCTCCTCTTTGACATGCCGCTTAAACGTTCTATCGGACTTTCTGCGATGCACTTCGTAAACGTATTCTTCGGACACTTAACCAACGGCTCAAATGACATGGAGGCCTACTTCCACAAAATCAGTGAGTTCGTATCAGTTCCTGTCACCACCTTCTTCTTCCGCCGCGAAAATAAGAAGGACATCTGGTTCGTCGTTCCAAACCTCCATCCGGGCCCGATGGCAGATATTGGCGGAAGCAACTTCCCAAACCTCCTCTTCCAGGAATTCTCTAACGAAGCAACAGTTCTTGTCTCTCACGGATGTGCAAGTCACGACTTAAACATGATCTCAAACAACGAGACTGTGAAAATCTCTGCTGCCATCAAAAAGAGCAGGCCGAATGCAAAATACTCAAACCTTGCAAGCAGACCTGTCAGAAGCAGATGCGGAAATGTCTCAATTCTCTCACAGAAGTTCGGCAACTCGCTTCTGATGGTTACAACCCGCTCTCCGAAGATGACAGAAGATATGGACTACTCCATTGGAAGAATCATCATGGGTGAAGCAAAACACAGCTATGACAATGTAGGATTTGTGGATGCTCACAACTGCATGACGGCTGCAACAAAAATCATCTACCCGTCAACCAAAGCAGGAAATGAGTTCATCACCGGAGGTACTGCTGCACTCTGCAATATGGAAAATGCAGAGATGTTCTCTCTTAGAGCAGGTGTATCCCATGTCGAACTTCCATTTGACCGCGACCATGGATTTGGAGATACAGGAATTGTAACGCTTGTAACCGAAGCAGGAGACAAGAGAACAGTCTATGTGCTCTTTGATGGAAACAACGTAAAAGAAGGTGTCCGCGAGATTCTCCGCGATGCAGTCCTTGCAGAAGGATTTGACGAGTGTGAGATTATGACAACCGACTCACATGTGGTAAACTCCATGTCCGGAAGAAATCCGGTAGGACTGGAGATTGACGCAGAGGAAATCGTTCCGTTTGTCTTAGACAGCGTCAAGCGTGCAGTTGATGACTTATCTCCTGCAGAGGTTGGAGCGGCAACCGAAACCTGTGAAGAGGTGGAAGTGTTCGGGCCTGGAAAAATCATCCAGCTCACATCTCTTGTGTCTGGAATTATTTCAAATCTTGGACCGTTCTGTCTGCTCTTCCTGCTGGTCGCATTCTTCGCAGTACTTGTAGTCTGCATGATGGTGCTCTAAGCACCTAACTTTTTTTGAAAAAAGATATGAGAAATACTTACTCGTATTTCTCGTTGAATACAATATCTTCGAGCTTCTTCTTCTCTGCAAGAGTGATTCCGCCAACATCCGGAACACCGGCTGCAACGATAGACATGAGTTTGTATTTGTCAGGAACGGAGACGAGCTCTCTTACAGCCTCTGCATAGTCTTTACCGTTTCCTGCAATCCAGCATCCGCCGTATCCGTATGCGTGGAGTGCGAGTAAAAGGTTCTGGGTTGCTGCAGAACAGTCTTCAACAACATACTGGTGATCTGCTTCACCGAAGACAAGAATTCCAACGCCTGCACCTGCAATGAATGCTCCGTTTGGTGCAAGCTCTGCAATCTTTGCGAGGGTTTCCTTTTCCTTAACTACAACAAAAATCCACGGCTGAACGTTTCTTGCAGTGGATGCCTTGGATGCACACTCAAGAGCTTTTCTTACAAACTCCTGCGGGACTTCTGCGTCCTTGAATTTGCGCACACTGTGGCGTGACTGGATGACGGTAATGCCGAAGTTGGCAATTCCCGGATTTCTGGTATTCATATGTATAACTTTGTAAATAATGTATTAAGTGATTTTCTGATGGGACACTTCCAACCCAATGCCTTATCACCTTTCCAAACAAAGAGTACTATAATATTGTGCAGGAAGATTCTTTCTGAACAGGATATCACATGAAGAGATGGATAATGGATTATATCTGCTGTCCTGAATGCAAAGGCAGCCTGTGTCTCTTAGAGTCTGAGGGCGATGAGACTGAAGTTCTGAAAGGAACGCTTACCTGTACGAAATGCGAACGCGTTTATTCGATTGAGGAAGGAATTGCTGACCTTCTCCCGGATAATCAGAGGTAATCATGGCACTTGTTGAAGTACAATTAAACCGTCTTGGAATCAACTCGCTGGAAATTTCAACCGACAGCGTTGATGTAAGTGTTGGAACATCACTCCATGTCAGAATCATCAACTACGGAGCACCAACCCACGCAACTCTGAAGACTGAAGGGAATGCATACACGAGTTTCACTTACGAGAATCTCTATGTGCAGGATGAGTCCGAAGTCAAAATCGAGATTCTGCCGAATGCAAATCCGGGAAGCTTTGTTATGCAGATGATTTCCGGATACGGTATGCACCGCGAGGAGTTTACTGTAAATGTTCTCCTTCCAGAGCCGGAACCGTGCGTCTGCGAAGATGCACCGGTTGAGAAAGAGCCGTTTAAGATTCCGCACCAGGTAATCAACGGAGTTATGCCGGCCTTAGCTCTTGTTGTTTTAATCCTCTGGATTGCAGTGTTCCCGTCTGCTCCGGGAATTCTTATGGCTGTTATTATCTATGTGATTATGCTTGCCGGAATTCTGATTGCATGCCGTTCGGCTCAATAATTCTTTTTTTAGGGCTTGTCATTGACAGGCTCATCGGCGATCCGAGAACGCGTTTTCATCCGGTAGCTCTGCTTGGAAATCTTATAGGATTCTGGGGAAAGACAAACTTCTATCCGCGTTCACTTGAAAGAGTTATAGGCATTCTTGGATGGCTGGTGACGGTTGCTGTCGCTTTTGTGCCATGTATTCTTTTATGGCTGTTTGCTCCAAAAGCCGTCTTTGTGATTTTCTCAATCCTTGCTCTTGCATTCTGTATTGGATGGAGGTCTTTGGAGGAGCATGTTGTATCTGTTGAAGATGCTCTTTCAAAGGGCGAGGAGGAGGGACGCCGTGCGGTATCATTTCTTGTAAGCCGCGATACAAAGAAGCTGACCTTTGAGCAGATAAGATCCGGTGCATACGAGTCGGCGGCAGAAAATCTGGTTGACAGTATTATTGCCCCAATCTTCTGGTTTGTTGTATTCGAGATTATCTTCGGGGCTGGAATTTTCGGGGCGGTTCTTTTCCGCTGTGCAAACACTATGGATGCGATGCTTGGATATCAGGATGAGAGAATTCGCATCGGCTGGTTTGCGGCAAGAGCAGATGATGTTCTGGCTTTTATTCCGGCAAGGGTAACAGGAATTCTACTGCTCGCTGTGTTTGCAGTGAAAGGGACGGCAGGCGATGCTCTGAGGTGTTACAGAAGAGATAGAAAGAAGCGTCCGGGCTTTAATGGCGGCACACCAATGAGCCTTATTGCAGGCGGATGCGGTGTGTGTTTTGAGAAGCCTGGTGTGTACAGGATTGGGGATTGTAAGCGTACACTTGCCGAAGGCGGACGCTCGATTATTTCAGTTATGAGGTGGACAACAGTGCTCGCGGCAATTGCTGGAATCCTTCTGATGATTCTTCTCTAAACCTCTTTTTCCATATTTACATGAATAGGACATCCCTCTTCCTCATGCCCGCCGTTTTTTTGAACCCACTCAAGAAGCGGAATCAAAAGCTCGCGAAGCTCCCATCCTGAAACAGTCAAATAGTAATGAACCGTTGGCGGCATCGTATCCTCCACCCTCCTCTCAACCAGATTTTGAGCCTCCAAATCCTTTAGCGTATTCGAAAGCGTCTTAGAACTAACATTACATAAAGCCCGCTTTAGCTCATTAAAACCGGCAGAACCCGAATTTCCAACAACAGCAATAACCATCAAAGCCCACTTCTTACTAATAGTATCCAGAATACCGTGAAGCGGGCAGAAACAAATCTGTTCGTGACTAAGTTTCTCCAAGGAAATCTCCTCTCTTTGAAGTAACTTTTCGCTTTATATTAATATAAATCCAACACTAAGTAACCAAAGGAAACTACTATGCAGAAATCATACAAACTTGAAAACCTCTGCTGTGCACACTGCGCAGCAAACATGGAACATGCAATCAAAAAAATCAACGGCGTACAGTCCGCAGCTGTTGTCTTCATGACCCAGAAATTAATCCTCGAAGCAGACGAAGAAAACTTCCAGGCGGTATTAGAAGAGGTCAAAAAAGCCATCCGCAAAGTAGAGCCTGATTGTAAAATAATCGAACCATGATTACACTCTCAAAATCACAGAAACTAACAGTTGCAAGAATAATTCTATCAGGAATTCTTCTTGCAGTTGTCAGCTTTCTGCCGCTTGAAGGAATTCCTCATCTTCTTACATTCCTGATTCCATATCTCATAATCGGATGGGATGTACTCTACTCTGCCGGAAGAAACATCATTCGCGGAAGAGTATTTGACGAAAACTTCCTAATGGGACTTGCAACAATCGGAGCTCTTGTAATCGGTCAGTATCCAGAAGCAGTCTTTGTAATGCTGTTCTACAAAACAGGAGAACTCTTCGAAGACCTCGCAGTAGCACGCTCACGTCAATCAATTGCAGACCTCATGAGCATTGCTCCAGACACCGCAAACATTCTAAAAGGAGACGGGTTTGTAACTGTATCTCCAAATGAAGTCCCGGTAGGCTCTACAATTCTCATCAGAGCAGGTGATAGAATCCCGCTCGACGGAGTTGTAATTGACGGAACATCCGAACTCGACACATCCGCATTAACAGGAGAATCAATCCCGCGTGAAGTATCAGCAGGAGATTCTGTAATTTCCGGATGCATCAACCTCTCAGGAGTTCTAAGAGTAAAAACTGAAAAAACATTTGGAGACTCTGCAGTATCCAGAATCTTAGAACTCGTTGAAAATGCAGCAGCCAGGAAAGCAAAAGCTGAGAACTTCATAAGCATTTTCGCACGCTACTACACACCTGCCGTCGTTGCCGCAGCTCTTGCAGCAGCATTCATTCCTCCGCTTTTCTTCAACGGAGTATGGGAGGAATGGATTTTCCGTGCATTAATCTTCCTTGTTGTCTCATGCCCATGTGCTCTTGTAATCTCAATCCCGCTTGGATTCTTCGGCGGAATAGGTGCCGCATCAAGACACGGCATCCTGATTAAGGGAGGAAACTACCTGGAAGCACTCGCAAAAGCAGACACCTTTGTCTTCGACAAAACAGGAACTATTACGACAGGAACATTCTCCGTAGTTTATGCTGACGAAGAAGCACTGTACTATTCAGCCCACGCAGGAGCAGAAAGCACCCACCCGCTTTCAGTATCCATTCGCGAAAAGTTCGGAGATGTCGACAGAAACCGTGTAAAAAACATCTTAGAGTTTGGAGGACGAGGCATATCTGCTGAGGTTGACGGACACCATGTACTCTCTGGAAACGCAAAACTCATGGATGAGAATGGAATCTCATTCGAACCATCTGCATCAGACAGCACAACAGTCTATGCGGCTGTTGACGGAAAATACATCGGGTGTATTGTCTTAGAAGACACCATAAAACCTGAAGCAAAGAAAGCATTCAGCGAACTTCGCTCGATTGGAATTAAGAAAACCGTAATGCTCACAGGAGACAGAGAAAGTGCCGCAAAACGTGTCGCAGACGCTGTCGGTGTATCGGAATTCCGCTCAGACCTCCTGCCGCAGGACAAAGTATCCGCTGTTGAAGAACTTATCAACGAAAAACACGGAACAGTTGTATTCGTTGGAGACGGAATCAACGACGCACCAGTACTTGCCAGAGCAGATATCGGCATTTCGATGGGAGCACTTGGAAGCGACGCGGCAATCGAAGCCGCAGACATCGTCTTAATGGATGACTCGCTAACCCGCCTGCCTGAAGCTATCAGAATTGCAAAGAAGACTCGTTGCATCGTAATCCAGAACATCGTCTTTGCACTCGGAATCAAGTTCGGAGTAATCATACTTGCACTATTCGGCGTTGCAAACATGTGGGAAGCAATCTTTGCAGACGTTGGTGTTGCAGTAATCGCGATTCTAAACTCCATGCGGATGCTTAGAGCCTAATATACTCCACACCACATTTTTTAATAACTAACGTCATAAATAATTGTAATTGGTATCTTACAATGTTCGAACAGCGTATATTTGAGACTGATTTCAGAATAGCATTTCAGGAAGAACTTGACAGACGCGGCATGTCAATTCGCCAGCTCTCTGAACTTACAGGAATCCCTGCTGTCACTCTCTACAAAATAGCATCAGGAGAACGTGACCCGCGTCTTTCAACAGTTAAGAAAATCGTCTCTGTATTCTCTCCGAATCACGGAAAGTTCATCGCTGTAATTGCCGCAAAGTTCCTGCTCGATGAAGTTGAAGGAACTAAAATAGTATCAGACGGAGTTGAGTACAGACTTAAAGGATACACCGCAAACTCTCTCGAAGACTGTCTCGTTGCAGCAGTTCATGCAAGAAATGAAGGAGCGTCAGGAATTATCTGTGCTCCGATTCTGTCATCACTCGTCGAAAGAGTTGTTGATGTTCCTGTTGCCATCATGAAACCTGAGATGAAGACGGTAACCGTTGCGGCAAACTCGATTATACAGCGTCTCTGACACAGATACCTTATTTACCTGTCAGGACAATATTCAAAGAAGAGATGAGCAGTTATTGGGTTGTACGCTGTCCGAACTGCCGCGAGTTCACATATACAGATAAATTTGGGAAGTGGAAACTCTGCCCCGTCTGCGGAGAGGTAATTTCACTCTCAGAAGTTCCCGTATACCTGGAAGTAAATGATTTTTCAGAAGCGGAAGAACTTATTTCTGCAGTACACAGATATCTTTCACATACCGGACGTGTTGATTTACATCCGGAAGAGGTTGCACTCGTTAGAAAGAAGTACTCCGAGTGGCTGAAATCTGCCTGAAATTACCAGAGCTTTCCGCAGTGCGGACAAAGGATTGCAGGTCTTCTTCCGCACTTTGGACAGAGAAGTTCTCCGCGCGGGTTTTGAATTAGTTCTGTACCGCATTCCCTACAGTAAATATCGCGTTTGAATCCGCAGGTATGTTCTACAACCATGTTACTATTTTATTCTCCGTGATAAAAGATAGACTTTATCACTGAATTTTTTTAGTAGATTCGATAGAAGAGTATTTAGTGATACCTAACATATATACTTAGACAAGTTGCGAGGGTTGCTAATCGCCCGTATGCCCGCGACGCCTGACCTGCATGCGTCCCGCTGGGACTTAGCAGGTATGTTTGGGCATTCAGTGATTCTCAACCTGAAAGAAACTAAGCGAGGGTTGCCAAGTCGGCCAACGGCGCTGCGTTTAGGGCGCAGTCTCTAGGAGTTCAAGGGTTCGAATCCCTTCCCTCGCATACATTCAATTAATTGTTCATATCTTCCTCTTTTCTATTCTAACCTTGAAAATTATTATCTTGGAAAGCATATAGTATAGATACTATGACCACACTGCCTGAATATCTTAAAGAATGCGGTGCTGACGACGAGCTTGCCTCAATTATCTCCCTTATCGGAGCACAGGCAGCACCGATTCGTGACGCATTCATCTCGAACCAGAACTATGCAGACTCGACCAACTCCTCCGGTGAAACTCAGGCTGAGATGGACACCTGGTCTGACACACACATTACTAATGTGCTTGCCGCAAGCGGACTTGTTCGCGAAGTTGCATCCGAAGAGCGCGATGACATTGTAAAACTCAGTGAGTCTGCAAAATACTCCGTAGTTATGGACCCGCTTGACGGCTCCTCTTTAATCAAGGTCAACCTCTGTGTCGGAACCATCGTTGGAATCTATGAAGGAAGCTGCATGCAGGCTGGAAAAGACCTCAAGGCTGCATTCTATGTTCTCTACGGTCCAATGACCACCCTTACCGTCTCTGTTGGACGCGGCGTTGCAATCTTTGCTCAGGACAAAGACGGCGTCTACCAGATGCTCAAAAACCATGTCAAGATTCCGGAAGGAAACCTCTACGGAAGCGGAGGAGTTAGAACCGAGTGGCTTGGAAAACACGCAAAGTTCGTCAACCGCATCGAAAACGAAGGAGCAAAGAACCGCTACTCAGGCTCATTTGTTGCAGACTTCCACCAGATTCTCCAGTACGGAGGAGTGTATGCATACCCGCCAAGCGAGAAACAGCCAAACGGAAAGCTTCGCTTAGTCTTTGAAGTAAACCCGATTGGATTCCTCGCAGTCCAGGCAGGAGGAGCTGTTTCCAACGGAACAAAGACCACCTTAGATATTGTTCCAGAAGAAGTCCACCAGAGAACCATCGTCTATGTCGGAAGCCACGGCATGATTGCCAAGATTGAAGCAACCGAGTAATGTACACAGTCACGGTTTACTCAAAACCTCTCGGCGGAATTGCAGGATGCACCCGTGTATTTCCGGATGTCTTACAGGCAGTAGATAAAATTTTCCGGAAAGCAAAAGGAAACATTCTGCATGACTTTGTTGTCACACACATTGGAGACAGAGTTGTTTCCTTAATTGTTTCAGACGGAGATGTTAAAGAAATAATTAAGGAAGCATATGCGGTTGGAGAAGAGATTGCAGAGAAAAGAAAACTCTTCAAAAACAAGGCGGAGGATTCTTCAATCTCCCTAACCTTTGAAGAGCGTGAATCCGAATCACTTATTCTCTTCCTCGCAGGCTCATCTGATAAAGAGTTCTGGAACGGATTAATTCCGAATGGAGAAAACCAGGCTGCCGCCTCCGCATCAATAATGCTTTGCAGAACTGAAGGTGAGTTCTCCACTACAGCAGAACTCCTCGAAACATTTGCAGATGAGAAAACAAGCCTTCGCGGAATATCTCCTGTGAGCCTTTGTGACTCGGCAATCGTCAGGACAAAAGTAACCCCGGTTGTTGCTCTTGGATTCTCCTTAGGCAACGGATTGCTTACCGGACCGCTTGACCTTTTTGACACACCGCTTTTTGATGCCCCGCGCTTTAGGGCATCTCAGCAGTAATTTTTTCACGCGCTTTTAGCGCGCATAGATTTTTGCAGCAGCAACACAATAATGTTCGGTTGCGAACATTTTGTTTTTGCAAAAAATGCAAACAACTCTGCTCATCGTATTTAAATATAGTTGTTTTGACGTGCAGAAAGTCGCGAAAATGAGTGCTTTGAAGCCCAAAATGGCCTTATTTTGACCTCCGTCACTATTATAACCTCATCTAACTCATAAGTATAGGAACATGTTAGCGTGAGATCTCCGCTAACAGTCACAATACCAATTCACATTAATCCAACTTGTATAAAGAGGAACTTTAATGGGACAGGGAAAATTCGCAGCAAGACAATTAGTTCGCAACGCCAAGAAATTCCGGTGGAGCGACTCAGTTTACTCCCGCAGGGCACTTAAACTGAAACTGAAAGCAGACCCGTTAGAGGGTGCACCGCTCGGACGTGCAATCGTCCTCGAAAAGGTCGGTGTTGAAGCAAAGCAGCCGAACTCCGCAATCAGAAAGTGCGTCAGAGTTCAGCTCATCAAGAACGGTCGTCAGGTCACTGCATTCGCAGTCGGCGACGGTGCAATCAACTTCATTGATGAACACGACGAAGTTACCATCTGTGGTATCGGCGGTCGTGCAGGACGTTCTATGGGAGATATCCCGGGAGTTCGTTTCGTTGTCATCGCAGTAAACGGTGTCACCTTACATGAACTTGTTCTCGGACGTCAGGAGAAGGCAAGAAGGTAAATATCATGACTGAAGAAAACGCAACCTCCAAGATTCTCCTCTTCGGCAAGTGGGATACTTCCGAAGTCGTTGTAAAAGATCAGGGTCTCATCCGCTACATCACTGTAAGCTCCACTGAAATCCCAAGCTCCTGTGGAAGACTTACCCAGCAGCAGTTCACCAAGTCCCAGATGGCAATCGTCGAGAGACTTATCAACCGCTTAATGCAGACCGAAACCAACACCGGTAAGAAGATGCACTGTACCAAGATGGTCATGGATGCATTCGACGAGATCAACAAGAAGACCAAGCAGAACCCGCTTCAGGTCTTAGTTGATGCAATCTCCAACGCAGCACCGCGTGAGGAAATTGTCCGCTTAAAGTACGGTGGTATCAATGTTCCAAAGTCCGTTGACTCTGCACCAATCCGCCGTGTCAACACTGCACTCAGATACATTGCCCTTGCAACCTGGAAGGGATCCCACAAAACAAAGAAGCCGGCATACCTTGTCCTTGCAAATGAGTTAATCATGGCAGCAAAGGGCGACACCAAGTGCTTCTCTGTCGGAAAGAAAGACGAAGTCGAGCGTATGGCAAAGTCTGCACGCTAATCACCCCCATACAATTTATTTTTCAGGTGAAAGAAAATGTCACGCGGAAAGAAGATGGTTGAGCGTATTAATGTGCTGATGAACGATACTCAGCACATTAGAAACATCGGTATCGTAGCACACATTGACCACGGAAAGACTACCCTTTCTGACAACCTTCTCTCTGGAGCAGGAATGCTCTCTGAGGAACTTGCAGGAAAGGCATGCTGGACTGACTCCGACGAGGAAGAACAGGCACGTGGAATTACTATCGACTCCTCCAACGTTTCGATGGTTCACGAAGTCAACGGTCAGGAATACCTCATCAACATGATTGATACCCCAGGTCACGTCGACTTCGGTGGAGATGTTACTCGTGCAATGAGAGCAGTCGACGGTGCAGTCGTTGTCGTCGATGCAGTCGAAGGTCCAATGCCGCAGACTGAAACTGTTCTCCGTCAGGCACTCAAAGAAGGTGTTCACCCAGTACTGTTCATCAACAAGGTTGACAGACTTATCAACGAGCTTAAAGTTAACCCGCAGGACATGATGATCCGCTTAGGAAAAGTCATCGACAAAGTTAACAAGCTCATCAAGGGAATGAACGAGGAGCTCTACAACAACGGTGGATGGAAGCTCGATGCATTAAAGGGCAACGTAGCATTCGGTTCCGCACTGTACAACTGGGCAATCTCAATCCCATACATGAAGAAGTCCGGTGTCACCCTCCAGACTATCATTGACAAGTGTAACGAAGGCGACGCAAAGTACCTTGCAAAGGCATCCCCGCTTCACGCAGTTCTCCTCGATATGGTCGTTGAGTTCCTCCCGAACCCGCTCCAGGCACAGGGTAACAGATGCCACATCATCTGGCACGGCGACGTCGAGTCCACTGTTGGTAAGGCAATGTACGCATGCGACCCGAACGGACCAGTTGCACTTATGATTACTGACATCTCCTTCGACAAGCACGCAGGAGAAGTCGCAACCGGAAGACTGTTCTCCGGAACTCTCACCCGCGGTCAGGAACTTTTCGTTTCCGGAACTGCAGGTAAGCCGAACAGACTCCAGCAGGTCGGTATTTTCATGGGTCCAACCCGTGTTGATGTCGACAAGATTGTTGCAGGAAACATCGCAGCAGTTACTGGTCTTGGTGACGCAATCGTCGGTTCCACCGTCACTTCCTTAAAGGAAATGACCCCATTCGAGTCTCTCCAGCACTACTCTGAGCCGGTTATGACCGTCGCAGTCGAAGCAAAGAACACCAAAGACCTTCCAAAACTCATCGAAGTTCTTCACCAGGTTGGTAAGGAAGACCCGACAATCCGTGTCAACATCAACGAAGAGACCGGAGAACACCTCATCGCAGGTATGGGTGAACTTCACCTTGAAGTCGTCACTGGTCGTATCAAGAGAGACAAAGGTGTCGACATCATTACCTCCCCGCCAATCGTTGTATACCGTGAGACCGTCTCTCAGGCACTCAACGGCACTGTAGAAGGAAAGTCCCCGAACAGACACAACAGATTCTTCATCTCTGTTGAGCCAATGCCGCAGAACATCCTCGATGCAATCCAGGCAAACGAAGTTACCATGAACATGGACAACATCGCACGCCGTGACGCACTCGTTGCACTCGGTATGGACAAGGAAGAAGCAAAGTCTGTCAAGGACATCTACGGATCCAACATGTTCGTCGACTGTACCAAGGGTATTCAGTACCTCAACGAAACCATGGAACTTATCATCGATGGTATCCACGAGGCTCTCGACGGCGGACCGCTTGCAGATGAGCAGGTTCAGAATGTCTTAATCAAGCTCCACGATGTCAAGCTCCACGAAGATGCAATCCACCGCGGTCCGGGACAGGTCATTCCGGCAGTTCGCGGCGGTATGAAGGCAGCACTCCTCATGGCAGGCGACACCCTCTTAGAGCCGATGCAGAACATTCAGATCACCGTCCCGCAGGATCAGATGGGTGCAGCAATCTCCCAGATTCAGGGAAGACGCGGAATGCTCTCCACCACCGATGTCGAGGGAGACCAGATCGTTGTCAACGGTCAGGCACCAGTTGCAGAACTCTTCGGTTTCGCAGGCGACCTCCGCTCTGCAACTGAGGGTCGTGCAATGTGGTCTCAGTCCTTCGCAGGATTCGCAATGGTCCCGCAGGGTATGCTTCCGGAAATCGTTAAGGGTATCCGTAAGAGAAAGGGACTCAAGGAAGAGATTCCAACCCCGAAGGATTACCTCGAGTAATCTCCCTTCCCTTTATCTTTTTAAAACCCACCCTCTCGGGTTTTTCTGTTTTGTAAAATTTTCTGCCGCAATCTTCAGTTATTATAACTTTTACAGCATACAAAGCTGTTAATGCCCGACATTATAACCCTATTTCTCTGGTTTATCCTATACGGCTTCCTTGGATGGGTGTGGGAAACCTCATTCTGCTCCATCAGAGCCAAACACTTCATAAACCGCGGATTCCTAAACGGCCCAATAATTCCTGTCTACGGATTTGGAGCAGTATTTGTAATCATCGCCTTATCACTTTCAGCACCCATCATACCAGTCCACCTGCCGTTAATTGACATCCCGATTGTCTTCATCGCCGGAATGATAATCTGCACAATTCTTGAGTACATAACAGCAGTCATCCTCGAAAGCGCATTTCACATCCGCTGGTGGGACTACTCAAAACAGCGATTCAACTTTCAGGGCCGCATCTGCCTCAAAAGCGCACTCTTCTTCGGACTGATGTCTGTTGTAATCATCTACATAGTACAACCCATCATATCAAATATCAGCCCAAACATTCCGGCAAACATCGAAAACCCGTTAGCTCTGGTATTTCTGGTCCTCATTACAATCGACCTCTCAGTAACCATCTCATCACTTATCCACCTGAAAACACATCTCGAAAACATACACTACAAAATAGAAAATACAGCAGACGACCTCCTTGAAGATGCTGAAGAACTTAGAGACAGCATAATTAAAGCATTCAAAGGGCCCAGAAAACCAATCCTTCGCCTCACAAAAGCATTCCCGAACTCCGTATCCAGACATCATGACGAAATTTGGCAGAGAATAAAAGAACACAGAAGGTGAGTACAGGTAAAAAGAGTTATTTAGTCTTCAGACCAATTCATATGTTATCACTACATAGGTGAACATATGGAATTTAACGGTGTAATTATCGAGGATACTTACGCAGAAGGTTTCCCAGTCTGGGCAGCCCGCGTAATTATCACTGCAGTAACGAAGGAATGGGCATACAAGGCAGCAACCGAAGCAACCGGTTTTGCAACTTCCACCATCGGATGCCCATGTGAAGCAGGAATCGAGAAGTTCCTCCCAGCATCCGAAACTCCGGACAACCGTCCAGGATACTCCATCCTCATCTGCTGCGGAAAGAAAGCACTCAAAGAGCAGGTCTTAGAGCGTGTCTCTGAATGTGTCTTAACCGCACCAACCACTGCAGTCTTCAACGGACACGCAGGCGAAGAGGAAATCATCCCAATCAAGCTCCACTTCTTCGGAGACAAGTTCGAGAAGAAGGTCGAAGTCGGCGGAATCCAGTGCTGGTCTATCCCAATCATGGGCGGCGACTTCATCGTTGAGGAAGAAATCGGTGCAATCAAAGGTGTTGCAGGCGGTAACTTCTTAATCCTCGGTGACTCCCAGATGTCCGCATTAATCGCAGCAGAAGCAGCAGTTGATGCAATCGCAGAAGTCGACGGCGCAATCACTCCATTCCCAGGAGGAGTTGTCTCCTCCGGTTCCAAGGTTGGATCCTTAAACTACAAGTTCATGGGAGCATCCACCAACGAAAAGTTCTGCCCAACCATCCGCGAAGCAGTCATCGAGAAAGGTCTCGAGACCGAGATTCCAGAAGGCGTCAAGGCAGTTTACGAGATTGTCATCGACGGTGTCTCCGAAGAGGCAGTCAAGGCAGCAATGAAGGCTGGTGTCCAGGCAGCATGCAGAGTTCCGGGTGTCGTTAAGATCACCGCAGGAAACTACGGCGGAAACCTCGGTCCATTCAAGTTCAACTTAAAGGACTGCATCTAAACCCCTTCAATTTTTTTCTTTTCTAAATCACAAAAAAAGAAAGCGGAAAAACCGCTTTAGAAAAACATATCAAGAGTAGTCTTTTTTGCAACCTTCGGATCGAACTCATCCCAATCCCATCCGAGAGCATCAAAAATTCTGTTAAGCGGAGCCTGAATCGTCTTTTCAAGCATAGTCTCCCAGTCAATCTCGAAAGCATCATCCGGAATCTGATCAGGATACTCAAAGCAAATAACATCCGTATTCGGGAACTCATCAGGGCGAAGACTGCGTTTAATATAAACCCGCTTCGGCTTACTTCCGCGTTTGAAGTCTGTTCCCAAATACTGATTCGCATACTGTGCCCCCCTTCCGTGAGCATCAAGATGCGCATAATCATCAAGAGACTTATTAATACCGCCTGGAATTCCCGCCTTATCGAGCGGATACTTACCGGCGCGGTAATCTTTGAGAATCGGCGGCAGATATGACTTGATATCAGACTTCCCATTGCCCTTCAAAATCATCTCCAGAACCGCACCCTGCGCCTCACGGGTGATATGAGAAGAATCAGACCTCTTCATCTCAAAACCTGCGATATCGATTTTGTCAATCTCCTGACCCTCCTTCCAGGTTAAATGACCCGCATACCGCTTCTTTGCCCCACCCTGGAAGAAACGGCGGTAAATCTTCTCGAACTTAATCGAAAAATAACAGTCATCAGCACCAAGAGTCTCCTTCGCAAAAGTTGGATAACTTGCATTTAACTCCGCCTCAAGCTTTCTTGCAATCTCAATTGTCTCCTCCTGAGACACCATCGGAAGCTGAACGAAACAGGAATCCGTATCTCCGTAGATAACCTCGTATCCATTCTCATTGATGATTTTTCTCGTATGCTGAATAATAGCGCGTCCAACAGAAGTAACAGCAGAACCAATCTCCCTATCGTAGAGGCGGAAACGTGCAAAGCCGGAAACCCCATAGTACGAATTCATGATGACCTTAAGCACATTCTGCTGCATATCATAGAGATTATACTCATCAGAACCATAGGGGAAAGTGTTTCTAAGTTTCTTCTTGTTGTCTCTTTCAGTCAAAAGCTCGCCTATGATACTTCTCGTCAGACCATCCGGCGACTTCTTAAACCTGATACCGTTTGGCGCATGAATCTCACCGTCTGGAGACTTTGTCTCCTGAGACGCATTCAAGGTCATCATAGCCATCGGATAGAGCGACTTCAAATCAAGCACGACAACATTCTCACAAACACCCTTCGACGGAGCAAAAACAGTAGCTCCTTCGAACTCCTCACCCGTACCGTTTCCTTTCGACGGAAGAACAAACTTTCCAAACGCTCTTCTAAGAATAAAGATATCAACCACATTCGAAGAGTTCAAAGTCTTATCAAGCGGACAGCCCACATAACGCGACACCTCCTGGAAGAACTCAACAATACTGTTCTTGCGGTTAATTCCAACGCACAGCTCAACATCCTTAAAGTTGTACTCAATCATCTTTAAGGGATCATTGTTCCAGAGGTCACCTAAAGTTCCAGTATAGCGAACCTTTCGCTCCCCAAGCTCCTCTTCTGCGATTGCATCTAAACGGTACGACTCCTTCTGCCCGCTCTGCATCTTCTTGTATGCAGTAAGCAAATCGAAAATAACGCGGCCCCTCATCGCATTCCTGTCAACAACGCCCGGAATTCTGGCGAAAACATCAGCCTTGAATCCAAGAACCTCAGCTCTTTTCAGAATATACGCCGCATCGAAATCCGCAAAGTTCCACCCGGACAGAATATCAGGATTCTTCTCCTGAACATAATTGATAAACGCCTTAAAGAGCTCGCGCTCGGAATCGAAGGCGAGGATTTTGTGGCGGCTCTCATCAAAGCAGCCGTTTGGAAGCGGCTCCGCTTTCGAAAGCGGCGTCTCGCCGTTTAAGAAGAACGTAGTATAGCAGTCATCAAACGAATCATGACATGTAATACAGTTAATCGCATCACGCTCCGCTTCCGGGAAACCGTATCGGTCGTCACACTCGATATCACACATGCAAACCCTTGCCTTTGAAAGAACATGTGCGGGGGAGAGTTCAGTGTAACTGCAAGTCTCAGACGGGAAAGACACGCCGCCTGTTAAACCCAAATCAATCAGAAAACGGGTTGCAAACGGAATATCAGCCTCAAAGTGATGATAATTCTCGCGAACAATCCGGACATCAGTCGGCTTTTGAGTATAAAGCCTGATAAGCGGCTCGCCTTTAATCGAAAAGGCCCTATCATCCGTAACCTCGACCTTATCCGAATGCGGACGGTGTGCTTCGCTTTCGCGAACCCAGAAGTATGGGCGAAAACCCGTCACTTTCACTTCATGAGCCGTTCCGTCCGCCTCACGTCCAAAGATATGAACAACAGGGCCTGCAGGAGTGTTTGAATATTCAGCCTGATTAATGGCGATATCCATTTACACTCTCCGGCAAAGGCCAGTCAGGAACTCTGCTGCGGCATTGAGTTTTCCAGCCTCCCAGTCATCGAGCTGTAAATTCTCGTTAATCTTTGCACCGTTTCTGGTAACCTTGGCCGGCAGACCAATCGAACAACCGTCAATACCGTATGCACCGTTTGCCGGAAGCGAGCAGATAAACTCCTCGCCTCTCTCAATCTTCTGCATCATATTTACAATATGATATGCAGGACCAAAGACAGTTCCGCCCTTTCCTTTAATGACAGGCATGGAAGATCCGCGAAGACCGAGGAGCACCTCCTCGCGAACAGCCTCCGGGACATCTACAGAGAGGTTTGAGAAAAGCGGCACCTGATTTTCTCCGTGTTCTCCCAAAACCATACCCTCCTCTTTGATTCCCATAGAAGAAAGAGCAACAGTAAATCTGCGGCTGTCAAGAAGTCCTCCAAATCCTACAACCTGACCTTCGTCTAAGCCTGCGTGCTTTGCGAAATACCAGGTAAAAACATCCATCGGATTTGTAATTACAATCAGTTTCCCTGAAAAACCTTTGAGAAGCTCTGCTGCCTCGCGGGCAATCGGGAGATTCTTGTCGAATAAATCAGCTCTGGTTTTTACATTCGGAGAGCGGGAGTATCCTGCAGAGAAGATACAGTAATCCGCATCCTTCATGTCGGAGAGGTTTGTAGAGATTGGAACATCTCTTGCATGCATGATATCGAGTTTTTGTGCATGCAGAAATTCCGGCATAATATCGTATAATACAAGCTCATCGGCAAACCCGTTGACGGCGGAGATGTAGGCCGCTTCTCCTCCAATGCGGCCCATACCGAATGCTGCTACTTTTACCATACAGTACTATTGGTTTTCATAGGGTTTAACAGTGGTCATGAGGTCAGCAGAATCCTGAGAATAACAATGAGTACCATATGGAGCGGATAGAATGCATAGCAGAAGTATTGGAATGGTTTACTGTGGTATCCCTGTTTTCCATGATAGAGCCATATAAATATTAAGGCAAAGAGTGCAAAGCCCTGCTGCGGGAATGTGATTGCCGCAAATTCATAGACAAGCCCTCCTAGGATTTCGAAGTTGATGTACCAGAGAGATAATATCTGTCCAAGAAGACACCACCATTTCCGTCCTCTAAAGAAGTAGAATACAAGAACAGTTAAGATTCCTGCGTGGTAGAAGTCTACCATTGTCAAAAGTCCAAATACTGCACCCAAAATAACAGTGCATACGCCCGTTAGAATCCGAAGACTGATTTTTCCATTCGCTTTTGCTTTTTCATTCAGGAAAATGAGACCAAGCGCTATTAGGAAGCTGAAAAGAATGTTCTGGTGGATTGGAAAGAATATGCTGCCGCCCATCATGAGGTTGAATGGAATCTCAGAGATAAGCGCGAAGATGAAAAGACGTCCCGCATATTTTTTCAGGCTCTTTGTGTGGAAGTATCCTTCAACAAGCAGGAATGCAAATATCGGAAGCGCTA